>Ga0209277_10000634_pt1 | contig 17636 bp, 13 predicted proteins | sample JI81AbrownDNA_FD_187503 | JGI IMG/M metagenome (GOLD analysis project Ga0209277, IMG submission 187503) | Wastewater effluent complex algal communities from Wisconsin, to seasonally profile nutrient transformation and Carbon sequestration -... | ecosystem: Engineered > WWTP > Effluent > Algae... | reverse complement strand
TCACTCTTACGCGCGTTTTGTCCCCGAACAACTCTTAACATTCCTCGGAAAAGACATCATCACAAAAGTAGGACTTGGAGATTCTGTGCAGAAGGATATGACGATTCTGTTTTCCGACATACGCGCATTTACCTCTATTTCGGAAACTTTGAGTCCGAGTGAGAACTTTGGATTTATCAATTCGTATTTGGAGACGATGGGACCGATCATTCGCAAACACAATGGGTTTATAGATAAATACATTGGGGATGCGATTATGGCTTTGTTTCCGCAGAAGCCTTCTGATGCAATTGATGCTTCGATTGAGATGCTAGAGGAATTGTACAAACTAAACGTTAGGCGTAAGAGTAAAGGCTTTGCTCCTATTTCGATTGGAATTGGAATTCATACTGGGAGTCAAATGCTTGGAATCATTGGCGAGAAAGAGCGCATGGAGGGAACTGTCATTTCTGACGTTGTAAATACTGCATCTCGCTTAGAGGGACTAACGAAGGCTTACTCTACTGCTCTTCTTATCAGCGAAGATGTATTAGCGGGAGTAGCGGATAAGAGCAAATACGAATATCGTTTTCTAGATACCGTCAAAGTAAAAGGCAAGAACAAAGCCGTTCGTATTTTAGAAATTCTAAACGGGGTTTCTCCGCGTATCCGCGAATTGAAATTACAAACTAAGCCTGACTTCGAATTAGGAATTGATTTGTATTATCACAAGCAATTTAAAGACTCTATTAAAAAAATGAAATCTGTTCTAAAAAAAGATTCCAAAGACAAAGCCGCCGAGCTTTACATCGAGCGATGTAATTTTTATTCTAAGAATGGCATTGATCCAAACTGGGATGGGATTGAGAAGTTGGATTTTAAGTGACTACCCCTGTCACCTCGAACATCCTTTCGTCCACCCTGCGCTTGGTCGCGCCCAATGCCTTCGCAAGGTCTATCTTGTTTAACACTATCTCATTAAGCAAGATAGATTTCTCACGGCGCAAATTCGGAAGCCGCTAGTTCGAAATGACAGTAAAAAACATTTTTTTTGATTGCCTACATTCTTTCTTTCGAAATTCTAACAAGAGGAAAATAAAAACCAAATGTTATTCCGATTTAAAAAAATCTTTCTTTGTGTATTCTTTCTAATTCCAAGTATCATCTTCTCGGACGAACTCTTAGAAAGAAGAGAAGCCTATATCCTAACAAAGTCTTCCTGGTTAGAAGTAAAAGCCCAAGAAAAAAAAGCATTACAAGAATCTAAAAAAGAAAAACGTAAAATCATTAAAGAAACATCTCGCAAAATTAAATCCTCCGGATTCATTTCCGTTAGACATGTAGCGCCTAACGGTGAAATATTTGTAAATGGACTTTACAATCTTATTATCTCCAATGAATTCAAAGGTAAAACAGTTTATCAAATAGACGATGAACCAGAGCAAATTCTCTCAGAGAACTCTTTTCTTTTACGAGAAGGCAATCATACTATTACTTACAAGCTATTTGATGAAAATGGAGTTCTTAAAGACCAAAAGAAAGAGAAAGTCTACTTAGACCTAACAGCACCGGATGTAATCGCACAATTAGAAGGCATTTACTTTGAAAGAAATTCCTTTTATTATTACAAACCTGGCGTCAAACTTTTCCTACAAGTAAAAGACAAAGACTCAGGTGTCGGTGAAATATTCTTGAGCTTGAATAAAAAAGGCTATCTTCCAATGGCTAAGATGGATAAGCCGGTAGATAGTCCAGGTCCCAAAGAAATCAGGATACTGGCAACTGATAAAGTTTCTAATTTATCGCAAGAGGTATATCTCCGTTATACCGTTGACTCCGATCCTCCGAGTGTGGATGTAGAACTAAATTCTATTCCAGAACTTCAATCCGAAAAAGGACTTCTCTGTGATAGAGAAATATCCATCCGCCTGAATGCATTTGATTTAGGTTCTGGCGTATCTAAGATTGAATTTAGAAAGCGCGGTCAAAAAGAATGGAGAACTTACAGAGATTATCCGCTTGTTCCTAGATATAAGAAAAAAGTCTCTCTTGAATATAGAGCCATTGACAATCTAGGAAATGAATCTCCGATCAAATATTTTAAGTGTAAGGTAAAAAATGAACCCACACCTATTCCTGAAGAATAATATTCTACTGATATTAGTTTCCCTTTTCATTTTGCTGGCTAATTCTAATTTTGCGGTAGAACAAAAAAGTCCCATTGGTTTTCCTACTTTTGCAATCTACACAAATAAGATTCCTGTCTATGCAACTCTGTCGGGTAGCTTTACACTTCATCCAGAAAGAGAAGCGAATAAAGCAGAGAGCTATTTTAAAGACATAAAACAATCTAATAATATTGGCTCCGGCACTTCCTATCTCTCTGTTAAATTTGAGGATAAGGTATTCAAATTTCATGAATTGACAAATATTAAATCCGAGTGGAATATGGAAGATAGTTCCATCACCATCTCCGGACAAATACCATTAGCCGATGTGGAAATATTCATGGTATTAAAAAACAAAAAGAGTCGGGATGGCTCTTTTTTTGTTACCTACGGTGCAATCAATAGAACCAATCGAATTGTTGATATTGGTTTTAGAAGTCTAATTGATGTAGGCACTGAGGCTAATGATGGGATACCGCTAAAAGTCTGCACAGATAGCACAGTTGAAAAGGAAATTTATTCCAACGAATTCAAATTCACTCCCTTCAATAGCGGTTACTGGGAAACATACGAATCAGACACTGATTCTAGCATCGGCATTCGAAATCACTTAATCGGACAGGGCAATACCCCTCCAGATCAAATTGCATTTGTAAATTGGGAAAGAGCCTTTGCAACTGACTGGAAATACTTTACCAATAAGCATGTTCTTACTTCTTCTGACTCTGCTGTTCTCCTCTGGTGGAATCCACAACCAGTCAAACAAGGTGAGCGCAGAGAAGTGTCCACCGAATACGAGATTAAAAGAAAAAACGATAAAATTTCTTTTGACTTAATCGAGCCAGAAACAGGCAGTGGAAGACTTCATTTGAAAGCTACAAATAATACAAATTCCCCCAAAGAAGTATCTTATCAATTAGATGCTGGCACTAACGCATTCCTTTCGTTAAATTATGATAATCCGCTCACCTTTCTTTTAGATAAGAATTCCTCCTTAGATAAAATCATTCCCATCACTTTGCATGGAAAAGGAAGTGTGGATCTTATCGTTAAAGAAAAAAATGGTAAGCTTGAGACTAATCACAATTTACCAGTAAATCTTGCCAGAGAAAACAGAGACCAAAGTCCAAAATTTTGGAAATCTTCTAAGTATCCTATCATATACAATTCCGATAAAGATGGACTCAAATTAAAAGGTGTTCTTCGTGCCAAAGACTCAGGCAAAAAACTAGGAGAGACTGATCTTATATCAGTTAAATCTATTCAAAATAGTTTCGTTTATTTGGGTGAGGTAGACCTAAAGGAATTCAGTGGCGAGGTATTAGTTGAAATCTTTAAACAATAACTTCCATTGCAGAATGGAGTAAATAAATTTCTTTTTCTAAAAAAATTGCTTGAATTAATAAAATTATTGCCTAAGCTAACACGATGCTTTTTTCAAAATACTTCCTCTTCGTATTCCTATTTATTCAAATTCAACTGAGCTCATTTCCAATTTCCATTCGAGAAAATTGGTTTGTTAAGGAAGGCAAGGATTTGCAATATCAGAAAGACCCTTCCTCCTGGCAAAATTTTAAAGATATTCCAGTAAAATCTACTGAAGTAAAAAATCTTAGCGATAGTAAAGTTCTAGTCTTAAGTTTTTTCAAAGAAGTAAATATAACTGATGCGGATTACGCGCAATTAGCCGAAAGTGTTTCTATCTGGATACCCTATCTTGCAAATGGATACGAGATTTTTTTCAATGGAGAAAAAATTGCTGAGGAAGGTTTATTTGATTCCGAGAAAGTAATTCGACATGGATCTCACAGACATTTAATCGCAAAAATTCCAACTCCTTTAATAAAAAAAGGAACAAATGAAATTTACATCGTTGTGAAAGGTGTGCAAGGAGAAGAAATTGCCGTTTATGGAGATTCGAATCCTTCTATTGATTTTCTTTCTAATCATATAGCAAAAAATTCAGAGCGCGTAACTCTCATGTTATTATTTCTTTATGCATTCATTGGCTTCTATCATATGCTATTATTCGTAAAGAGAACAAAAGAAAAATATAACTTCTTCTTTGCTTCTTTTTGCACTGCCCTTGCTATTTATATTTATACACGTAGCAACGCAATCTACGAACTCGGTGTAGACCCGATGCTTATTACTAGAGTAGAATATATTTTCCTTTTCTATATCACTGCGTTCTCAATGGCTTTCTTTGAAAATTTTTTAAAAGGTAAAAACGGATTAGCCACTAAGTTTACATTTGGATTCATTACACTATTAGCATTCCCAATGTTCTTTGTAGAAATTGTGATTGCTTACAAGCTGCTTCTCATTTGGCAATTGTTTACACTCGTTACCTTTGTATATAGTATTTATTTAATGATATGGGCAATGGTCAAAAAGCATCAAGACTCAAAGAGATTATTTTTTGGTTTTGTAATCCTAGTTTCAACCGGAGTTTGGGACATCCTCGGCTCAATGGGGATAAGCAAGAGTATCCAGAATCATGGATTACTCCAATATGGATTCTTTACTTTTGTAATTGGAATTGCATTTGTCCTCGCCAATCGTTTTTTAAGAGTTCACAATGAAGTAGAAGAATTAAACGCAAACCTTGAATTAAAAGTAGAAGAGAGAACTCGCGAATTACAAAAAACTCTCACTCAAGTCCAAACTCTAAAGCTACAACAAGACGGAGATTATTTTTTAACCACTCTTCTGATTAAACCTCTCATGGTAAATGAAGCTATTAGCAATCATATCAAAATTGATTTTTTTATTAAGCAAAAAAAAACCTTCGAGTTCAAAAACAAAACGTATGATATTGGCGGTGATATGTGTATTGCCAACAACATCAAGCTCCGTGGAAAAAACTATTGCGTATTTATCAATGGAGATGCAATGGGAAAATCCATCCAAGGAGCCGGGGGTGCGTTAGTTCTAGGCGTTGTATTTCGTTCCATCATTGAAAGAACAAAAATATTTAAACCCAATATGGAATTATTCCCGGAACAATGGCTCAAGATTTGTTTTATCGAATTACAAAACGTATTCACATCTTTCGATGGGAGTATGCTTGTATCCATCGTCATGGGGCTAATCGAAGAAAACACAGGGGGACTTTTCTTCTTAAACGCAGAGCATCCCTGGACAGTTTTATATCGAGATGGAAAAGCAGAATTCTTAGAGCATCAATTGTATTTACATAAAGTGGGAATGCTTGGATTAGATGGAAGTCTTACCATTCAAACGTTCCAAATGCATCCAGGGGATTCAATCATCATCGGCTCTGATGGTAGGGATGATATCATGCTTGGAATGGACACAGAGGGAATTCGAAATATCAACGAAGATGGAGATCAATTTCTAAAGCATGTGGAAGCAGGGAAAGGAGAGCTAAAAGGAATCACCGATGCTATCTTAAAGATGGGAGAGTTTACAGATGATTATACGCTAATTAAATTAGCTTATATAGATCATGATTTGCCGCTAGTAGAAACTCATCCTGATTTTTATAATCTAGTGGATAATGGAGATTTGCTATTAAATAAAAAAGATCAAAGTCATGCAATTGAATCTTATAGAAAAGCATTGGACATTAAGAAGGATAAAGAAGTTTTTCATAAGCTACTGGATATTTATTATACACAAAAGGATTATAAAAATTTTATTCCTCTTTGCGAAGAATACCTATCATTTAACCCAATGGATTCCGATTATTTTTTCAAAATTTCTTATGCTTACAAATTCATTGGCAATCTTTCTCTTGCAATGGATTACGGGGAATGCTTAAAACTAAGAGACCCGCGAAATATCAACAATCTATTAAACCTCTCTGACTTAAACCGCAAAGCGGGAAACTTAGCTCGCGCTAACAAGCTTTTATCAGATGTTTTATATCTAGATCCGGGCAACTTAAAAGCACAAGAATTACAGAAAATGCTAGAAGAAAAATAAGTTTGCAAGAATCTCTTGGATAGAATTGTAGATAAAAAAACCCTTATCTACAATCGGTGGAGTAAATAATGCTTAACCCCAGAGAATTAATATATGAAACTACTCTCAAACAATTTTTCTTTAGATTAAATCCAGAAAATGCGCATGAGCTATCCAAGAACTTATTACAATTTGCGAATTCTCTTCCCTTTGTATTTCCTATTCTAGAAAAATTAACAACCTTCGAAAGTTCTCGCCTTCAAATAAATGTAGCAGGGATTAATTTTAAGAATCCTCTCGGAATGGGAGCAGGATTTGATAAGACAGGAGAATTGTATCCCTTCCTCGCTAAACTTGGATTCGGACATGTAGAGATCGGCACTATCACAGGCGAAGAACAACCCGGTAATCCTAAGCCAAGAATCTTTCGCTATGAAAAAGATTCTGCTCTGGTGAATCGTATGGGATTTAATAACCCCGGCTCAGACAAAGCATACGATACGATTCAAAAGCAAATAAAAACTATTCCAAGAGGAATCAACGCCGGCAAAACAAAATTAGTCGCTGTTGAAAATGCAGTCGATGATTACGTAAGAACTTTTAAGAAGCTATCCAGCTTAGGTGACTACGGTGTAATCAATATTAGCTCCCCTAATACACCGGGACTTAGAAGTTTTCAAGAAAAAGATGCATTCGTAAATTTAATACAGGGAATCAAAAGAGGACTCGGTGGAAATTTTTTGATTCCTACCTTTATTAAGCTTGCACCCGATTTAGATGATCATGCGATTGAGGAGTTACTTGATATTATCCTTGATTTCAAATTAGCAGGTGTTATCCTCACAAATACAACGATTGACAAAAGATCACTTTCTAGTTATAATTCTGCCGAAGAAGGAGGAATATCTGGAGCACCAGTAAGAAAGAGATCTACAGATATAATTCGACTTGCCTTTAAAAAATTAAAAGGTAGAATTCCAATCATTGGTGTCGGAGGAATTGACTCAGGAGAAGCCGCACTCGAAAAAATCCAAGCGGGTGCTAGTCTGTTTCAAATCTATACTGGTTATATTTACAAAGGTCCTCTCCTGCCATATTCAATTTTGGAATACCTCGATAAGTTCATGAAACGACAAGGTGTTATTCATATTTCCGAATTAATTGGCTCCGAAACCAATTCCAAAAAACCATGATACATATAAAAGAAATCGATACACCAGAAGAACTTGCTATTGCCTTTTCGATTCGACGCGAAGTATTCATTCTAGAACAAAATGTTCCAATTAGCGAAGAATACGATGAGTATGAAGTAAACTCCCGTCATTTTCTAGCATTCCTAAATGATGTGCCGTCTGGAACTGCACGAATGCGATCTACTCCTAAGGGTATTAAATTGGAAAGGTTTTCCGTGTTAGGCGAATATCGGGGCAAAAAAATAGGGACTGAGCTAGTAAAAAATTTATTGACTAAATGTAAGAATGAAATAGATTCACAAGTCTATCTGTATGCTCAAATTGCTGCACAAAAGTTTTATGAGAGACTTGGCTTTGAAGCCAGAGGAGAGATTTTCCTAGACGCCGGTATCAAACACATCGAAATGCATTACAAAGAAAAAAGGTCTTGAAAAAAAAATTATATTGCTTATATACGCGACTAAGATATTTTTATGAAAGATTCGGCGAACATGAGAGTTAACCAATAAATTATGTCAGAAAAAGATTTATTCATTCAGATGGCAGACAACTCCTATGTCATGTTTTTACCTCCCGACATGGAATCGGTTCGTCAATTCAGAAAACAACTAAGAGTAAGTCTAGCTCAGAATGGGTTTGGCGAGGATGATATTTCTCAAATTGTTCTCGCAGCAGATGAGGCTCTTACAAATTCCATTACAGCTAACGTATCCAATCATAGTGAGGAAACTATTATTTGCCGATGGCGGATCGTAGATGCCAAGTTTACTCTACTCATTTTAGATTATGGACGTGGCTTGAAAATCAGCGAGTCAGTCAGTGATGACTATGAGCCTTCTCCTCGAAACCTCGATAACTACCTTGGCGATATAAAACAGCATCAATCTAGCAGTGCAGGTAAACTTCCCTTTGGCGGAATAGACAAACCACACAAAAACATGGGCAAAGGTCTTAAGATTATTCGCAGCCTTATGGATACCGTAAAAATTCTTTATCATAACAACGAGACAATCACGGATAATCCCTTGGACAATAAAATCAACGGTTCTATCGTCGAATTGGAATTTAACGCTGAGACAAAACACAAAAACTAATTTTCAATTTTCGAATTCTATTTTTCCATGTAATTCATATGAGTTACATCCAATCCGTCGCAAGAGAAACTCCCTCCACCACTGTTAAACAAGATGAAGTTAGAGAATTTGCTAAAGCAATTTTTAAAAACTCAGATTTAGACATAGAAAGATACTTACCGGTATTCGAGCATTCCAAAATAAAATCAAGACCTGTATTGAAAGATATTTCTTGGTATGGGGAAACAAAATCATTCAAGGATAAGAATGAACTGTTTGTCATTCATGCAACGGAAATGGCAGAAAAATCAGCTCGCCTTGCTATTGAAAAAGCAAATCTACTTCCGAGTGAAATTGATATTATAATTGTTGTGACTAGCTCAGGATTTGTTACTCCTACTCTGGATGCAAGACTCATCGACTTACTTGGATTATCCACTGATGTAAAACGAATACCGATTATAGGACTAGGTTGTGCGGGTGGAGCAAATAGCATAGCACGTGCAGGTGAACTTTCTACATTATATCCTGACAAAAATATTTTAGTTATTACAGTCGAAACCTGCACACTTACATTTCGCCCTGCTGATAAAAGAAAATCTAATCTTATCGCATTATCTCTATTCTCCGATGGCTCTAGCTCTATGATAGTCTCTGGAAAAGAAAAAAAGAAATCCATTCAAATTAAAACAAATGCATCTAGAAAGTGGAGAGATTCTTTAGATGTAATGGGATGGGAAATTGAAATGGACGGCTTACAAGTAGTATTCGACAAATCCATTCCGGGACTCATAGCAAAAAACTTCCGTGAGTTCTATATGAAATTTATTAATGAAAATAAAATCCCCAAAAAAGATATCAAGCATCATCTATTCCATCCCGGCGGAGCTAAAGTGATTGAAGCGTTCTCCAATGCTTTAGAAATAGGAGAAGATAATTTTTATTACTCAATGAAAGTCTTACAAGAATACGGAAATATTTCTTCTCCTACAATATTCTTTGTAATAGAAGAATTCTTAAAAGAACAGAATTTTAGCAGCGGAGAACATGGACTATTCTCTGCTATGGGTCCTGGCTTTTCGTCTGATATTATTTTATTTACTACAACCTGATACCTATGATACTTCACTTAAACAATTCTAGAACCTGGCGCGGCGGAGAACAGCAATTATACTATCTAATCAATGGGCTTGTAGAAAAAAATATTCCACAAATTCTAATCGGTCAACCCGGCTCGGAATTGGAATCACGCATTGGCAATAAAATTCCATTTTTTCCAATACGTATGCTTGGGGAATATGATCTCTTAGCCGCGCGAAAAATTGTGAAGATAGTCAAGGAAAATAACGTAAAACTGATTCATACGCACACAGGCGCGGCTCACGGTCTAGGTCTTATGACAAAAGTATTTTTACCTCAATTAAAACTTGTAGTCTCTAGAAGAGTAGATTTTCATATCAATAAAAATCCTTTGAGTAAACAAAAATACCATTCGCAAAAGATTGATTACTTTCTCACAGTATCAAATCGAATCAAAGAAGTATTGATTGAAGACGGAGTAGAGCCAGAAAAAGTAATCACAGTTTACAGTGGAATTGACTTAACTAAGTTTGCGGAACCAGGGGATAAGAAGAAGTTGCTGCAAGAATTCCAACTCTCTAAAGATACCGTAATCATTGGCAATGTTGCAGCACTTGTAGACCACAAAGATCATGAGACTTTACTGCGAGCCATTCCTCGAATTCAAACAGAAAAGAATTATATTTTCTTTATCGTTGGTGCTGGCGAGTTAGAATCAAAGCTAAAGACTCTCACGAAAGAACTAGGGATTGAAGACAAAGTTATTTTTACTGGGTTTAGAAATGATATAAAAGACTTCTATGCTCTGTTTGATATATTTACACTAACGTCTAAAGAAGAAGGACTTGGAACTTCTGTGCTAGACGCAATGGCGAACAAACTTCCAATTGTAGCGACTAACGGTGGAGGAATCGGAGAAATGCTCCAAGACAGAAAAGGCTCTTTACTTGCATCTGTCGGGGATTACACCAAATTAGCCGAAAACTACACTCGACTCATAGACAATCCAGCGCTTAGAGCCGAATATGGAAAAATAAATAAAGAAAGTGTCAAAGCATTCTCAATTGAAAATACAATAAAGAAAACAATTTTAGTATACAATTCTCTTCTATAAGGCAGTAAAAAATGAAATTAATTATTATTGACGGACATGCTTTTGTATTCAGAGCCTATTTTGCATTTCAAACGGCTAATTTGACTAATTCGATAACAGGTAAGCCGAGTGGTGCAGTATTTGGTTTCTTTAAGATGTTGTTTAAGATTATAAATGATTTTAAGCCTACTCATATTGCCATGCCATTTGATCCGGGAACTCCATTGGAAAGATCGCAAGTCTTTGAAGCTTACAAAGCCCAGAGAAAACCAATGCCAGAAGACCTAAAACCACAAATCAGTGAGGTAATAGACATTACCCGCGAACTTGGCTTCCCTGTAATGCAGATGAAAGGACATGAAGCAGATGATATCATAGGAACTCTGTGTAAGAAATTCGGAAACAAGAAAAATGAAATTCTTATTTTCTCAGGCGATAAAGATTTATACCAAACTCTAAATCCAAATGTTAGAATGTATCGTGGAACAAAAGGTGCCACTGAGTTTATCGAGATAGATGAAAAATGGGTGATGGAGAATATAGGCATTACCCCCGAACAAGTCGTTGACTATATGGGAATCGTTGGCGATAGCTCAGATAATATTCCAGGTGTAAATGGGATCGGAGAGAAAGGTGCGGCAAAACTAATCGCAGAATACAAAAACTTAGAAGGTATTTACAAGAATTTAGAAAATATAAAAAACCCTTCCTTAAAAGAAAAATTAATTAAGAATAAGGAAAATGCATTTCTATCCAGAAACCTTGCTACTCTCAGATGTGATTTAGAAGTAGATTTTAAACCAGACGATTTGATTTTACCAAAGTATTTAGACGCAGATAAGATTCTGCATTTTAAGACTAGAGGCTACAACCGATTATACTCAGACCTTGCTAAACAAGCAGGAATTAAACTCACTGCTACAATAAAAACAGAAGATGCTTCTTCCACAAAAGAAGAAGCAGTAGCGGATACTACAAATAATGCAAAGGGAAAGTATACAAGAATTCGGTCGGAAGCTGAGTTAATCAAGCTAGTAAAGGATTTTCAGAAATCCAAATTATTCTGCGTAGACACAGAAACAACATCTGTAGATCCAATGCTTGCAGAGCTTTTAGGAATTGCTCTTAGCCAAGAAGAAGGAACTGGTTATTATATTCCGATTGCCTACAGCCAATCCTTGTTTGCAAGTAATTGCCTTCCTCTCGATACTGTGGTTACTCATATTAAGCCGCTACTTGAAAATACAAAGATTGAAAAAGTGGGGCAGAACATTAAGTATGATATGATCGTTTTACGCAATCATGGAATTGAGGTTGAAAACGTAACCTTCGATACAATGCTTGCAAGTTATTGTATTCAGCCAGGTTCGAGAAGACATGGAATGGATGATCTTGCGGAAGACTACTTAGAATACAAAACAATTACTTACGAAGAATTAGTTGGGACAGGAAAGAAAAAGCAAGAACTCTTTAATGTTGATCCAGACAGAGTAACGGAATACGCAGCGGAAGATGCTGATATAACGCTACGGCTTTATAATACTCTAAAAAAAGAATTAAAGACGAGTGCGGCAGAGGATACTTTTTACAAAATGGAAATGCCTCTCATGCCTGTGCTTATGGAAATGGAAATGAAAGGTATTGCGATTGACGCTCCTTATTTCAAAACCCTATCTACTAAGTTTCAAAAAGAAATCGAGAAACTAGAAAAGAGAATTCATATTCATGCAGATAAAACTTTCAACATTGCATCGACTAAAGAACTACAAAAGGTTTTGTTCGAAGACTTAAAATTACCCGCTGAAAAGAAAACACAGACAGGTTATTCGACTGACCATAGTGTTTTAGAAAGTCTATTAGGAATGCATCCAATCATTGATGATTTGCTTGAGCATAGAAAATACACCAAGTTAAAATCGACTTATATAGATACTCTACCCGCATTGATTCATCCAAAGACAAAAAGAATTCACACTAGCTACAATCAAACGATAGCCGCTACAGGTAGACTTTCCTCTACAGATCCGAACCTACAAAATATTCCAATAAAAGACGAAGAAGGGAAACTCATTCGAAAAGGATTTATACCGGAAAATAAGGATTATCTCCTACTTAGCCTTGACTACTCTCAGATTGAATTAAGAATCATGGCGCATTTTGCTGATGATAAAAACATGATAGCTGCTTACAAAAAAAATGCAGACATTCACAATGAAACAGCGCAAGCCTTATTCGGAGTATCTGCAAAAGAAGTAACTCCTGAAATGAGAAACAAAGCGAAGATTGTAAATTTCTCTGTCATATACGGAGTAACCGCTTACGGTCTTAGTCAAAATCTAAAAGTATCCAGACAAGAAGCAGGAATGTTTATCGACAAATACTTTTATCAATTTCCTGGCGTTAAGAAATACATGGAAGATATTTGTGCAAGTTGTGAAGAGAAAGGATATGTAGAAACGATTACAGGACGTAGGCGTTACATTCCTGAAATAAAATCTTCCCGCAGACAAGAGCAAGAAGGGGGAAAGCGGATAGCAATCAATAGCCCTATTCAAGGAACAAGTGCTGATATGATTAAGATTGCAATGCTTTCTATTCATGATAAATTACAAAAGAAAAAACTAAAATCAAAGCTTATCATGCAAGTCCATGATGAGTTAGTATTTGAAGTTTTTAAGAAAGAAAAAGATCAGGTTTATGAATTGGCAAAAAAAGAAATGGAATCAGCCCTTAAACTAAAAGTCCCAATTATAGCACAGGGCAACTTCGGCGAAAACTGGGATGAGGCTCATTGATATTAGCCTAATATCTCTTTCACTGTAACGGCGTCTAACGAAAGTTGGCGCTTTAACTCTTCAATTCCACTAAACTTTTTTTCTTCGCGGATACGGTCGATAAACCAGCAGTCAATTGTCTTGCCATAGATATCCGAGTTGAAATCAAAGATATGAGCCTCTATGCTTTGTTCTTGATTTCCAAATGTAGGATTTTTTCCAATATTCAACATAGCTTTGTGTTGCTTGCCGTCTAATACGATGTAAACCGCATAAACTCCTTCGGGAGGAATTTGACTTTCTCCGGATAATTTGATATTAGCCGTCGGAAAACCAATTTGTCTTCCGCGCTTAAACCCTTCGACGACTTTACCGCGAATCATGACTGGTCTTGTCAATAGCTCTCTTGCCTTGGCAACTTCTCCATTTTGAATGCAGGCTCTGATCTTAGAGCTAGAGACGGGCTCTTCTTTAGAATAGACCTGATCTATTTTCTCTACACTAAAATCAAACTCTTCCGCATGAGATTGCAAGAATACAAAGTCACCTTGTCTACCTTTTCCAAAAAAATGATTAAACCCAATGATGATATGATGCGGCTTCAGCTTATCAACTAAAATGTTCTTTGTGAATTCATAGGCGTGCATCGTAGAAAATTCGTGAGTGAATGGAATAGTAAGAAGCATATCAACAGAAAATGTTTCGATGATTTCTTTTTTAATATCTTCACTATAAACAGGTCTTAGAGTTTTATTTTTTCCGAGCACAATGGCTGGATTCGGATAATAAGTCACGAGTATGGACGGAAGATTTTTTTCTTTCGATACTTCCTTCACTCTCTTAATAAGAGACAAATGACCGAGATGAATTCCATCGAAGTTACCGAGGGTAATGACAGAACCCCGATTTACTTCATTTCCAATTTCTTCTATGCTATTTAAAACTTTCAAACTAATCCTTCACGTTATTCATAAACAATCTCTTTAGGACTTGACTTGGAATGCAATAATAATTAGTTTAGATGCTAATTAAAAATTTGTCATGGTGGGGATTTGACGGGCTAGTAAAATTTTGTTCTAGTAAGCTTGTTGAACTATCAGGATGACAGGAAAGCCATTCTATGAATTTCAAATTCTTTTTTATCTTACTATTTTTCGTTGTAGCTACGTTGACAGCAGAAGAAACTGCTCCATTTAAAAAGTCTATCAATTTCAATCATCAAAGCGAAAAAGGGGAAAAGTTAAACCCGGAAGATTTTGCCGGATACGACGAACTGAGACGTTGGGCAAATTTCCAATCCATGAGCTTAAGAATGGATTCTGATAAGTATGGACTCAAAGATGGAATTTGCAGAATGATTCCTGCTAAGGGAATTTCTTTCTATCTCAGTTTTGACACAACCGTAAAAAAAACAATCTACCTCTATCTCGATCTCACTACCTACGAAGCTTTGAATAACCAGACGTATCCCGCAAGATCTTTATCTGTTTTAATCAACGGTCGCACAAAAGCAAAAGTATTGTTTGATAGAAAAAATCCAGAAATAAATCCTTATAGGATTGCAATCGATCCAGTTGAATGTCCTACGGGGAGAATAGACATTACCCTCATTCCAGATTCTTCAGCTAATGGAAGATTTTGGGGAATATGGGATGCATTCTACTCTTACGTAAAGGAATAATCATGAACCAAACTTGTTACCTATGTTCTAGCAAAGAAAATAACCCCGTATTCAATGAGAACGGGATACTCATCGTTAAGTGCAAATCCTGCGGGCATGTTTTTTCTACCTACGAGCAAGAAGAACACTATGATGGATATTGGGGTGAGGGTAATGAGGAGTATGACCTTGATTGGTGGGATCACGCACACCGTAGTATTTATTCTGAGTTTATTGCAAGCTTCATGCAAAAAGATTCAGGAACCATTTTAGATGTAGGCTGTGGCTTAGGCTTTTTCGTAAAGATGCTCCAAGAAAAAAAACCAGGTTGGACTTCGATTGGTTTTGAAATGTCTCTACCGGCAGTAAAATTTGCAAAAGAGAAAAACGGGCTAACCACCGTATACCCCGGAATGGTTCAATCCAGCGGAATAGGTGTTGGCTCTGTAGATATTATCACTCTCTGGGATGTAATTGAGCATATACCAAAGCCACAACCACTTATGGAATATTTATTTTCTCTCTTAAAGCCGGGAGGAATCTTATTCTTGCAAACTCCTAATGTTCCCATCCAATTAATTAAAGCAAATCTAAAACTCGCTCTAAAAGGAATGAAACCGGGTGTGCATTACCTCGAAGCCAAAGATCATATCAATGATTATTCCAGAAAGACATTATCGATGTTAGGTGCCCAGACTGGATTTGCGTCTACTGATTATTATGTGCTAACACCAATACTCTCTTTCGCCGGAAGCAAAAGCAGTTTTGGTAAAATAGGAAAAATGCTTTTTTATTATATAACTAAATTTATCTGGTTTGCAAGTTTTAAATCCATCATGATGAATAATACGCTATTTGCTGTCATGAAAAAATAGATTTATTAAGGATTATCCAATGAAAAGAATATTTACAATGCTTATGTCTGCTCTAATAGGATGCAGTTCAGGCGGATACTACAAAACATACCCAAAAATGGAATTAGAAAAATTCATGGGAAAATGGTATGTTATCGCAAGCCGACCTACCTCTTTTGAAGAAGGAGCGTTTAATGCTGTCGAATCATACAATTACGATCAACAAGAAAAGAAAATCGAAATAGACTTTCGGTATAATAAAGACTCTTTACAAGGCGAAGAAAAAAGAGTCCCGCAAGTGGGATGGATTTATAACGAGCAAACCAATACTCACTGGAAAATTTCTCCTCTATGGCCTTTTAAATTTGATTATTTAATTCTCGATCTGGATAAGGATTATCAATGGACTGTCATAGGTGTCCCAAACCAAGAATATATATGGGTAATGGCAAGATCACCAGTCATGTCAGACGAATCATTAAAAAGAATTCTAAGTGCAACGGAAAACGCGGGATATAACATTCAAAATGTAAAAAGGATTTCTCACAAAAATTAATAATACAACTTTCGAATAGAATGATTAAACCTATCAGCAAAATAAAGAAAGTTTCCATCAAATGTAATTGAGGAGTCGCATGAACCTACAACACAAAATTGGGCACTACCAATTACTCCATCCGAATAACCGTCATTTTGCGCCATAATCGTTGTAACAGAATTGGGGGATGCCAATAGCATTTTTTTCAAGTTCCTTCCTGTGCCTTCTAGAATGTATAAATAACTCCCATCCAATGTAACACCGTAGGGATTATTGAATTGTGCGAGAGTTCCTGTCGCATTATCGACATTACCCGAAACCCCCGTCCCTGCGACAATAGATTGTATTCCAGACGGAATGGCATACTTTATAATCTGATGACTTCCTGTTTCTGCAATGTATAAATTAGTTCCGTCAGTCGCAATCCCATTGGGCGAATTTAATCCAGAAATAACAGATGAAACAATTCCTGTGCTTAAAACAATTTGCTTTACCTTGCCATTGCCTCTATCCACTACGAATAAATTAACTCCATCCGTTGTCAGGTAAGTAGGGTCACTAAATTTTGCAGATGTCCCAGCACCGATTACATCTCCCGACGGAGCACTGCCCGCAAGAGTTGTCACTGTGCCTGTTGCTATTTCTACCTTGAAAATGGTATGTGATCCATAAGCGGATACATACACATTAACCCCATCTGTCGTGACACCATGCGGTAAACTATTAATAGTCGCGAGAGTTGAAACAGTATTAGTCCCTATCGCAATTTTTCTAATTGCATTATTTGAAAGATCAGCCACATAAATATTTGTTCCATCCGATGTAATTGCTATCGGATTATCAAACCTAGCAAGAGTCCCCGCCCCATCTAAAGTTCCATTAGCAACAGTAGGAGGAAAACTTCCGGCTAACGTCACTAGTCCTGCAAAAGACTGATTTAAAGTAGGAGGATTATTACTCGATAAAATAGTTCCATTAAATAAATATCCAGAAACACATAGAATTTGTATTATCACATTTGTGCTCGAAGTTCCATAGGGTAGATTTGAAATGGAACAAACTTGTCCAGTGGGTTGTGTTTTTATGGATACAGAATAACTTGCTCCATTTGCTATCGAAGTTGCGAAATTATTAAATCCATTTTCAATAAGAGTTAATGTCTCGACAGAATTATTCTGCAATTGGATACTACCAATTAGCCCACTCATATTTGTTCTTACAAAATAGAACCCGGTTGTATCAATATCTAGATTTGTTAGATTTACATCCGCAAGAGAATAACTATCATAAGCCA
>Ga0209277_10000628_pt1 | contig 17720 bp, 18 predicted proteins | sample JI81AbrownDNA_FD_187503 | JGI IMG/M metagenome (GOLD analysis project Ga0209277, IMG submission 187503) | Wastewater effluent complex algal communities from Wisconsin, to seasonally profile nutrient transformation and Carbon sequestration -... | ecosystem: Engineered > WWTP > Effluent > Algae... | reverse complement strand
CAAGAACACGTGCTCGACCTTGGCCCGCACCGACGCCTTGCGGGACTCGATCGCCTGCTCGACAGGGTGCATCTGCTTCAACGCACCCTTGCGTGCCGCGACCTGCCACCTCACTCCTGACAGGTGCAATGCCTGTCCTGGAACCCCGACGCCGAGGAAACCCGAACCGACGGGCTCAGCTCCGAGCAGGTGGCGAACGCCAGAACGATCTGGGAGGTCGCCAAACAGGCCAAGTTCCCGCCGCAGCTGCAAGCGCGAGCTGCAGTCGTTGCGATCGCCGCCGCCATGCAGGAATCGAAGCTGAAGAACCTCAACTACGGCGACGCGGACTCCCTCGGCATCCTCCAGCAGCGGCCGTCCACCGGATGGGGCACCAAGGCCCAGGTGACCAACGTGGTCAATGCCGCCATGGCCTTCTACGGCGTCGCGGAACACACCCACAATCCCGGTCTGAAGCAGATCAACGGCTGGGAGAACATGACGGTCACCCAGGCCGCGCAGGCGGTGCAGCGAAGCGCCTTCCCCAACGCCTACGCGCAATGGGAGTCGGTGGCCCGCTCGCTGGTTGCCAGCTTCGAGCAAACCAACCAGGCCCTCACCGTGATGAGCTACAACCTGCTCGGTTCGCGGCTCTCCAAGGTGCCCTGGACGACGCGCAGCACGTACATCACGCGGCTGATCCGCAGCGCCAACCCGGACATTGTGGGGTTCCAGGAAAACTTCTCCTACCGCAAGGGCGCCCAGGCAGCCCTGCTGGATCTGCCGGGGATGAGCTGGGTGTTTCCCGATCATCGCAACGCCATCGCCTACCGCACGTCGCTGGGCCAGGTCGTCGACCAGGGCATCATCCGGATCGGCACGATGGGGGTCGCGGGCAGCACGCACAACCGGTTCGCGGTCTGGGCCAAGATCAACACCAGTACCGGTGGGCTGATGGTGGTCAACGTGCACACCGAGAACGGCAACCGTGACGGGGCGGCCCGGGCCCGCAGCGTCGCCTACGACCACCTGCTCAAGGCGCTCACCCGGATCAACCCCGGCAACGCGATCCCGACCGTGATGACCGGCGACTTCAACGCCTCCAGCCGAGAGACCCGGCCGGTGTATCGAGACCATCTGGTCAAGCTCACCGCCGCCGGCTTTTACGACTCGGCCACCCAGGCCGCGGTCAACTCCACCAAGATCGCGGGTGTCAAGTCTTACAACGGCTTCGGGTACCGGATCGGCAAAAAGTTCTACCCCAACGCCATCCGGACCGGTACACGATCGAGCCACCTCGACTACGTGTGGACCGCAGGGCAAGTCCGGGCAGTCGGCTGGCAAATCGCCATGCCGGCGGTGACGTGGCGCACGATCAACGGCAAGCGGGTCGCGTTCGCCTCGGAAATTGGCTCCGATCACTGGCCTGTCGTGGCCCGGGTTGAATCCGGCTCGGGGAGCATGGCGGCCTGCGGCCCGGGCATGTCCGAGGCTGCCCTGCCAGGCTTCGACGGCGCCTCCTGCGTCCCGTCACACTCCGGCGCCGAGAACGGTCTGGCAGCCACCGCACGGTACGGACTGCGGTGCATCGCCAGCGCCTTCCCCCAGATCAAGTCGATGGGTGGCCGGCGTGACAACACCAGTTCCACCTGCCGCTTCAGCGACCACTGCACCGGCTACGCAGTCGACTTCATGGTGCCCAACTGGGACACCGCCGCGGGTCGTGAACTTGGCTGGCGGATCGCCCGCTGGGTGCAGGCCAACGCCAAAGCACTCCGGGTGAAATACATCATTTGGGACGTGAAAAAGTGGGACCCGGCCACCATCGACCAATGGCGTCCGTACGTCCATCCCTACGGCAACAGCAACCCGACCCTGGCGCACAAGAACCACGTCCACGTCAGCTTCCTATCCGGGGTGCGCGGCACCTGATGTGCGTGCGCTCCTTCGATCGGGAGTTCTCGTCGACAACCGTCAAACCGGTCCATACTTGAAACGAGCTGGAGAGGAGGAACCCCCCCCCCATGACTGATGATGATGATGATGATGATCCCTTCGAGCACCTGGTGGTGACTCCGAGCGGCCGTGTCGTCGACCTCAGCGAAGGCCCCGGGGTGGTCAACTTCGGGCCTCCACCACCTATGCGGTGGGTCAACATCGCCGACCTACCAGCTCCGGTCATGGGCAGCGCCGTGGTGCTCATGTACAGCGGAACACCGGCAATCAACCGCCGTGCCGCGAGCGAAGTGTTCGAATCAGACGGCGGCCTCTACGTGCGAGTCGTCGCCGAACCCCTCTGGTGGCAATGGGTCGAATCCCCTGTCGACCAGCGCACCGAATGGCCGGCCAGGTCCAGAGTCGTCCCGGCGATGCATGTGTGGACCCAAGTGGAGTGCTGAACCGGTGCTACGTCGCCGTTTACGGGTGCACACCGTGTTGGGCGCGACGCGTCGGGAGATCACCGGCTGAGAAGTGGAGGAGGCGACGGGAATCGAACCCGCACCATCAGCTTGGGAACGAGAGGGGCGGCGCAAACTAAGGCGTTTGGCACCCCCGGCCAAGCGTGTTTTCGTGGCGCCGCGAGGCAGTCGTGGGCGATGGACCGTGCATCACGCGCATTTCTTGGTGTTGCTTGGTCGGAATCGAACGGAGGCCAGTGCGAACGCCAGGCGAGAGCCGGGTGCTCCCATGCCATCAGCCAGTTCTCTCAAGTGAAGAGCTGACTCAACTTGGGAACGTGAGCGCAACGGAACTGACACTCCCCGGCGCGCGTGCTTCGTGGCTCGGCGAGGCGGTCGTGGCCCACCACCGGCCATCCGTACTGGCAGTCTGGACTTATTTGGAGTACTCCCGTAAAATGGCGAAATGTTGGAGGGGTCGAGCAAAGTTGCCTACCAAGCGGTGACGCGGAGATTGATCCTGGGAATCTGCGCAGCACTTGTTGCTGGCGCAATCGTGGCTAGCTCGGGAGTCAGGGCGTTGGCAACGCACGATTACGACGGCATGTACCCCACCGCCAACTATCAGGATTTATGCGTGAGTGCGAACCCACCCGCAAGCTACGGGACCCTATGCCAGACGGACAACGCCGACCTCTACTGGTACGCGGACAGTAATGACCCTGGCGAGTTGGAATCCAATGACTTTGACTCTGTGAGCAGCGTTCTCAGCGCTCAGTTCGCGCCTACTGATCTCGCAATCCACTACGATTCGACGCCCGTCTTCTCAGGGAGCGGGGAGACCGACTTGATACTCCAGGAGGCAGAGGATGCGTTGCCGATGCCCGTGTCAGCTCTTGGCCTAACGTGGTGCAACGACGATGTTACGAGCGAGTTGTGGGAGTGCGACCAAACATATGTGCGCATTCCGGGTCCGGACGGGTTCCGCATCTTCGGCGGCTCGGTCACATGTCACGAGATCGGACACTCCGTCGGTCTGGTTCACGGGACGGAGGCGTACCCAGCTCTGTATGAGGGCGACTCGCGGCTCGGTTGTATGGTCAACGCGGATGAATTTCCGACAGGCCTTGGGTCGGCGAGCAAACATTTGATCGACGTCACCTATTGATGTTCGCGAGGGGGTTGGCAATGAGTCGAGGGCATGTCGCTGGGGCGGCACTGGTGGGTATGCTGCTCGCTGGATGTGTTGGATCTGCAGCATCATCATCGTCAGCTGGGGTTTCGCCAGAGAAGGTGGTTCTTGGCCAGGGACGGGATCGAACCGCCAGCCAGACGGCCGAAGATTGGGTCACTGCAGCTGAGCACGTCGCGGTCGTTACCGTGCTGAGGGAAACCCGCGGGCAGCCTTCGACTGCAGAGGTGGAACGACGTGAGGGGATGATCGGTCGTCAGGTTGAGATCCGAGTCGACGAGGTCGTGTGGTCTGCAGCTGAGGCATTCCCCAGGTCGCCGGCGATGATCGAGTTTCAAGTGGTCGGCTGGGTCTTCAATGACAACAGCGGCGCCGGTGAACACAAGTTTGCTCTGCGCGGCGCTTCTCGCCTGGAACCCGGCCACAGCTACGTGCTGGCCCTGGATTGGGTCGACGACCCGTGCGCCCAGGATCCCGCCAAGGGTCGGTGGGCCCTGCTCGGAGGGCGCGGCACCGTTCCATACGATGGAGGGGTGCTCGGAGCTGGCGAGTACGAGGGAAACGTGTTCACAGTCGCCGAAGCCCGGGAAAAGTGGCAACGAAAGGATGAGGTAACGGCGGGCCTGCGCGATCAGATGGTGGGCGCCACCCTCGACACGTTGCGTTCCAGCCTCGACGCCGCGACTCCGCGTCCGGCAAAGGCGATCGAAAGCACAACCTGTGACCGGTCGGGGTAAGACCGAGCAACAGCACGAGGTGCAGGGCCCAACGCCCGGCGAAGTAGGCGAGGACCGGACCGCAGCGAGCGCTAGCGAGCGAGGACACGGACCGCAGCTCGGCGGCGAGCGCAGCGAGCCGTCTTGATTGAGTAGAGCCAGATTCGGCAATTGCGCGTGGACACGCAACGCCCGCACGCAGCGCTCACAGATCCTGCCCTAGCGTGCCGGCTGTGAGCAACGGAGAGAGTGTGCCTGCCGAATCTGAAACGGGCTCATCCGAATCCAGGGTGTAGTCGTGGCCTGAAGCCGCCGGCTTCGAGTAGGCATCGGGCGATGTAATTGGTGAGGTTTCGGAACCCGAGGGCGGATCCGCGGAGGTGCTCGAGTCGACCGTTGATGGCCTCGGTGGGGCCGTTGCTCGTGCCTGGTCGCTCAAAGTAGGCCAGCACGTCGGTGGCGCGCTGTTTCAGCGTTCGCCCGAGCCTGGTGATCTCGGTCAGCGCGGTCGGGACGCCACTGGTGACCGAGGCGATGAGTTGCTCCATCAGCTGGCGTCCTTGCGTGCGTTCGGGCTCGCGGTAAGCGGCGATCATGCGTTGGTAGATGCCCCAGGTCGCTTCGACCTCGACGTGGGCGTCAGACGCGAACAGCGCAGCAAGGCGGTCGGTCTGCTTGTCGGTGAGCAGGTCGGCGCCGGTGTGCAGGGTCCGCCGGGCGGCGTAGAGCGGGTCACCCTTGTGACCGCGGCGACCGTGGATGGCTTGCTGGACCCGTCGCCGGCACTCATCCAACGCCTGACCGGCAAGACGCACCACGTGGAAGGGATCCATCACCGGCACCGCGTCGGGGAGCTCCTCGTGGGTGGCGGTCTTGAAGCCGGTGAACCCGTCCATCGCGACCACCTCGACGGCGTCGCGCCAGGCCTGCGGGCGGTCGGTCAGCCATTGCTTAAACGCCTGCTTGGAGCGGCCTTCGACCATGTCCAGCAGGCGTGCATGGCCGGTGCCGTCGCGGATGCCGGTCAGGTCGATGATCACGGTGACGTACTTGTCGCCCTTGCGGGTGTGACGCCACACATGCTCGTCGACCCCGATCACCTTCACACCGTCGAACCGGCCCGCGTCGTCGATCAGGAGCCGCTTGCCCTCGGCTAGGACCGCGTCGTTGGCGGTGTCCCAGGCAACGGCGAGGGCTTCGGCGACGCGCGCGACCGTCAGGTGCTGCACCACGATCGCCTCCAGCGCCCACCGCAACGCCGACCGGGACAGCTTCGCGCGGGGCTCGGCGACCTTGCTGGTGTCCTGGCGCCACACGTGACCACAGCCGGTGCAGCGGTAGCGGCGCACGACGACCTCCAGCGTCGTGGGTCGCCAGCCGAACGGCTCGTGCGCGAGTCGGCGGACGACGGTGTCGCGCGGCACCCCCTCGCAGCCACAGCGTCGGCACCACTGATCCGGCCCAGCGACCCGACACGCGAGTACCGCGCGGTCAGGCTCAAGCCGTTGGCCGGTGACTTCGAGGCCGAACTCATCGAGTCGGCAAAACCTGGTCAGGTCAGGGCAGGAGAAGCCGCCCTGCGGGGTAGCGTCGGGCACGTCGAGGTCTTCCAGATGTGGTGTGTAGGAACCCTCATCCTCGGGAGACCTCGACCCCTATCTGCTCACCGACGCGCCGACGAACCCCGCGTAAGACATCACACGTCGGCTACACCCTCAACTGGGAAGAGCCCTGAAACGGGTCGCTGAACGGCACTCGGTGAGCGACCGTCGTCTGAGAGCCGTGGATTCGGTTGGCAGGTCCAGGTCCAGGTTCAGGCGGCTGGCGGCACCCGGTTCTAGCCTCATGTAGTCCGTATGCAATCGGAATCGGGATCTGGGTCGAATGGCGTGGACGCAGGTCGCCGAGGCGGGTCCGGTGCAGGATCGGCGGATGTCTTTGCATGGCGATGGCGCCGTCGTTCAGTGTTGTTGCAGTGGATCTCTGGTGCTGGCACCATCCGGATGATCAGGCCGCTGACTTGCTCGCCTACTTCGACCGGCCCAACACCATCAACGGCCCCACCGAAGCCGTCGACGTGCCGACTCGAACACCTCCGCGGAGGGCGAGAACAGCCCGGGTGAGATTCATTCGCCCTGCTCAACTGTTGCGGCAGTAAAGTACCCAATGACGGTTACTCCGTCAGCCTCGTAAACGGGAACTACAATTTCGCCTTGCTCGTTTACGCGCTCCTTCATCAAACGGACCGCGTCGGCAGGTGTCTTAGGAGCATCCCACATGATATCCTTCAAATAGATGTACCCGGGCTTTCCCGAATCAGTCTGCCCCTCAATCAGGTCAGGTTTCTCCCCCCCAACCCTGTAGTCACCTATCTTCTGACCTGCGGCATTCATCTCCACAGCAGCACGTTCACCGGCCGCACCCGCCAACCCGGCCACTGAGAATATCACGATCGGAACGGCTACCAGCCCTGCAACAAGTATCTTCACAATTCGCTTCACGGCTCTCTCCTCTTTTCTTCCTCAAAAGTTCAGCGAGGGTGAAATGGCGAACGCCACCTTGTAAACACTCTCCCCTAAGCTCCAGCGGTACCCTCCACCATCTCCATTGTAGGTTCCGGTACCTGACGGGCAGGAACTGCTTACTATGAGGTTGGCACGAACTGTGATGTGAGATGCCGTGCTTGAATTATAGACGGGCCCAGCTCCGCCACAATAGATATTTCCATTGCGCATAATCCTAGACTCCGCCCCAATGTAACCCGCGGGGACAGTCTTAGGTGCATTGTTAGGGGAACTGCAGCCGGCAACATTGCTGGTGGTAACCCATCCCTGATGAGATGTATTGCTGACAGACGCCCGCGCGAATGCACACGAAACACTGTTGCCAAAGATCTCTTCGAATGCACCGCTCGCTGTAGCAGCCGCGGCGGTAGTCACGGATGGGCCCAGAAACACGACCAAAGCCACAGCACTGACGTTCGCGCAGCGGCTCCATGGACTTCGGCGTGTACTCGATTTCATGGCGTGACTTTAGCACCCACGACGGTCTCGATCAATAAGCCCAGTCTCAAGGAGCTTGGACTGGCTCCCGGACATCGGAATCGAGGATCGCATTTGCAAGTTCGAGCCTGTTGAACCAGTGGAGTGTTGCCGCCACCATATGACCACACCCTTCGCAGCGATAACGACGCACACGTGACTTCCCAGCGTGGTCGGACGCCACCTGGCGGGCCACCGTGTCGCCCAACCTCTTCGCAGCCGCCCCGGCGGCCCCACCAGTCGGTTTTCGGCTACCCGGCAAAGCCAGCACCCGCACGGCTGCTCTCCCAGCGTTGACCGCCTGGCTTCGAGACCGAGTCTCTGGCTAGAATGCCACGTCGTTCCCGTTGTCCACGGGTGGCGGTGCGAACGCCGCGACGCCCTGGGCCTGCGGGTCTATCGCGCGATGTCTTACAGCTATGGCAGGCTCAGTGCATGGTGGCCAGGTCAATCGGACAGCGCATTGCTATAGCACGCCGTCGGCGCGGTCTAAGCCAGGCGGTGCTCGCGAACCTCATCGGTCGGTCGGAGTCTTGGCTGTCCCAGGTCGAACGAGGAATCCGCTCAGTAGATCGATTGCCGGTTCTCATGGACCTCGCTGAGGTCCTTCGCGTCGATGCGGAGTCGCTTCTCGGTCGGCCTTGGAAGTACGCACCCAATGGTGGACATTTGCCGGACGAGCTGGAGCCCACCCGCCGGTATCTGAACGGGTACCGGCACCTCCATGACACCACTTGGTCGCGCGTCGACCCCGAGGCCTTGGCGCAACGTGTGAGGGACGGGCACGTGGCGTACCAGGCGGCGCACTACGGAGCGGTCGCGTCTGCCTTGCCAACGCTTCTTAGTGACGCTGACATGCTTCGCAGATCGAGTCGCACGCTGTCGGAGCCAGGAACCCGGACTTACATCTCGGCCTACATCTTGGCGGCGAAACTTCTCCGCAAGTTGGGCGCTTTGGAACTCGCCATGGTGACGGCCGATCGCGCAGCGACGGCATCGGTCGATGGCGCCTTCACGGTTGAGCGAGGGCTCGCCGCCTACCAGGTTGTCGGTGGGCTAATGCGTGCCGACCAGGTGGACGACGCAGAGACGCTCGCGGTATCCGTGGCTGCTGCGTTGAGCAGCGAAGCGAAGTGGGGTGAGCCGGAACTTCTATCGGTGGTCGGCTCGCTGTGGTTGCTTAGCGCGGTCATCGCGGCGCGACGCACCGACAAGTACGAGGCGCTAGATCGACTCAGCCGAGCCCATGATCTGGCCTCACTGCTGGGTTCGGATGGCAACTATGGATGGACGGCATTTGGGCCGACCAACGTCGCCATCCATCACGTCTCCGTTGCCGCTGAACTGGGAGAAGCAGGAGAGGCCCTTCGGGCTGCGCAGAGTGTGAACCCTGCCGACCTACCGGAGGGCCTTGTTGGCAGAAGGGCGCAGCTTCATTTAGACCTCGCCTGGGCTTATGCCCAGGGACGTCGTGACGCGGAGGCGACGTTGCATCTCATCGAGGCCGAGAACATTGCTCCCGAGGCTGTTCGCTACAACGTCCTGGTCCGAGAGCACATACGGGAGATGCTGGCGCGCGGGAAGAGTGGTCAGACACGTGTTCTGCACGATCTTGCCGTCCGGTCAGGTGTCGTCGAGTGACAGATGCCCGCCATGTCGAGCTAGTTGCCTGCGCTGCGCCGCTCGTGAATCGAGTGGGTGAGTTTGCAGCCGTGGTCGCTCAAGCCGGCTGGATACCGAGCATCACCCTCTCGCTGAACGCTCGATCGTGGATAGACGAGTCCACCATCAAAGAACTCAGCCAGGAGCTGAAGCAGCCTCGCTCTCCTGGCGAATCGAAGAGGTCGGCACGCCCCGACGCGGTGGTACTCATCCCTGGAACGTTCAACACCCTCAACAAGTTGCGGGCCGGGATCTCGGACACGCCTGCGCTCGGCGTGCTCAATGACGCGCTGGGGGCCGGCGTGCCGCTTCTTGTGGTGCCGATGGTCAATACGCGATTGGCCGGCCACCCCGCCTGGCACGCGACTCTGAAGGAACTCCGGGACCAAGGAGTGACCTTCCTAGACCCGACCCCAGGCAACCGAGGATCGCTGATCCCCTTAGAGTCGGGTACTGGCGTTGACGTCGCCAGCCAATTCGACCCCTTCCGCCTGTCCGCGTGGCTGCAGAGTCTGACCAGCACCCCCGAGGCGTAGTCGCACTCGCGAGAAATCGCGGCCAACTCCGAACTCAGCTCGGCTAGACCCGCACTTTTGTGCGGGTAGTACGAGTGTGCGGGTCCTATCGAACTTCCTTGCTCAGTCTTGGTATGCGCAATCTCGCGCAGTTTCGCATACCTAACGAAAGGTGCAGACGGTGAGCGTTCAGGGACCGTTCAAGGTGGAGTTCGACGATGTGTTCCCGCATGGTGTGGGGATCGTTGGTCCAGTTGGGGCGCAGGTTGATTTTGATGCGTCGACGAAGGAGAACCGGGTTCAGGCCCGGGACAAGGTGACTGGCCTGCCCGTCTGGGTGGTGGACGTGATGGACTTCGATCCGGAGGCGCGCGAGCGGACCTTCAAGGTCAAGATCACTGCCCCGGTCCAGCCGGTGCCGCCGGCCGAGGTGGCTGGCTTGCCGATCCGGCCGGTGCGTCTGGAAGGGCTGACGGTGACGCCCTACCTGAAGGAGTCTGGGGCTGGGCGTCCTCGGATCGCGTACTCCATGCGAGCGACGACGCTGGTTGAGGTTCGTCGTAGTGGTGACGGCAAGGCGGCGTGACGTGATGAGCATCGCCCGAGCGGTGGGTCGCGATGCGGCCTGGTGGAGCGTCGGTGCAGGACGGATCGCGCGTCACAGCGCAGCTGGCCTGATGTTGCTGGTGGGCACGACGTTGTTGCTGTGGGTGGCTGGGGTGGATCTGCGGTGGCTTGGGATTGCCGCAGTGGTCGCCATCGGGTTGGCGTTGTGGGCGCGGTTCTCCCCGACCACTTTCGCTCGGGTCTTCACGTCACCTCTGTGGCGACGACGCATCAAGAGACGTGTTCGGACGGGTTGGCCGGCGCTGGTCGAGTCGTGTGGTCTGGGTCGGACCGATCGGGTGCGGAGTGTCCGTGAGTTGCCCACGTTGGGACGCCTTCGCTGGGACGAGCGAGGGAACCTGGCGGCCCCGGTTGTTCTGATCACGGGTCAGACGGTCGACGATATTGATGCGATCGCAGAGCGGCTCCGCGCGGCCGTTGATGCGCGTGCTCTCCAGGTGCGTGCCAATGAGCGCCGGACGGGATGCGAGCTGGTCTGGTCGTTCACTGACGCGTTGGCGCAGCTGGTTCCGTTCGTCGGTCCTAATCCGGTTGCCGTGCAGGTGGGGTTGGACAGTGTGCTGGTCGGGCGTGCCGAGGACGGGTCGCCGTTCAATCTTGATGTGAGGGTGTCGACGTTGACGGTGGGAGCGACGGGCGCCGGGAAAGCGTCGGTGATGTGGAACGTGGTCCTGGGTCAGGCACCGAACATTCGTTCCGGGTTGGTCGAGTTCCACGGCGCGGACCTGAAGGGCGGGATGGAGCTGAGCATCGGTGCAGCCCTGTTTACCCGGGTGGCCAGGTCATCTGGTGAAGCGGTGGCCATGTTGGAGCATGCAGCTGCCGCCTGTGATGCCAGAGCAGTCCGTTTCGCTGGCTCCACCCGAAGCCATCAGCCGACCCGGAGCGATCCTGTGGTGATCATCCTGATCGATGAGTTGGCCGCTCTGGTCGCCTATGAAACGGATCGCGATGTGCTCAAGAGAGTTGATGCGGCGCTGCGTCGGCTGCTGGCGATGGGTCGGGCTGTCGGCTTCTACGTGTTCGCGTTCGTTCAGGATCCGCGCAAGGAAACCGTCGGCATGCGACACATGTTCCCGCAGAAGGTGGCGCTGCGGCTTGATGAGGCAGCGGAGGTTGACATGGTGCTCGGGGAGGGTGCTCGCCGGCGGGGCGCCGAAGCCCATCGGATCAGCCGCTCCACCCCCGGCGTCGGGTACGCGGTCGCGGAGGACGGCCAGGTGGTCCGGTTCCGCGCAGCCCACATCGCCGACGACCTGATCCAACTCGTGGCCTCCACGAACCCAGCACCCCGCCAACAACCGATCAGCGCGGGACCGTCCGAGCCGACAACCACAAGCGGAGCAGGCGGCCGGCCCACCAGCCGACGCTCAGGCTCTCCAGCTCGCAAAGCACCCGAGGGGCTCTGAAGGTCATGAACGATCGAACTGGCGGATCACTGTTGCGGTACTTGCTCGGCGCAGGTGAGTTGCGGGCGGTGTCGTGATGCTTGCCGCACTTGCGCAGGTCACTGCCGACATGGCTCGTCAGCTTGCCGACGCCGAGGGGGTTTGTATCCGCCCGCAGTTGCGTCGCGTTACCGATCAGGAGACCGGCACTGTCGCCAGGGTGGCTTTGGCGTGTGGTTCGACCCGGGAGGCGGTCTGCAAGGCGTGCGCCGGCAAGGCCCGGAGACTGCGGATGCAGCAGTGCGCGGAGGGTTGGCATCGCACCGACGAACCCGAGGTAGACGACAACGCAGACCCCTCCGTCGATGACGACCAGGGCGACCTTGAAGGCGTTGATTCTCATGCGCGTCGGGTGCGGTCGACCAGGCGCCGGGAGGATGTGCCTGATCTGCCGGCGGTGCAGATGAGTGACCGGACTGTCGGTGTGGTGTTCACTTCGCCCAACGGCGCCCAGTTTCGGCCGTCGATGTTTCTGACCCTGACTTTGCCGTCGTATGGCCGGATCATGGACGGGGCCCCGGTTGACCCGGCTTCCTACGATTATCGGCGGGCAGCCCTGGACGCGATCCTGTTTCCGCGGCTGGTGGACCAGTTTTGGAAGACGCTGCGCCGTTGCGCCGGCTTCCATGTGCAGTACTTCTCCGCGGTCGAACCACAGCGACGGCTGGCACCTCATTTGCTTGCCGCCATGCGAGGCGTCGTCCCGCGCCGGGTGTTGCGCCAGGTTGTGGCCGCCACCTATTTGCAGGTGTGGTGGCCGGCCTTCGATACGGCCCGGTATGTGGACGAGTTGCCGCAGTGGACTGGTTCGGAGTACGCGGACCCGAACACGGGTGTGCTTTTGCCGACCTGGGCCGAGGCCCTTGACGCGCTCGATGATGACTCTGACGCCCGTCCTGCGCATGTGATGCGTTTTGGGACCCAGCTCGATGTGCAGGGCATTATTCGGGGCCATCCCGATGCCGATCGCGCGATCCGATATCTCACGAAGTACATCACCAAGGATGTCGGTTCCTCCCGCGCAGAGGCGGACGCCGATCCCCGGTACGCGGCACACATGGATCGGTTGCATGACGAGCTGCGTTACCTGCCCTGTTCGGAACGTTGCGCCAACTGGTTGCGGTACGGGATCCAACCCAAGGACGCCACGGCTGGTCTGGTTCCCGGCGCATGCTCGGGGAAGGCTCACCGTTGGGAGAACCTCGGCCTTGGTGGTCGACGCGTCCTGGTGTCCCGGAAGTGGTCGTCGAAGACTTTGGCCAGGCATCGCGCCGATCGGGCGGATGTGGTGCGGGCGGCGCTGGAGTCTTCCGGGATCATCGCGCCGGAGACCGAGCGGATGTCTGCTGGCGTTAAGACCGCTGACGGCGGCGCCAGGTTTGTCTGGGAGCGGGTCGAGCGGGACGACTGCATCTATGCCCAGGTGGTCATGTTCGCGGTGGCGGAGCGCCGGCGGTGGCGCGCTGAGTATGACGCCGCTCGTCAGTTGCAGCTGTCCCATTCAGCAATGCCGCCGTGACCGCAAACTTGTTCGGCCTCACCGACTAACTGCCGCTCTTGTGGGTCAGGGCTGGCCGGTCAAGGGTGAGCGGAGCGAATCACGAAGTGACACGGAGTGCCCTTGACGGGGCAGCCCTGACCCGCATTCCTCCCAATGTCGGTGAGGGCGAAGTACCAACGACTGAAACTACGCAAGGAAGGACCGGGATGATGGAAAGTGCAGTGTTGGCGGGCCGTGTCCTGTACAACGTGCCGGAGGCGATGGAGCTGCTCAATCTGAGCAGGACGCAGATCTATGAGTTGATTCGTTCGCGTCGGCTGTTGACGGTGACGCAGGGCCGCCGGCGGTTGGTGCCTGCGGCGTCGATTGCGACCTATGTGGAGCTGCTGATCCGTGAATCGACTGGTGATGACCGTGGTCACGCGGCGTAGCCAAGGCGAAGGCGCCTTGTATTGGCACGAAGGGCGGCAGCGCTGGGTCGCTATGGTTGAGCTGGGTTTTACGGCGGAGGGCAAGCGTCGCCGCGTGTGGGTGTCGGGTCGCACCAAGACTGAGGCAAAGGGCAAGCTTCTGAGTCTGCGTCGGGATCAGGTCGATGGGCTGCCGCCGCAGCATCGCGGATATACCGTGCGTGAAGCGGTCGAGTCCTGGTTGGAGTTCGGGCTGACCAATCGCGACCCGAACACGGTGATCAATCGCCGCATCCTGGCTGAGAAGCATGTGATTCCCGCCTTCGGGGCGCGGAAACTCGTCGACTTGACCGCCGAACAGGTCGAGGCGTGGCTGGGACTGAAGGCCCGCACGTTGTCAACTGACACGGTTAACCGGTTGTTGTCGATCTTGCGTCGCTCTATTGGTCGAGCCCAGGCTCGTGACTTGGTTCGCCGCAATGTCGCCTTGCTGTGTGCCGTGCCGCAGGGGCAGGCCGGCCGGCCATCGAAGGCTCTCACGCTCGATCAGGCTCACTCGGTGATTGCGGCGGCCGAGGGTACGACGATGCATGCGTATGTGGTGGTGGCGCTGTTTACCGGGGCGCGCACAGAGGAGCTTCGCGCTCTCACGTGGGGTCGTGTCCATCTCGATTCTGACCCGCCTTCCTTGGAGGTGTGGCGATCGGTTCGTCGATCAGGGGATACCAAGACGGCGAGGTCGCGTCGGACGCTTGAACTGCCGCGACGGTGTGTGGATGCGCTTCGTGCCCATCACGTGGCCCAGGTCGAAACGAGAGTGGTTGCTGGGTCCGAGTGGATAGAGCACGGCCTGGTGTTTTGCACCGGCTCGGGACGACCGCTCGATGCGGCGAACGTGCGCCGCTCTTTTCGGACAATTGTGGGGCACGCTGGGCTGGACGGAGCAGCCTGGACGCCGCGCGAGCTTCGCCATAGCTTCGTGTCTTTGCTTTCGAGCTCCGGTGTCCCGATCGAGGACATTTCGCACCTGGTGGGACATGCCAGCAGCAACGTGACCGAGAAGGTGTACCGCAAGGAACTTCGCCCAGTGCTCACCAGAGGAGCACGCGCCATGGATGGGATCTTCGATGCCAAGCAAGCAGATTAGGCAAGCAGTTTGGCAAGCAGAGGTCGGAAATCGGCCCTCGGATGGTGCGGCGATTGCCTGGCTCTCTGCTCTGACAAGCCTCTTTACCGGTGGAGCTAAGGGGATTCGAACCCCTGACCTCTTCCATGCCATGGAAGCGCGCTACCAACTGCGCCATAGCCCCGTGCCCTGCGGACGAAGGTCAACGTTATCGGATCGCCCCGGGGTTGTGAAATCGAAGGTGCGGGAGAAGACTCGCCGACATGGTGGCTGACACACCCGTCGTGATTGCCCTTTCGGAGTGTTCCGCGAGCGACCTGAACGACTGCGGGGGCAAGGCTGCGAACCTCGGTGAGCTGGTCCGGGCAGGGTTTCCGGTACCGGACGGATTCGTGGTCAGCACGTCCGCCTACGACGCCGCCATCGCAGGAACAAACCTCGACGAGTTGATCGACAGTGGCGACCTCGACGGCGTCCGGAACCTGTTCGATGCGCTGCCGCTTCCGCCCGGCCTGGAGTCAGCCATCGCCGAGGCCTACGCCGAGTTGGGCGAACCACCGGTGGCCGTCCGCTCGTCCGCGACCGCAGAGGACCTGCCCGATGCGAGCTTCGCCGGGCAGCAGGACACCTTTCTGAACGTGTTTGGCCACGATGCGGTGTTGCGTGCGGTCCGGCGCTGCTGGGCATCGCTCTGGGGTGACCGGGCCATCGCCTATCGGAGCCGGCAGCGCACCGGTGACGCACCCCGCATCGCCGTCGTGGTGCAACGACTGGTGCCCGCCGAGGTGGCGGGAGTGATGTTCACCGCCAACCCGGCCGACGGACGGCGTGACCAGACCATCATCACCGCAGCCTGGGGGCTGGGCGAAGCAGTGGTCGGTGGCCTGGTGGAACCCGACGAGTTCGTCGTGAGCGCTGACCCTGCCGAGGCCGTGCAGAGCCGGATCGCCGTCAAACTCGTGCGCACGATGCCGGTCGACTCCGCCGCCGACACCGGCAGTTCCGAGGGCACGTCGCAGCAGCCAACCCCGACCGAACTGGTCAGCGAGCCGACCCTCGGCGACGACCGGGTGCGCGAACTGGCCGCGATCGGACGCCTCGTCCAGCAGCACTTCGGCGCCCCTCAGGACATCGAGTGGGCGCTGGCCGAGGGTCGGTTCCTGCTGCTTCAGGCACGGCCGATCACCGCGCTGCCCGAGCCGACCGGCAAGCCGCCGACCGAGTGGACGCTGCCCCGCGCCGACTGCCTCTACTTTCGGGCGAGCATCGTGGAGCAGTTGCCCGACCCGCTCACTCCGTTGTTCGGCGATCTGATCCGGCCCGCAGTGCCGGCCGGACTGTCGGGCCTGATGAGCGAACTCAGCCCGCGATCCTTCGACCTCGATGTCGACTTCCCCACCATCAACGGCTATGCCTACTACTCCTACGGCAGGACGGCGATGAACAGGCTGTGGCTGTTCACGCCGACGGCCCTGAGCCGGCTGACCCGTCGCGACTTCGTGCTGACCCGCTGGCGCGATCGGGCCGTGCCTGCCTACCGGGCGGCAGTCGCGCAATGGTCGACGCAGGATCCGGCCCAGCTGCCCTCCGTGACGCTGCTGACAGCGACACGCGAGCTGCTGGAGGCGGGCTGCCGGTACTACACCAGCGTGCAGATGGTGATCCCGATGGCGGCCACCACGGAGCTCAGCTGGGTGGCGCTATACGACGCCGTGTTGCGCGGCTCGAACCAGGCCCAGGCGTCCGACTTTCTACTCGGCTTCGACTCGGCGCCGATTGTGGCCGAACGGGCGCTGTACCGGCTGGCCGAATGGTGCCGCGGCGTGCCCGGGCTGGCCGAGGCGTTGGAGAACCTGCACGGCAGCCTGCCCGAGGGGCGACCCGAGGGCGTCGGCGAAGCGGACTGGATGCAACTGCGGCGGCGGTTCGACGGCCACCTCGCCGAATACGGGCACACACTTTACAACCTCGATTTCGCCAACCCGGTGCCGGCCGACGATCCGGGCCCGGTGCTCGAGGCTCTGCGCCACGCGGTCGCCGGACGGGGGTCCGACCCCACCGAACGACAACGCCGCATGACGGAGCGGCGCGGCACGCTGACCCGCGAGCTGGTCGACCGGCTCGACCCGGTACGCCGCAAGCTAGCCCGCTCGAGCCTGAAGTCCGCCCAGCGCTGGGCACCCGTCCGGGAGGACGCGCTGGCCGCAATGGGTCTGGCGTGGCCCACGATGCGCCGCCTGCTCGGTGCGCTCGGCGTCCGGCTGGTCGACGCCGGAGCGATCGAGCAGCCCGATCAGGTCTACTGGCTGACCGCAGCCGAGGCCGACGCGGCAGCCGAAGCTCTGGACGACGGCGCGACCCGGTTGGATGATCTGACGGCTCTGGTGCGGCAGCGTCGCCTGATCTGGCGCGGCCAGGCCCTGGTCACGCCGCCGCAGTACCTGCCCGTCGCAGGTTGGCTGACACTGATGGACGGCATGCTGCCCGCACACGCCGGCGAACAGAGTGGACCGGTCCTGAAAGGCACCGGGGGTTCGGGAGGAAAGGTCACAGCCCCCGCTCGGGTGCTCGCCGGACCGGCGGACTTCGCCGCGTTTCAACCCGGCGAGATCCTGGTCGCCTCGATCACCACCCCCGCCTACACACCCCTGTTCGCGCTCGCGTCAGGTGTGGTGACCGACATCGGCGGTGTGCTCAGTCACGGCTCGATCGTCGCCCGCGAGTACGGCATACCGGCCGTGCTCGGCACCGGGGTGGCGACCAAACGCATCGCCACCGGCGACGTGATCAGCCTCGATGGCGGCACCGGCACCGTTCACCTGGACGGACCGCCCGAGGAGGCTGCCCCCACCGGCAGGGCGTTGCCCACCTGGGCCTGGGTCACCGGCGCCGCGGCGGCCACCGCCGGGGTCGTCGCCCTGGTCGCCAGCCGCCGCACCCGTTGATCGGGATTGTAGAAATTACCCATGCACGTGGTCTCGACAAGCTCGACCAGCGGTTGATTGGGATTGTCGAAATCACCCATGCACGTGGCCTCGACAAGCTCGACCAGCGGTTGTTGAGCTTGTCGAAATCACCCATGGACGTGGCCTCGACAAGCTCGA
>Ga0209277_10000627_pt1 | contig 17737 bp, 14 predicted proteins | sample JI81AbrownDNA_FD_187503 | JGI IMG/M metagenome (GOLD analysis project Ga0209277, IMG submission 187503) | Wastewater effluent complex algal communities from Wisconsin, to seasonally profile nutrient transformation and Carbon sequestration -... | ecosystem: Engineered > WWTP > Effluent > Algae... | reverse complement strand
ATTTTATTGGACAATTTAATTTTTGAAATCGAAATAGAGATTTTACGATCGACTTGCCAAAAATTGAGTCGTTGGTACATAATTTAACGCACTACTGTTCGAGCACGCTCTGCTTGACCTCGTGACAGTCAGTTGGGCTTCATGACCTTCATCATTTCAGGCATAGTTGGATTCTTGTTCGCGCATTGTACGCTTGACGTCCAGGACTCATCATCACCCTACATGCGCGGTTTCTAAACTGTAGGCTCTATTTTTTCGATAATCAAAAAACAAAAAAACTTCCAAAACTGTCATTTATTACGGTACAGAGCAGAACATCGCGTTATACTACAGATTTACAATTCAAATAGTAGAGAGAAAGCCAACATGGCAGAAACAAGCTCTGACTTTGCGCAGAACAATCCCTCTAGTGGAGGAGCTGAAGAGGCAGCAAGACGTGGGATTAATGGAAAAGGCTTAGGCTCCAACAGCTCCACCGAGAGCTCCATTGCTTCTCCCGGAAATTCCAAAGACGTGGAAGTGCCTCTCAAAGAAGCTCCGTCTGGTGATAAGCGAGCCACACTTCGACCCACCAATTCGCAGCGTCTTTCTCGCATGATTTCGACCTCTCTGAGGAACTTGACTGATGCGCTCATTGCGCAGATTTTTCAAACTTCTCAAAAACCCCCCATTGTATTTCACGTCGCGCCCTCCGATTTGTCAACTTTGGCTTCTGAGCGGACTCCTGGAGCACTGGCAACCGTTCTGGAAACGGCAATGAAGGGCGAAAAAAATGCCGTGGCAGGTGGGGAGAAGGAAGTCGATCAAGAGGATCCTTCCGAAGGATCCAAGATTGCAGCGAATCTGGAGGCGCTGATCAGTAAGATTCGAAAACTGGAGCAAACACTGGAATCTAACCCGGATGAGGCTACTCAACTGCAGATGGACGTTGCGAGAGAGACTGCAGCGAATGCCTTGACGTCCCTCGTGCTCAAGTCGTCTCCCGAAACTGGACTAGACTTGGATACAAATCCTGGTCAGGTCCAACAGCGAATTCAGTTGTTTGGTGCTAACTCTATCGCGCCCAAGCGTCTTACCAGTTTTCTGGAGTTTTGTTGGGGTGCAATCCAGGATTTTGTGTTGATCATGCTTATTTGTTTGGGTGTGGTTGGAATCGTTACTGAGACCATTATCGGACATGACGACGGGCCCTGTGGTGCATGCTGGGTGGAAGGTGCTGCCATTCTAGTTGCCGTGGCGATCGTAGTGCTCGTTACAGCTACAATTGACTATCAGAAGCAAAAAACCTTTGTCCGCCTAAGCAAGACTCTTGATGACAGTAACACCAAATCCGTTATCCGTAATGGGCAGGTAGTGAGTGTCACTGATGCAGAAATCCTTGTTGGTGATATCCTTTCTGTAAACAGTCATAATCTTGCAAGTATTCCTGCAGACTGCGTTTTGCTTGGCCCCATGACTGGAGCATACCTGAAAATGGACGAATCCGCTTTAACTGGTGAATCAAAACTTGTTTCCAAAAAACCTGGTGATGTTATTCTTTCGGGTACCTCCGCTGTGCAAGGATCCGGTAAATTGTTGGTGATCGCAGTTGGTGTACATTCCGTATCAGGCAAGATCAAGGCACGAGTGTATGAGTCAGAGCAAAAGAGCCATGACGGTGATGATTTACAGGGTGACGACGAAACTCCTTTGTTCTCCAAGCTTGAGACGCTTGCTAAGCAAATTGGTATTGCAGGAACGATTGCGGCTGTCACTGCATTTTTAGCGTGCCTGATCTTGGGACTGGTTGTCAAGGGCGATCCTCCAACCATGATTATTGATTATTTCATGGTTTCTGTGACTGTTTTGGCAGTGGCTGTTCCTGAAGGTTTGCCTCTAGCCGTTACACTTGCCCTGGCCTTTAGCAGCAGTAAGATGACCCAGGAACAAAATTTAGTCAAGCATCTGGACGCCTGTGAGACCATGGGTTGCGCAACCACGATTTGTACCGATAAGACAGGTAAGTTGGAGCGCAAGCATGAAATTCATTTCACATATATTTTACATCTACCAAAATTTCTCTTTCTAACTACAGGAACCTTGACCGCAAACAAGATGACAGCAAGAGCGATGTACATCAATGGAACAGACTATACATGCAGTGACCCAACCATCACACTTGCTTCAGAGCTCCGTAAACCCTTGTCGGGCTTGCCAGCATCCATGTTGCAACTGCTTACAAATTTGATTAGTGTTTGTACAATGAATGAGACTGTGCTACATGTACAAACTGACGAAAAGACCGGCAAAAACAGCATAGTTGGTGGAGAGGGTAATCCTACTGAAGTGGCTTTACTTCAGTTGGTACATGAGTTGGGATCATCTTATCAAGATATTCGAAGCAAGACACTCGGTCGAAGTGATGTAGGTGATTTGGCTCGTTTTCTGGGAGAAGGAAAGCAATTCGATTTCACTTCTGCCCGTAAGATGATGAGTTGGGCCGTGCCAAATGTCGATTCCAAAGGCAACAAAGGCTACCGTATCTACTGCAAGGGTGCATCAGAAGTCATTGCAGCACGATGCAATCTCGTCTTGACTGATAAAGGAGAAATACCCATGACAGAAAGCATTTCTAACTCGATCAGTAATGCTGCTGAAAGATATGCGAGAAAAGGTATGCGTTGTCTCTCTCTGGCCTACCGTGATTTGGCACCAGGATTCAATTGGGACGCCAAGAGTGCAACTCTTAAAAACTCGGACGGAACTCCTGCCTCCCAAGCAGAAACTGAGCTCGTGTTTTGTTCTCTAGCAGGAATTGAAGATCCTTTACGCCCTGATGTACCACCAGCTATAAAAATGTGCTATGGTGCTGGTATTGATGTGCGTATGGTAACCGGCGATAATCCAAATACGGCTGTTAGCATTGCGCATCAAGCTGGAATTCTACGAGATGAGCACTTCACTCAAGAAGGAGTTAGCTCAGGTGAATATGTGGCTGATAACTTGAAACAAAATGTATTGCTAGAAGGAAAAGTCTTCCGTGAAAAAGTTTATCGAATGGTTGACGGGAAAAAAGAATTCGATCAGGCAGAATTTGACAAGATTTGGCCCCATCTTCGTGTTTTGGCTCGCTCCTCTCCGGATGACAAACTGACTCTTGCACACGGTCTAAATCAATCCACATTATTTATGGACAAGGAAAAGTGCAAGCAACTTCTAAACGAACACAATATTCGTATCTTCCCTGATCGACAAGTTGTTGCCATGACAGGTGATGGTACCAATGATGCACCCGCACTGAAAAGAGCTGACATTGGTTTTGCCATGGGTATCGCCGGAACACAAATTGCCAAAGATGCAGCTGACATCATCTTGCTCGATGATAACTTTGCATCTATTGTAACAGCTGCAAAATGGGGAAGAAATATTTATGCATCAATCCAAAAGTTCTTGCAATTTCAATTGACTGTCAACTTGGCGGCTGTCACCACAACGCTAGTTGGTGCGTTCGTTAACCAGGTCACTCCTTTGGCTGCGATCCAGCTGCTTTGGGTCAACTTGATCATGGACTCGCTGGCATCTCTAGCGCTAGCAAGCGAGCCTCCCAAGGGAGATCTCCTGAGCAAGCCACCTGTCAACCGCACTGAACACTTGATCACCAAAAGAATGTGGGCAAACTTGATTGGACATGCCATCTACCAAATTGTTGTGGTCTTGCTTTTGTTTTTTAAGGCACCAGAATGGTTCGGCATGACTCCAGGGTACGACACCAAAGATACAGTACACTTCACTTTAATCTTCAATTCCTTCGTTTGGATGCAGTTATTCAACGAGATCAATTGCCGAAATTTGAAGGGCGAGCGCAATGTGTTTGCAGGAATTTTAAATAATAGCTTATTCTGTGGAATTTGGATAACGACGGCGTGCTTACAGGTTATCATCGTTCAATTTGGAAGTGTAGCTATGGCTGTTGCGGAAGGAGGTCTGGATGGTCCGTGCTGGGCAATCAGTTTGGGTTTCGGTGTTGGCTCGTTTCCAATCCAACAATTGATCAATTTGGTATTTTCCACATGCCAGAAATACAGGATCGTGAGGGACCGAAAACGTATCCGCCGTGATCAACGCTTAATTCGACAAAATATATCTGATGGGGTGGTTCAAAATAATTAAATATAGCCGAGGATCGTGATTCATGCAATATTGATGATCGTTCCGTGCATAGCTTCATAAGACCGACAATTTTTGAAAATTGAATAATATGCAAGTACATAAATATCGAGGAGGATCTATAATTAGATAACAGAAATGAATTTATTTAAACACCATGATGCTATTTGAAAGGTTTTTATAATGATAATCAAATAGAACAAAAAGTATACATGACAAAAAAGTTGATAGAATTTGTATTAGCTAGACTTGCCTTGAATCTCCTTACGCGTATCTGCAGCGAGCGTATGATAAGTGCGCGCTTTGAAAATTTCAAATTTTTTTTCTCGGCTGGTGATATTTGCTTTCTCGTGACAGTCACAACATTTGCACAAGTTTGTTTTCCATTTTTCGAATGATGAAGCAAATGCAAACATAGCTGAAATTTAAAATTCGGGCTGAGACAAAGATATATCAACAAGCATCTCTTCAAGAACATGGCTAGCAGAATGGATGTAAATCACAGCTCTGACAATCATGTATCAGTCTCTGCTCCAGGGGGAGGAACAACATCAGAGCAGATCTCCCATGGTCAGATATACAAGGTGTCTCAAAAACCACCCCTAACATTCCTTGTATCGTCTACCGATTTGTCCGATTTGGCTTCCGAGAGAACCATAAGCGCGATGGCAGCTTTGCTCGAAAAATCTATAGTTCATAAACAAAAAGATGACCATGTCGTACCTGGTCTAAAGCTTTCGGACGAAGAAGATCCTCCGGATTCGGCCAAAATTAAATCCGAAATAGAGTCTCTTGTAAAAAAGCTTCGAGATCTAGAAAAACTCCCAGAAAGCGAGTCAAACGAGTTTACACAGAACCAATTGGATCTTGCATGCGAGACCGCAGCAAATGTCCTGACTTCTCATTTACTCAATTCGTCTCCTGAAACTGGGTTGGACTTAAAGGTCAATCCAGAGCAGTTAATCCAGCGAATGCAAACGTTTGGCCATAATGGAATCGTTCCGAAGCGACTAACAACCTTTTTGGAATTCTGTTGGAGCGCAGTTCAAGATTTTGTATTGATCATGCTCCTCGGTTTGGGCATTGTAGGGATTGTCACTGAAACTACTATTGGAAATCATGATGGACATTGCAAGACATGTTGGGTGGAAGGGGCAGCTATTTTGGTAGCTGTTATGATTGTTGTACTTGTGACAGCGACTATTGATTACCAAAAGCAAAGTACATTTCTTCGTCTAAGCAAGTCACTCGATGACAGTAATACCAAATCAGTCATTCGAAACGGAGAAATGGTTAGTGTGGTCGATGGAGACATTGTTGTTGGAGACATAATTTCTGTAAACAGCCACAATGCAGGAAGCATTCCGGCTGACTGTGTTTTACTCGGTCCAATGTCAGGTGCGAATTTGAAAATGGACGAAGCCTCTTTGACTGGTGAATCAAAACTTGTATCCAAAAAACCTGGAGATGTGGTTCTCTCAGGCACCTCAGTAGTTCAAGGATCTGGAAAAATGGTGGTTATAGCTGTAGGTCCGAATTCAGTCTCGGGAAAGATCAAGGCCCAAGTGTACGACTCCGAAGAGAAGGGCGATCATGCATTAGAGGGAGATGACGAAACTCCACTTTTTACAAAGCTGGAGGCTCTTGCAAAACAAATTGGCATCGCAGGCACATGTGCAGCTAGCATAACCTTCATTGCAAGCTTGGTTTTGGGATTGATCATAAAGGGTGAACCACCCAGAATGATAGTCGAGTACTTCATGGTTTCTGTAACAGTTCTAGCAGTTGCTGTTCCGGAGGGATTACCTCTCGCTGTGACACTTGCACTGGCATTCAGTAGTAGCAAAATGACAGAGGAACAAAACTTAGTTAAACATTTGGATGCCTGCGAAACCATGGGATGTGCCACAACTATATGCACAGACAAAACGGGTAAGATTCGTACACTGAGAATTTTAGTCTTCTAAAATTCTGGTTGACTTCTGTCTTTCTTCTTAAACGCAGGTACTTTGACTGCGAACAAAATGACAGCTAGAGCAATTTATATCTTACAGAAAGACATCACATGCCGCGACCCTTCTGTCACTTTGACAGCCGAAATGCGAAAGCCTCCTACAATCGTTACCGAAGATTTAGTGCATTTGCTGGCAAATCTTATTAGCATTTGCACTATGAATGAAACGGTTCTTCGTTTCAAAGACCTAGATAAGAAGATTGTCCTTGGAGGAGAAGGGAATCCCACTGAAGTTGCTCTGTTGCAACTAGTTCAAGAATTAGGTTTTTCATATCAGGATATCCGTAACAAAACTTTGGGGAGAAGTGACGTAGGAAATCTAGCCAGCCGTCTGGGTGAAGGGAAGCAGTTTGACTTCTCCTCAGCCCGAAAAATGATGAGCTGGGCAGTGCCAAGTAAAGATTCGAAAGATGGCACCGGCTATCGCATATATTCTAAGGGTGCTTCCGAAGTGATTGCAGCCCGTTGTACAAAAATTTTGACCAGATCTGGTGTAGTGAGCATGTCATCAGAAAGTCTCAGTGAAATCATACTTACAGCTGAAAAATATGCAAGGATGGGCATGCGCTGTCTCTCTCTTGCTTACCGTGACCTTGTTGATAACGTAGACTGGAATGCTAAGAGCCAACATGTGAAAAATTCTGATGGATCTGCCGCAAATCAGGTCGAAACGGAACTAGTTTTCTGTTGCTTGGTTGGAATCGAAGACCCTCTGAGACCAGATGTTCCTCATGCTATCCAAATTTGTTATGGGGCGGGCATTGATGTACGCATGGTGACTGGTGACAATCCAAACACCGCTGTTTCAATCGCTCACCAAGCTGGTATCCTTAGAGACGAGCATTTCATCCAGTCTGGCACGGGGGCAAAGGAATATGTAGCTGCCAACTTGAAGCCAAACGTGTTACTGGAAGGAAAAGCTTTTCGTGAAAAGGTATATCGAATAGTAGAAGATAAAAAAGAATTCGATCAGGCGGCCTTTGACAAAATATGGCCCTACCTCAGAGTTCTGGCACGTTCTTCTCCAGACGACAAGCTCACCCTTGCCCATGGTTTGAATCAATCGACCCTATTCATGGATAAGGACAGGACAAGACACTTAGCTGAAGAAAATATTCACATATTTCCAGATCGACAGGTAGTGGCGATGACTGGAGATGGAACCAACGATGCACCTGCGTTGAAACGTGCAGATATTGGGTTTGCAATGGGAATTTCAGGAACACAGATAGCCAAGGATGCTGCTGACATCATCTTGCTGGACGATAATTTTGCTTCAATTGTAACCGCAGCAAAGTGGGGAAGAAATATTTATGCATCAATACAAAAATTTCTGCAATTTCAATTGACGGTAAATATAGCAGCTGTTTCAACATCACTTGTTGGAGCTTTTGTATACCAGGTCAGTCCTCTCGCAGCCATTCACCTACTTTGGGTTAATTTGATCATGGACTCTCTAGCTTCGATTGCCTTAGCAAGTGAGCCCCCGGAGGATATTCTCCTAAAAAAGCCGCCAGTGAATCGCACAGAACATCTAATAACTAAGAGAATGTGGGCGAATATGATCGGCCAAGATCTATATCAAATAATTGTTGTATTACTACTGTTCTTCAAGGGCTCACAATTTTTCGATTTGGCGCCAGGTTACAATAGCAAGAATTCTGTGCATTTTACCATTATCTTCAACTCTTTTGTATGGATGCAACTTTTCAATGAGATTAACAGCAGAAAGTTGAAGGGAGAGAGAAACGTGTTTTTGGGAATATTCACTAATCATCTGTTTTGTACCATATGGTTCGTTACAGCTACATTACAAGTTCTTATTATTCAGTTTGGATCTGTTGCCATGAGTGTTGCCAAAGGCGGGTTAGATCTTAAGTTGTGGGGAATATGTTTGGCCTTTGGGTTTGGATCGTTGCCTATGCAACAGGTCATAAATTTAACTTATTGGTTAGTGCAAAGGTACCAGGTCGTTCGAGATCTAAATGGAATCCGACGAAACCATCACAAAACATTTCCTATGATGTATTCCAGCAGAAATGATCACAGCGCTAGATTGCATTTGGAAAATATTCGGAGAGATAGTTTGCAAATACAACTATTGCCGTCCAAGAGCTAGGTCCGACATGTAGGGGTTTATAAACATCTCATTATAGAGTCTACTCAAGTATATAAGTGAATTACACAATCAGACCAACTATCTAAATCACATTTCGTGCTGTTCACTGCACTGTACTTCACTGCGTTCCATCTCTATCTTAAATAATCAAATCAAGGCGTCGATCTCTTCCAGTAAACTCCATGTGATTTGATTTAAGAATAGAGAAAGTTTTTTAGAAGACAAAATGGTATTCGCTTGTGTTGTGCAATAAAGGTTTGTCTATTTTAAAAAGCGGTTTAATAAACATTTGAGAAATGGTTGCAGTTGTGAACAAACAATGTAAATTAGGTACTGTACTTACATCCCAAAGCTGCTTTCCTATTTCAAATTTCAAACAAAGCTAATTCCTTAATGGAAATCCCACTGCAAAGTTATTAGACAAAAGTCTTGATGGAAATCTCAATGCAAAGTAATAAGACAAAAGTCTCAAACCTTTCTTACTAAGCAATAACAAGAAGGGTTTGTGATGACTGCGGGTTCGACGCAATGGACCAGGAGAACTCCTAGGACGGCGTCAGGATTGGTTCCAAGCTCGTTCAAGCGCGCGATTGAAGGTGCTGCTTCTTCAGATCAATGGAAAAAACTTCCTCCAAGGCCAAGTCCAGAAAAATTCCGATATCGTGGAGATATCATCAAGGCCGCTCGACAAAAAGCAAAAGCAAAGAATCCGAAAGATCGAGTCGCAAGCGATGATAAAAAGAAAACAACAGATAATGAGACAAGAAGCAAACCAAATAAAAAGAAAGAGTGGGACGCATACTACTCTGGTGATCAGGAAATGTACAAACTTACCAAGGAAGAAATGAATGAAAAAGAAAAAGTTCGACTAGAGTCATTAAGTTTTTTGAAAGAAATGGCAGAAAAACGCAAAGAAAAAGCCGAAAAACAAAAGATACTCGAATCTCAACCTAACTCACGAGTGGCTCAATGCGAGCCTCATCCTGAACATCCTCAATCTGCTCCGAACTTTCTGTCAGTCTCAGAGAAGCCTACCAAAACTGTCAAAAAGAGCCGACTTCTAATGTCGGCAGCACACGAACAAGCGGCTGCCAAGAAGGCCATGCAAGAAAGGCTTGTCTCGTCTAGGGCTGCCTTTGCTAAAGCTGCTGTCAGCCGCACTCGTGAAAGTGAACCTCGTAACCATGATACGGCTCCAATTCACGAAACAGATGATCGCCCACCTCCAATTTCAGTCATCGAAGTTGTGTGTGACGAGATCTCCGCTTTCGGTGAAAATAAGACCATTTTATCTTTAGGCACAACTCATTTCACTGAAGATGAAAGCGTTATCGCAGCCAAGGAAGCTCTTGAACATGCCAGGGCTCGACTTGAAGGACTGGGATTGCTCAATCAAAAGAAAGCGGAGGCTCCGTTAGCGATGGGGCCGATGGTTTTACCAAAAAGCATTACAGATGGGTGTGGTATTAAGGAGAGAATTTTGATTTCACCTTTGTCTGTTAGTTCCAGAGTGTCTCCTTCAAAGCCAAGAGGATTGCCCATCGCCCACAGTATCCTCAGAGAAGGAGTTACACTGCCTAAATCATTGTTGAAGGATTACGCGACAATAACTGCCGATTTGAGCGAACAAGCCGCTTCACCACTTGGTTCATCAATCCTAAAACGTACACCATATAAATCAGTCTTTGCTTCCTCTTATTTCTTTTCGCCTACCAAATCCCTTTCAACTCTTCACAAGACATCTTACCATGCCAAAAGACCAATCATCGGCCACCCGCCGGAAGTGAATTTTCAAGAGTCAATTCCTCGATCTTCACCAAAGGGAATCGATTGGAATCCAACAGAAATATGCGCATCTTCAAAGAATAACGATTTTTATTTGACAACTGGAGGAGTTGTTGAGAAAGCAACCAGGAGTTATATCAATCAATCTGCAATCAACGACCACGATGAATCAACTCTGGGTCACCAATGGTGGGATGGGGCATCGGTCTTGCCGCAGCAGCCTTGGAACTTAAATTTACCTCTTTCGTCTAGACTCCCTACTCATAATTCAATCAGTGGGTCAATTTTCCATAGTGCAAAGAACCTGCACGCCATCCAAAGAAACGAGCGGGAAATGTCACAATCAATCTCGCGCGATTCATGTTCGGTAAACCCTGCTTCATCCGCAATCAGAAGCTTGGCGCAAAGATGGACCGGCGGCATGCAGTTAGAATCAGGGATTGAGACTGTTTTGCCTGCCAACTGCTTAAACCAGGACAAAAATTCGATTTCAATTCTTGAAAGGAAGTCTGCCGAGATTCCAAACAATCCCAATCTCAGTGCAAAAGAAACAGAAGAGAACATCACCACAGGTTTTAAGCAACATGCGGTTGAGAATTCCGAAGTAATTTTCTTTGGAAATAACAGTTTGTTGGAGCCAGGGCCGTGTTTCTCTATTTTTGAAAATGCAAGCACACCTGAGGCAAGAGATACATGTTTTGAATCAAAGCAATCAGATTTTTCTGACAAGCAGATAAACTGTCTTAGTGTTTCTGTGGGAAATGCTGACGAGTGGAATTTGACATCATAATTATCCATTTGTATTGACAGCACAGCCTAGTAATCTAGCTAGACCTATCAGATCAGCATAAGTTTATTTAGATCTTTTTTTCTTCAACTAACTTCTTGAGTTTAGACAAAGGCTCTTTGTCTCGAGCATTAGTATGAATTTGTTGAGGCAAAGGTGAGCCGATCCAACGACCTGAACCAACAAGCCATCGAAATGCTTATTCGCCAAAAGGCATGGTGTGACCGAGCCTCCTATCAATGTGACATGAACCTACAATCCATGGAAATTCTCAATCGATAAAGGCTTTAGGCCTTGGTCTGTACTTTGGACCGAGAAACCAGCATTTGTGAAAGAATAAGTTCTTTGATTTGAAGTCCCAAAGCAACATAAAGGGCACTGCCATAGTGTCCCGTGAGAAGATCAGCACCTATTAATCACATAAGGATGTTTGGATTATTGCTTGTGTACTGCTAGTAACAGGAAAATTCAAAAAAGGAAAGTGAGAGGAAATTTTAAAGCTGAGGGACGAGATTTGTAAACGTGAGTTCCACCCACAGAGTAATTCGTTTGAGGGGCTTATTCCTCTACTAGATTGCATCTCATAGGGATTAACTCGTGGTCACCAAAAAGGCTGGATTGCTTTTGGCTTCAATTAGCACTGAAGTACGCTATGGAGGAATTGAGCGTCTCAGCGACTCTAATATTAAAGCCTGTCGCTTATTACTTTTGACTACTTACCAATCGTGCTCATCGTCATTTATTTAAGCGAAACATTGCTTGTTTCAAAGTAGATTTTTTTGAATCGGTCTACTATCTTCCAAAGGTTTTGCATTTCAAGGAAGAAGATTTCAAGCAATTGCAGCCACACAATTAATCTAATGCTCGTACTGGATAATTGGATGATATTTAGTTAGGCAGGCGTACGACGCCTCTGCTTACGAGGCGTCACATGGTCTTTAACAAAGTTTTTACTGTAATGGCAAGCCATATTCGCGTACAAAGTTAAGTAAATGTACTATGTACTAGGTACGTAGTTTAGAAGGAATGTTCGATTTTTGTTGATTTTAATCAAGTATTGATGACTGTTAATAATGACGACTTGTACAATCTTCAGTTTAAGAACTTCACTTTCATCAATAGAAACTCTTCTTGTGCAAATTTGATTATATAATCAATCATGCCATTTACTAGTGTTGCAGAAATGATTTGTGCTCTTCATGAAGATTGAAAACCTCAGAATCATCTTCAATTATATGATCCTCTTCTTAATGCTCGTCCACAAGTTGAACTTCAGTCCAATTCTTTAATAAATTCAATTTGTGTCAAATACTTCACAATTATAATATTGACAGGAGAGATCCAAATACTCGTTGCCATGGCAGCTAGTTCCTGCATTTTGCCTTGATTTGATGGCATCTGGTTGATGTCAACTATGTTTACGTATGAAAAAAAACTGTAGCTACTTTTCCATCTCTGAAGCCAGCCCTCTTGTCTGAAAGAATCATAAGAAACTTGATACATGATCATTGATCTTGTAATAGATCCATGTAGCCGAATAAGAGAATTTTGGACGTTTTCTCCTGGGTTATCATAATGTCTATAGCGGTTGTCATGTCTTCAGTACGTGGATATAATTTTGTTTCAGTTCTGACTTGGGTTTCCTTAGTTTCTTCGTCAAAATCTCTTGCAGCAGCTAAAAAATGATTTTTTAATCAGTATGAAATGCGTATTTTCGCATAACAATCGGATTGTTTCCGGCTGAAACAAATTAAATCGCCAATTTGATTAAGATGAGAAATGTGGACATGTTTAGAATTGTTTTCAGCAGTTTTATGTTGGTCATTTTGCAAATTTGTCAGCGCAATGACGTTTCAAGTAACTTCGTTGACTCGGTTCGCCATCAAGGGTTTGTCGGGCGATGATTTGACTACAGTAGAAATAGACAAGGCAGGTGAAACATTTCCTAATGATCGACGATTTGCCTTGATCAAAGACGAAAAGCTGTGGGATGATGATTCTCAACCAGAATGGATTCACAAACAACATTTTTTGTGTGCGTTTACTGCCCCGGAACTAATGTCAACATTTCATACCAAATGTGTGGAATACGAGTCTGGCGATATCCAGTTGAATGTATGGAAAAGAGATACTGGCACCTATGAAGCTCCCTTATTAGAATCCGTTTCGCTTGCGAGCCCTCAAGGACGGCAACAAGTATCTCAGTTTTTCAGTCAAGCCTGTGGAGAACCCGTGCGGCTTGTGACTGCTTCCTCAAAACCTGGTGGGGAACATACACATCAATTTGGAAATACAAGTTCAGGATGGAAGCAAAAGCATGATACTCGCACTGTTCACATAGTGAATGCTGCTACTGTGCGTCAGCTCAGTGAAAGACTTGAGAATGATCCATCCCTGGCTCATATCCATGCTTGGCCTTTGAGGGCCAGTCGATTTCGTCCCAATATTGTGGTTGATGGAGTTGAACCCTGGGACGAATTCATGTGGGTTGGCAAGAATTCACTCAAATTTTCCGGTGGCTTGGAGATGGAGGTGATTTCCCGTACAGTGAGGTGTGATGGTATTGGGATTGATCCCTTGGACAAGATCCAACATAAATTGGATATGCCACAACTAATTAACAAACACTTTCCAGAGCACGGACCATACTTGGGTGTTTATGCTGTGATAACCAAACCCGGTTCGATTGCCATTGGGGATGATTTTAATGTCTTGTGACCTCTATAGTTATGATAAGAGCTTACCACAACAGCTGACAGCCAGCCGACAACACTGTATTCTTGATCACATTATCAAACTTTTTAATCAATTTTCAAATGAAAATCTGTTATTGGGTGAAAGGTCTATATAAGTTGAGCTAGTTGTTCCTTTGAAATTCACGTAAATAAAACCCCTATTTGCAGGTTTAAGAGCATGTAAGTTGAGAGTAAAACACAGAATTGACATACCGGTATTGACATATTCATATAGGTAGTTCTCAACTAGTATTCCATAGGCAGACAGGTGCAGATTTGGAAAGACCTGCATCATCACATTCATAAACTTGAAATTGGCAATGTTTTAATTGAACTTTCAAAAAACTTTTATTTAGAAAATGTTTACAGAACCACTAGCTGCTCTAATTGGAGCTATTATTGCAGGTTATGAGCCTAAGTCAACGCTAATTAATCCTCAAGCAATCCTCAAGATGAAGTTAGTCTTCAATGAAAATGGAAGAGATGAGTTGAAGCAATTGGTGCTAGCGCTGTCAAGAAGGAAGATTGATCCAGTTTGAAGCTACCTGATTTGGGAAGACTCGAAAAAATTTGTTGTCAATGGGAGACAAAGATGGCCAACTTGCTGACACTTACACTGTTAGTATGAGATTGGTCAAGGTGATTGGACACTTTGAGAGATTTGACCTTCAAGTGTATTCTCCATCTTCAAAACAATTGAACAAGATGATGGTTCACTAAAACAAGAAATTTCAAAAGCACCTATGTACCTGGTAAATGACTATGCCAAGATTTCTATGCAAGAAATTTGCAACTCTATCTGTTTCTTTTGAATTTAAGGACGGCATTATCATATCCAAAACCTTGAATGGTCTGATTTGTTCTTGAAAGGGTCTTGTGATGATGTTCTAAATAAGGAAGTTATTGAATATCTTATTAATGTTTCTAGTATTGATAAGGGTGGGCCTTTTTACTTTAAGGTAATGATGACAATCATTACATCAAACACAGAAGAGGCGATTCGGACCCTAACTCAAAAGATTTCTACTTTCAAGATCACTGATATTCAAGGAGAAAACATTAACACCACAGTTAGTCAACTAAGAGGGGCTTATCGACGTCTGTTGTCTGCAGAAAAGGTTCCTCACAATATTACTGATCTCTTGATCAACGTCTTACGAAACACCTAACTCCACTTTCAAGACCGTGAAGGACAACATTTGTATCGAGAATTGAAAATATGATCCTGAAGATTATTTGCGTATTGCAGAGTTGACTTACACTGAAATGTTGGAACATGGCTCACCCTCAATGAATCAAGATTCTGGTTTTATTTTAAATTCTACTTGCTGGAATTGTGGAGGAGAAGGCCACAAGGCAGATGAATGCCCTTCCAAGAAAACCTCTGCATCTAATCCTTTTGGTTCTTATCCCAACAAAGTAAGAGGAAAGTGGTCTGCTCCTAGGAATGGTGAACCAGACATGAAGACGATCAATGGAAACTGTTCAACTAAACGCTGGGACAAGCAGTCTGAAGAATCCGCAACTGGGACATTTCAAGTGTTGCTGCAAAGGTGGCTTTCAAGTCGATTTCTGAAAACAATTATACTCAACCTGCAGCTTGTGTAGCATCATTCTCTACTATTGTACAAAATGGAGCACAAGTTGCCTTCTACAAATTTAGTCATTGACTACTAGGCCACAGTTATCTCTATCTATTTAACTGTGTAGGCCATTTATTTATTTCATCGGGATTCTTTGTTTCAATTTGGTTTTATGAACTATTTTATGGATCTATAACAACATGACAACTTCACATATCACTTTCAATCTTTACGACCAATGCGGTATTATCATCTAAATCATTGTCTCAAATTAAGACGTTATACAATAATATCATCACTTCTATTTAGAACTTTAAACAAAATACAATACGACAAGGAAGAACACCAGAGTCAAGAACCACAGAGTCACAAAACAGATCTTTCACTCGAGATTTTGTTCGACAATTTGATCCAAGGGAACCTTTCAAAATTGCGACATCTTTTAAAACCTGCAATAACAATCTTCAAAGTTTGATTCCACCAATCATCACTACCTCATTCTATTCATTTACCTACAACTTGTCAGCCTTCTGGAGTAACAGAATGGAATACCTATAGTGATTGACAGTGGTGCATGTAGATCCAACACTCCAAGCTCTTCAGATATTGTGGCAAAGATTTCTCCAATGGATGCCCTATTAAAGCCCTCTCAGCAACCAATAAAATCAAAGGTGTAGGAATCATCAAATGGTTTATTTTTGAATCAAAAGGTACATCAACTTCTATTGAGACAACTGCATATTTCATTCCGGAAGCAGATATATGACTATTCAGTACACAAGCTTATTGTGATGAAAAGAAGTCTGGCTCATTTGTCATGAACTCAAACAGTAATGCGTTGACATGGCCAAATAAAAATCCCTTCTATTTTGAATGTCATAAAGGTAATAGCCTTCCAATGGCAACTATAATTTCTTTATGTGTTGTTGCAACTGTATGCATGGCTTCGACGCTTTTACAAGTCAAGAAGTATCATGTTCTCGCGTTGAAAAAAATAATCAAATCCTTTCTCAAGCACAGAAAGAGTTATTACAATGGCATTGGAGGTTAGGACACTTTGGGTTTCAGCAAATTCAAAAATTATTTCGTTCTTCAAAGTTCGCTAAACCCTGTAATCATGACCAAGTACAAGGCATGCTCTTCATGTCCTATACCTCTTTCTCTTCATGAAAAATAGTTCGTTTAACTCGTCAAACACCAACATCATCAAAAGTTTCACAAAACCCATCACAACTCATGGCTCTCTGAGGAAATGATCTGACAGTAGGACAAACAGTGACTTTCAATCAATGCGTGTCATTTACTCCAGATCGTTTTCCACACACAAAAGGCAAAGAACCAACAGCTATTCAATATACAGGCGGAACACTCCCTGTTGACCATTTCACAAAATTTATGTTTATCTAAACCAAGTGTCTTTGGGTGCAGGAGAAACTCTTGTTGCAAAACAAGCTTATGAATTTGTCCTTAAGTCATTTGGTTTTGCAGTATCAAACTATCATGGAGATAATGGCATTTTTAACTCGCAAGTCTTGAGAAAAAATTGTAATGGTAAACAACAACAAATCACTTTTAGCGGCTCAGGTGCACATCATCAAATGGAGTGGCAGAATGTTCTATTCAAACATTCATCGGATGGGCTAGAACATTACTTCTTCATGCTGCATTTCATTTGCCTGTCTGACCTAAACTGTGGCCTGTTTCCTTACAGCATGCAGTATATCTCTGGAATATTCTTCCAGATCAACAAACAAAACTATCGAACTAATGTTCCAAATTATATTCACTCACGAAATTAAAAGCCTGAAAGTCTTTCCTTTTACTGCAGATATGAATATACTTTACTCGGCTTTCAAATGCAAGAGATATTCAAATGGCGATATCAGAAAACTCAAGGCAAGGTTCCGTTGTAGAGGAGATCAAAAAATTCATGGGATCAATTTTATTGGACCACAGCTAGGAGTCTACTAATCCTATCAGTGATTTTAGGACTACAAGTGGATTATACTTGTGCTTTATTGCATGTGCCTATCACTGAGGATGTCTATGTTCATATGCCTAAAGGATTTGAAGAAGAAGGAAAAGATCTTAAACTTCAAAGGTAACTGTATGGATTACACCAATCTCCAAGAAATTTCTTTGAACATCTAAAGAGAACTTGATTAAATTGGGTTTCAAACAGTCAGGGGTATACCCTTGCCTTTCATCTCAGAGAGGTTCATTTGCTTAGTTTATGTTGATGACACACTCTTTGTCAGTACTAATGTATCAGACATTGACATGGTATTAGAGAAATTGAGAGAATTGAAAATGGAATTGAATGTAGAAGAAGATGTGGCAGGTTTCCTTGGTGTGCTGATAAAGAAACTTGATGAACGAAAGATTGAACTAACTCAAACAGGGCTCATAAAGAGAATCTTAGGGCCGTTCTTAACTGGGCTAAAAAGGGGTGAATTTAGGGAAAATCTGTGCGTTTCAGTCATTTTCGGCAGTTACCAAATTATACCATGACCATTTTGGGTAGAGCCACAACATCGATGCTTTGCGAGAAGAGCCACGTTTAATCGT
>Ga0209277_10000624_pt1 | contig 17758 bp, 18 predicted proteins | sample JI81AbrownDNA_FD_187503 | JGI IMG/M metagenome (GOLD analysis project Ga0209277, IMG submission 187503) | Wastewater effluent complex algal communities from Wisconsin, to seasonally profile nutrient transformation and Carbon sequestration -... | ecosystem: Engineered > WWTP > Effluent > Algae... | reverse complement strand
AGAAAAATATGATCCACCTAAAACTGAATTTAATTTTCATTGGGTTGTCGACTTCCCTATGTTTGAGTATGATGATGCTTCAAAAACTTGGACTTTTTTACATCATCCGTTTACATCCCCCCGAGAAGAAGACTGGGAAAAACTAAGGGATTGGAAGTCTGGAAAACAAGTGGACCTTGGCTCGATCGGTGCGAAAGCGTACGATCTTGTCTTAAACGGAACGGAAATCGGCGGGGGTAGTATCCGTATCCATAATTCGGAAATCCAATCGCTTGTACTAGAAGCAATCGGTATCGATGAGACTTCCGCCAAAGATAAGTTTGGTTTTTTACTCGAGGCTCTCTCTTTTGGTGCTCCTCCGCACGGCGGAATCGCGTTTGGAATCGATCGCGTGATGATGCTTTTGACAAAAGGGCAGTCGATTCGAGATGTCATTGCCTTTCCGAAAACACAAAAAGGCCAGTGTCTGATGAGCGAGGCGCCCGGATTTGTAGAAGGAAAACAATTAGAAGAGTTGAAATTGAGAGTCGTCACCATATAATAACATCCAATGGATACTACTTTTACCTTCGAGAGTGAGTCGCTCTACAACGTAATTTGTGGGATCGGTGATTCCCAAGTTCCCTTCTGGGAGACTCGCTTGAAAGTAAAACTGATTCCTCGTGGAAAATCTTTGATCCTCCAAGGCGACAATGACTACGTTCGTGTTGCTCTGGAGACATTTCAGAGAGTAGAAGAAAATTTTCGCAAACGTCCCGATAAATCCAATTTTTCAGTCTTTGACATTGATTATATGATGAATCAAGCTAAGGATGCGAGCAAAGGTTGGCCGACACCGGGCAGTGCGGAATTTGAATCAGGCCAGAACTCGGGTGATTGGACTCCGAAAGAAAAAGTATTCGTGACCTTTAAAGGCAAACCGATTTTTCCGCGCACTAAAAACCAAGAGCATTTTGTAGAGAGTTTAAAAAAGAACTATATAACCGTCGCAATGGGGCCTGCCGGAACTGGAAAAACATTCCTTTCCATCGCTACCGCCTGTCGAATGATGCAGACTGGAGAAGTGGAAAGGTTGGTTTTAACGAGACCCGCTGTGGAAGCAGGAGAAAACCTAGGTTTTCTACCGGGCGATCTGACTCAAAAAGTGAATCCTTATCTTCGACCCATCTACGATGCGTTACATGAATGTATCGGTTTTGAAAAAACGACCGAATACATTTCCGTGAATAAAATCGAAATTGCACCGATTGCCTTTATGAGAGGACGTACGCTCTCGAATTCCTTTATTATTTTAGATGAAGCGCAAAATTGTACCCTCCCGCAACTAAAGATGTTTCTGACGCGATTTGGAAAAAATTCCAAAATGGCGATTTCAGGGGATGCGACACAGATCGATTTAGCTCATGGACGTTCGGGTTTAGAGAAGACAGTCTATACGCTTAGGGGATTAAATGGTGTAGAAACTATTTTTTTTGGTCGCGAAGACATCACAAGGCACCATATTGTGGAAGCAATCGTGAGAAGATTTGAAGAAAATGAGGGGTTGTTCGAAAAACGATGAAATCCATTTTTGAAAGGACAATGGCTAGGTTAACCGACTTCCTAACGAAAGTTAGACCCGTGTCTATTGTTCGAAATGTTCAAATTCTTCTCGTTTGCCTAACACTCTTATTTGTTACTTATAATTTATCCGTTCCCTTTTTTGGACAAAAAAGAATCAATACGAGCGTTGATGGAGCTTTTTCCGAAGGTAAAATTGCACCTGAAACAATTCAATCGGTCAAAGAATTTTACTATGACGATGAGGAAAAAACTTCCCAAGAAAAAATCAAAGCAACGTCGAATATCCCCTTTTCCTTTGATAAAGATTTTAATGTATTGAGTTCTGGCATCGATGTAAATCTTTCAGAAGACATTGATACATTAAAATCACTGGCCTTGGATGGAAATAAACCGACACCCGCCATAGTCAAAGATAGAATTTCAAGATGGCGAAACAGAACCAATGAAGAAATACAGGCCATTCTTGACTACCCTAGGAAAGATAAATTAAAGTCATTTATACAACAATATACAAATCTAATTTTCTCTCGTTATTGTATCGTAAAAGAAGAGTTAAATTTTCAAAAAGATTTGGATAAATCAGGAGCCAAAATCCGGAACTTAGGTACACAGGAATCTAGTACTGCGGTCGATGGATCCCTCGTGATTCCAAGATCCCAGATTTACAAAGAAGGTCCGATACTAAATACACTACAGAGGTTAGCTGAAGACAAATTACCGAACGTATCACCTATCCTTCTAAAATCCGTTTCACGAATCGGCTTATATTATATTTACTCCTATCCTGCTTGTGTTTTTAATCCGGACGAAACAGAACTGACTCGGAAAAAAGCAGCCAATTCCGTTGTTATGCAAAGAAGCCGGATACAAGCCAATGAATTGATCGTTCGTGCTGGTGAAGTGATAACTCCGGCTGTGAAATTAAAAATTGATATGATGAATCTTTATGCGACTCGGGCCAACATAGCTTCGATTACATCCATTTTTATTTCTCAATGTGTTCTCATCGCGATTATCGGATACTATCTCATTCGTTATCGACCGAATCGATTGAATGACCTTTCGAGCAATTTAATTATTTTTATTACTCTATGGATCGTTATCTTTGCTATTTATATCGTTTCAAAAACTTATTATGCAAACGATGTGGAATGGGGAGGTATGTATTACTTTGGTCTTTTTGTTCCGATCGGAATGATTTGTTTGCTTCTTGGATTTGCTTATGATGAGCAGTTATCCATCGCGATTGGTTTTTTTCTCTCATTTACCGTATTTTTTGCCTCTCGTTATAATCCCACCTCGTTTATGTTAGCATTTACTGTCGCAGTCGTGAGTGCTGTGTATGGTAGGAGATTAAAGAAAAGAATCGATTTTTTAAAAGCCGGTTTTATACTCAGCTTTGTTCAAATCTTAATTTCGACCGCAGGTTACTTATTTGATGGACGTGAATTTTGGGTCACAACGCCTGATGTTAGTTTCGTTACGAATCTAGTGAACTCGAACATTTTCCGCTTGGTCACACTTTGTCTGATCAATGGATTTGCAAGTGCGACAGCAGTGCAGTTTTTACTTCCTATCTATGAATATATTTTTAATATTCCGACTCGGTTTAAATTGATAGAACTTGCAGATACCGGCCATTCCTTATTGCAACAGTTGTTAACGAAAGCTCCTTCGACTTATACTCATACGTTTATGGTGGCAGCGATGTCTGAACGAGCGGCACAAAACTTAGGTCTAAATTGGTTGTTAGTACGGGTCGGTGTTTATTTTCATGATATCGGTAAAATTCCGAATGCCGGTTTTTTTATAGAAAATCAACATTTGATTCCGAAACCGGAACATATAGACAAAAATAATCCATCTCTTGCCGCGAAGACTGTCATAGATCATGTGTTAGATGGAATCGAAATGGCAAAAAAAGCCCGTCTTCCTAGAGAGATCATTAGTTTCATTCCTGAACATCATGGAACGTCAACAATGGCATTTTTCTATCATAAAGCGTTACAAGATTTGCCTGCTTCCGCACGTAAGAATATTAAAAAATCGGATTTCCAATATCCTGGTCCTATCCCTCAATCTAAAGAGACTGCGATCGTAATGCTTGCTGATTCTTTAGAAGCCGCATCCCGTTCTTTGGACGAAGTTTCGAGTGAGAGTTTAGATGATTTGATTAGAAAAATTGTCAATTCAAAGTTAGCTGAAAATCAATTGGATGAGAGCGGTTTAACGATAGGTGATCTGGAGGTGATAAAAACTAGCTTTAAAGAAGTGTTGATTTCTAGCCTTCACCAAAGACCAAAGTATCCTAAACCCGAAGATACGAAGGCATTGGAAGTATCAGCTCAGAGAAAAAAAAAGTAATCATGGGAGATTTAACTCTCCAACTACAATTCGAAGACGAAACCGATAGTTTTTTAGACTCTACAAAAATAGCAAAAAATCTATTGAGAATTCTGCCTTTGATTGCGCCCTCCTTTCTGATTGGTATCGAATTAGATATTTTGATTACGGATGATCTAACTATGAAAGGTATTAACACGGAAAGACGAGGTCTTCTAAAGACAACGGATGTGTTATCTTTTCCGCTCTTTCACGCGAATCCTCCTATTCCTTACCAAATGATAGGAGAAATTGTGATTTCCATGGACACTCTTCAATTGCAGGCTAGGGAGATCGGGCATAGAGAAATCGATGAATTTTATCGATTGTTAGTCCATGGTGTATTACATTTGTTTGGTTATGATCATGAAACAAATGAATTTGATGCAATTGCCATGAGGAAAAAAGAGGATGAGTGTCTAGAGTTGATTTTTGAGAATCAAAATGGCGCTTAAAAAAGAGAGGGGAATCGTAATCCAAAGTCTTGATTTTGGTGACTCAGACCGTATGATAAGCCTTGCCGGTGAAACCGAAATCAGAATGAAATTTATTTCCAAAGGAATCCGTAAATCAAAAAGAAGAGCCATTGCGTCGACAGAATTAGGGTCATTGATTGAGATCGATTATTACGAACAAAATGAGAAAGACTGGAAATCTATCAAAGAAATCAATTTGGTAAATAGATATGATGAATTAAAATCCTCTTATCTTGGCACTTTACTCGTTTTCTATTTTTGTGAAATGATTTCTACGCTTTATCCTGAGGGGGAAAGTCATCCCTTTCTCCAGCAAATTCTGGTAGGTTCATTCGAATACGCGGACAAACATGGATTTTCGCCGGTACTTCTTCCATTTTTTAAACTGAGAGCCCTTGCCAATTTGGGACACTTTCCTACAGAATTCTTTTGTCATTCCTGTGGGGAGAGTGTTCTGTCAAAGAAATCAGCTTATTTTGCCTTAGAAAACCGGGAATTTCTCTGCGGAGATTGTCATACGCTTCCTCGAGACCAATTGCCCATGATAAAACTGTTTCAGATCCTATTGACTCATCGATTTTCGAAAGTTCTAGATTTTAATCCGAGTTCCGAGATATTGAAGGAGGCTGATCTGATTATGAATCAATTCCTTCGAACAATCACCGGCAAAGAAATGAAATCGTACTTTGAATTTTATAAAACGATTGGAGACTCGTTCTAGTGAATCAGTTTCCGAAAACAATCCTTCTTCTCATGACGTTTTCTGTTTTTTTTGCGCTTCTGCAAGTTCTCCTAAAAGCAGAATCAAAAAAAAACGATAAAATGCAGAGACCTTCTGAAGTTTCAATTCAGAAAGAAACGATCCGGAAAGAATCTGAACCCATACCGATTTTTGTTAAGCGATACCAACAGCAATCCTTCGACTTATGGGAAAAAAGTTTTTTTAAGAATAATAAAAAGATAATTAATAATGAATCCACAAAATCTAATCAAAAATAAAGTATTAACTGTATTAAAGAATGCAATTGAGATGTTAATTAGCGCTAGTTATCCGCAATTACGGATTCAGGACGTAAAAATACGAATCGAATATTCTCGAGATGAGAAATTCGGAGATTATTCATCTCCATTCGCTTTAGAAAATAAAAATGTTTTTGGTAAAAATCCAAAGGATATCGCAGAGGAGATCATTGCGAAACTTTCTGGAAATCCCTTGTTTAGTGAGATTAGTTTTTCTCCACCAGGTTTTATAAATTTTCGCATCGCCCCTAAACATCTTTGGCAGTACGTAAATAATTTTAAACTGAATGGGGACTTGTTTGCGAAAGAGATTCAATCGAAAAAAATTTGTTTAGAGTTTGTTTCAGCTAATCCTACCGGACCAATGAATATTGTATCAGCAAGGTCCGCTGCTTATGGTGACGCACTTGCCAATTTGCTTAGCTCACTAGGTCATAGCGTTAAACGAGAGTTTTACGTGAATGATTATGGAAACCAGGTGAATCTTCTAGGTGTTGCCGTTTTATTGCGCTATATGGAATCGTTAGGGGAAACGATTACATTTCAAGATGTTGAAGATGAAAGGTCTCTATATGATTTGATTGAATTAAGAATCCTCCCGAAAGAAAGTTATCGCGGGGAATATATAAAAGAGATTGCGTTAGAATATGCAAAGGATATGAATCAAAGAGATATTTTAGATAATCTTATAGCTTCCAAAAAATGGGATGAGATTATCGAAACGTTATCAAGATATGCAGTTAGATTTAACTTATCTAATCAGAAAAAAGATTTAGAATTGTTTGGGGTAACGTTTGATCAATTTTTCAGCGAGAGTAAATTGCATGAAGCTGGTGATGTAAATAAAGTTCCTGACCAATTAAAAAATAATGATCTAAAAGTTGAGGATGGAAAGTTGTTTTTTCTTTCTACTCAATATGGAGACGATAAAGATCGAGTAATTCGTAGAGATGATGGTAGACCGACATATTTAATGGCGGACATTGCCTATCATATTGATAAATACAAACGTGGGTTTGATGAACTGATCGACATTTGGGGACCAGATCATTATGGATATATCGCACGGTTAAAGGGAGCGATTTCTTCTTTTGGGAAACACATAGATAGCTTCCGTGTGTTAATTGCTCAACAAGTGAATTTGATTGAGAATAAAGAGAAAGTTAAAATGAGCAAACGTCTTGGTGTCTTTCAAACAATGACCGATTTGCTTAATTATTTAGGGAAAAATGCTCGTGATGTGGGAAGATATTTCTTTCTCATGCGTTCGGCAGATATGCCATTGGATTTCGATTTAGACCTGGCAAAAGATGAATCAGAAAAGAATCCAGTTTTTTACATACAATATGCTCATGCACGAATTTGTTCCATTTTTAGAGAGTTAGGAGAACCGCAAATAGTTTTGGACGGCGTACAAAATGAATCGGAAATTTTATCTTTTTTAAAATCAGATGATAGAGCCCGATTACTTTTTTGGATCGCTAGATTTCCAGAAGAAATTTATGATGCGGCCACTTCACTCGAACCTCATCGAATTACGAATTATTTACAAGCATTGAGTAAGGCATTCACAAAGTTTTATGGAAACAAGGAAAACCGAATCAAAGAAAAAACTGGTTTGGAACGAGAAACATTATTATTACTGGCAGACTCTGCGAAATTGACTCTCTATGAAGGTCTTTCACTCCTCGGAATTTCAGCACCTGAAAAAATGACGAAAGAAGAATTGCAATCTGAATGAAAAATCCTCGCATCACAATCATCTCAACGGGTTCGGAATTGACTGCGGGTAGAAGCATCGATACCAATTCAGCCTGGATTTCAAATCAGCTATTTGAGCTCGGTTGGAAAGTAAGAAATTTTTTAGTATTGCCTGATAATCCTGATACCATTCTTGAGGAACTCCGAAATATAAAAGATTTTGCCATCGCAAATTCGAATGAATCCATATTAGTGATTATGACTGGCGGACTTGGTGCTACCGAAGACGATTATACGTTACAATGTGCACTTCAGTTGAACAACAAAAAGACGGAAGTAAATGAAAAGGCAAGAATCAAATTGCAACGATTTTACGAATCAAGAGGCAAAACATATTCTGACATTTTGCCTGTAGTGTTACGACAAACTTATCTGCCAGAAGGAAGTAAGGCTTTGGACAACTCTGGTGGTCTTGCCGTTGGATTTATAGAAAACTTATCAGAGAATTCCTTTCTCGCATGTATGCCTGGCGTCCCTTCTGAGATGAAAGAAATGTTTACCCGACGTTTCATTCCATTTTTAAAAAAAACATACGAAAAAGAGAATCTATTTCAAGAAACGAGATGGATTTGGGGGATTGGTGAATCACTCTATCAAGATGAATTTATAAAGAATCAAACAGATCTTATCGATGCAGGTCTAGAGTGGGGTGTGACGGCACAGAAAGGATTCATAAAGGCTATTTTTCAGAGTAGAGAACAGAAATTAGTCTTGGAAGCAGCTTCCCGAATCGAAAGATTTTATGAGACAATTTGTACCGTGGATGTTTTTGAACGTCTACACCAAATGCTGTCTGTTTCAAAGAATTCTTTGTCGGTAGCAGAAAGTTGCACAGGAGGAATGCTCGGAAAAAAAATAACTGATTTTGCGGGTTCAAGTAATTACTTCAGTGGTGGTGTAATAGTTTATTCTAATATGCAGAAAGAAAAACTTCTTTCTATTGATAAATCCATTATTTCCAAGTTTGGAGCTGTTAGTGAAGAGTGTTGTAAAGAAATGTTAGTTGGCCTCGAGAAATCCACAGGAAGTGAGTTTTTGCTTTCTATCACAGGCATTGCGGGTCCTGATGGAGGAACAGAAGAGAAACCTGTGGGAACAGTGTGGATTGGGCGAAAGAGAATAGGTAGTCCTCCCGAAGCATTCCAATTTTTGTTTCCCGGAAATCGTGAGACAATTAGAGAATGCGCTGCAAATACCGCATTGTATTTGTTAAACCAAGTTTTATAGAGGTCTGTTATGCAATTTATATTAAGTACGATCGTTTTTTTCTTTTTGCTCTTCTTTTTATGGGACGTTCGTCTTCCTATGCAAGTCTCTGTAAAAGAAACCTGGCTTTGGAATAAGGAAGGTGGTTTTGGCACATCGGTTCCGAAGTTTGGAGAGAATCCATTAAAAACTCTAAATGGATATAAGATAGCGAGCGAATACTATTCTTTTGCTAAAGGGAAATTTTCAAACTACGCAGATCCCTTTTTAATTGATTTTGCTCTTCTGACACCTGGGTATATAGAATACCAGAAAATAGGTGATGAAGTAAATTTTTATTCGGCGAGTGGTGAGTTATTTTGGAAAAAGCCTTTAAACTCTTATCCGAGGTCAGGTTACTTTGGTTCTCCCGTATTGTACCTGTCAGGTGACAATAATACAGTTTTTCTATTGGATATGAGTGGCAATTCATTAGGCTCTGGAGAGCTAAACGGAAGATTTTTAACTGATTTTGATTTTGATAAAAAAGGAAAAGGAGCGATCATTCTTTTTTCTGGAGGTGAATTGTACCGAGTAGATGAAAAAGGTGGAATCGTTTTTCAGAAAGATCTCTCAGAAAATAGAGCTACCTCCTTTTTTAAAAGTATAGCTCTGTCACCGAATGGGAAAAATACGCTCGTGCATTTTTCTATAGGGCAAAAAGACAATTTTATGATCTTAGACGAGACTGGAGATGTAAGAGAAGAGTGGGAAATTTCAGGTTTTTATCCTCATAAATTATATTTTGCGATTTCTGATTCAATGAACTCTCTTATAAATTTTCCGGATAAAATCATCTTTTTTGAAAAGGATGAGTTGGTTTGGGAAGATAAAAAAATCAAACAAGGTTCTATCTACCAGCCAGTTTATTCACAAGGGAGTATTTTTGCGTATGGCAAAGAGAAAGATTTGATTTTTTTAAATGAGAATGGAAAACCCATTCGAACAAAGTCAATCTCGTCAGCAGAAAACCCGATTCGTTTTTTTCCAAGTAAGGAAGAGGATCAATTTTATATGGAAACCAAAAAAGATATTTATCAATTCCGTATTTTTCACTAGTGAGTCATAGGAACTTCGTAAATCGATAATGACTTAAATCCTGACCTTCCTTCACGGTTAATCATTGCGATCGTCTCAGTACATTTATTGGTTTCAATATTAAAGATGAGTTGATCGCTGATTTCACGACAAATATACAATCCGCGCCCATGACTATCGCTTAAACCTTTTGGAAGCCCCGTAAGTTCGTCGACACTGATATGTCTGTCAAGTCTGTGAAGTATCTCTTCTTTTTTAAGGGAACCAAATTGATCTCGAACCACGATGAAAAGTGTAGTTTCTGTGGATCCATAACCGATCGTAAAATAATCCTCTGGCGAAAGTTCAATGTTATCGACTGGGACGACCATGTCATGGGATGGAATTTCAAACTGATACTTATAATCACCAGCATTCGTTCTTGGCGCACGTATCATCGCATTGGATGTAAGTTCTTCAAGCACCTGCTGAATGGATTTTGGAGCTCCAAGACCAATGAGATACTTGGAAATTTTTCCACATAAGATAGATCTTTCTTGGTCGGACCTGATCTGTTTGTAAATCAGTCCGTTCAATGGAGCTTCCTCAAATTCACTATTTAAGTGGTTATCTATGATTTTAAAATTTTTATCAAAATATTTTTCTACACCAAAAATATCGTTTGAAAGAATCTTCTCTACCATTACTTCAATGAGGTGGATATCCAAAAAAGAATACTTCGGAATTATATTCCAAATTTGATATTCCTTCGCATAATGAATGTAATCGTTGATATTGTATGCCGTCATTAGCGCATACAGAGTTTCTGGATAATTGAATTGGATATACTTTACGATATCTATCCCAGATTTTCCCGGAAGGCGAATGTCTGTAATCGTAAGGTCAATTTTTTGATTCTTTAGATGATCCACTGCTTCATCGAAATTTTCTGCTCCAAACACATCATAACTATTTGAGAGTAGATCGATGATAGCCTCTCTTATCGAGTGAATATCTTCCACTATGAGAACTGATTTTTTTTTCATGCCTGATTCTCTGAGCTGTCTCCGACAGGAAAAGATATGGTGAAACGCGTTTTTTGATCTAAAGATTTTACGGAAATATTTCCATCATGTTCTTTGACGATCGAGTGACAAATGGATAGACCGAGTCCTGTTCCAGTTCCCGATTTATTATTAGTAAAAAATGGATCAAATATTTTTTGTATGATCGAATCGGGAATTCCTCCGGCATCATCTTCTACAATGATATGAATCCAATTTTTGGTTTTGCGAATCTCAATGCTAATCTCACCGGGTCTGTAATCAAAAGCTTGTAGAGAGTTTCGAAATAAGTTCATAAACAATCTTTCCATTTTTGCTGGATGAAAAGGGAATTGGTATTCTGTATCATACTCAATTTTCCAATTCACGTTTTTACTTAAATGAGGAAAAAGGCGAGTGACTGTATCTTTGGCTCTATTGATCGTTTCCACAATATCGCCCAAGGTAATTTTGACCTTATCTGATTTTGCAAAGGATATGATATCTGAGACGATCATAGCCGCACGAGCAGTGTCATTTTTTATCATCTCCAGACGTTTTTCGATTTGTTCTGGTGATGCATTTTGCCAATTCGATTTTAAATTTTGTAAAGTTAGACTAATTCCTGTTAAAGGATTATTTAACTCATGTGCTATTCCTGAAATCAAAATACCAAGTGAGGCGAGATTGCGCATGCGGAAAGATTCTTCTTCTTTTTCTCTTTGTTTGGTCACATCGGAAATTTTTTCTACGATCCAATTTTCGCCTTCATTTTTTGGATAGGGATAAAATTCGAGGTTTAAGGTTTGTTTTTTACCTTCCACTTTAAAAAAGATTTCCCGTGCTGTCGGTGTTTTTTGGCCATTCGAAGTTTTTAACTGGTTTGTAGCGTAGGGACAATAGGGACAAATATCTTTTCTGCCATAGAGGACCTGATAACAACTCTGATTTAAAATGGAATCAAAGGTATAACCTTTGGTGAAGTTAACCGTCGCAAGATTCGTTCTTTGTATTTTGAAATCTGAATCAATGAGTACAAGTGGATCTTCCACGACATCGTAAATGGCCTCCAATTCTCTTGCCTTTTCTGTAATCTGTTCAATTGAATTTGGCGTCTCCCTTCTACTAAGCATCGGTATCAATACTTCAAAGATCCATTGAGTTGTTTGAACATATTTTTTTGGCCTTTGAGACCACGTTCTTTTTGAGAAGCTAAGATCGATGAGATTTGTGAATGAAAATCGAGTAAAAATTTTATATAAAAATCTTTTTTAAAATCGTTTCTTTCTGATTTTGTAGCATCATTACTAAGATCGGAAAGTAAAAACTTGTTACTTCCTTCCATCCCATTAAAAAAAAGTTCCATATCGTTTAAATTGTCATCTAACGGGGTTACGTCGAGAATTCTTGTTTTCGATTTCTGTTGGGTTTGGACATCCTCTGATGTGACAGTAACTTCAATTTTAGAGAGTGTCGTTCCATTAAATTCAATTAGAATCGACTTCTCGTCAGATGTCCGTAATCTTGATTTATTTCCTGGATCTGTATCTATGAGATATTTGCTGATTCGAACTCCTGTTCGATTCGGATACTTGCCTACGAAGCTAACGTGCGTATTGTTCGGGAGGCCAGAGAACGACTCGTAACTAAGAAGTTCTCGAGCACGTGAGATATCCTTATAAAGAGAAAGTATCTCTTTGTCTAAAAGTTTTTCTCTTTCAGTATGTGCCGTCTCTGCGCTGGCAGAAAAGGCACTTAAGAGTAGTAGAAATTTAAGGAGTTGTCGGTGCGGGAGTTTCTGGAAGAGTTTCATTCGCATTGACCGGAGCTTCTAGAGACGGCTCAACGTCTGGAAGTAAAACTTCATCTTTTTTCGCAAAGAGGAATGAAAGCGTGAGTGAAAGGGCGATAAAAAGAACTGCCGCTACTCTGGTTGTTTTCGTCATGACATCAGCAGTGGACGCACCGAATACGGACTGACTTGCAGTAGATCCACCTAACATCCCAGCTGAGCCACCTTTGCCTGTTTGGATCATGACAAGAAGAATCAGAAAGAGTGAAAGTAAGATGAAAAGAGTTAAAATTGTTCCGATAAAAAATCCCATAGTAATTTCCTTTATTTTATAAGTCCTAAAAATGAATCGAGCTTTTGGCTGGCACCACCTACGAGGCCACCATCAATGTTTGGTTTGGCGAGGAGTGAGGCAATGTTATCAGGTTTCACTGAACCGCCGTAGAGAATTTGAATGGAATCAGCAATTTGTCCGGCTCCAACGAAGAGGCTTGCAATTTCCTTACGAATGAACGCATGTGCTTCTTCGGCTTGTTCTGGAGTCGCCACTTTACCGGTTCCAATTGCCCAGACTGGTTCATAAGCAATGATTAAATCCTTAAATTTGGCACTTTCAATTCCAGATAGACCTTTTTTAATTTGTTCGCTTAACACTTTAAACGTGTTTTGTGCTTCTCGTTCTGCAAGAGTTTCTCCGATACAATATACGACTCGGACGCCTGTATTTAAAAAAAACTTTATCTTTTCGTTGCACGTATCGCTTGTTTCGCCTAAAAATTGTCTGCGTTCAGAGTGTCCGACTAGTACTGTTTTGATGTTAAACTCTACGAGTTGAGTCGGGCAAATTTCACCCGTCATTGCCGTGAGGGAAGCTGGGTAGGCATTTTGAGCGCCCGTGATTACCGCCGAGCCAGTTAAAATTTCCGAGACAGCAGGTAGATGTAGAGAAGATGGAAAAACCATTACTTCAACAGCAGTTTGTGAACTTACTTTTTCCTTTAATCCTGTCGCTATCGCTTTCGCTTCCGCGAGGGTTAAATTCATTTTCCAATTGCCAGCAATGATTTTTCTTCTCATATCAATCCTCATCCTTTACTAATAAACAAGCAACACCAGGTAACGTTTTACCTTCTAAAAACTCGAGAGAAGCTCCACCACCTGTGGAAATGTGTGTAATTTTGTCTGCAACTCCTGCTTTGTTCACTGCCGCAATCGAGTCGCCTCCACCTACCACTGACTTCGCACTCGATTTGCTAATCGCCTTGGCAATTTCCATGGTTCCTTTGGCAAACTTTTCCATTTCGAACACACCCATTGGTCCATTCCATAGGATCGTTTTAGCATTCTTAATTACTTTAGAATAATTATCAATGGTTTTTGGACCAATGTCCATACCCATCCACCCATCCAAAATCCCCATTTTATCGACATTTTTCGTTTTGGCATTGGCATCAAAATTGTCAGCAATCACATGATCCACTGGAATTTGAAGATCGATCCCCTGCACACCTGCTCTGTCGATGATTTGAAAGGCTTCCGATTCGAATTCTTTTTCGAAGAGGCTTTTACCGATAGGAACAGCTCTGGAGCGCAGAAAGGTATAAGCCATCCCGCCGCCAATCAGAATATGATCCACTTTATCGATCAGGTTTTTTAGAATGGCAATCTTCGAAGAGACCTTTGATCCTCCAATGATAGCAACAAAAGGTCTCTGTGGTCGAACAAGAAGACTTCCTAACATCTCGATTTCTTTTCTCATCAATAGTCCCGCGAAACATGGAATGAGATGAGCAACACCTTCAGTAGATGCGTGGGCTCGGTGAGCAGTTCCAAAAGCATCGTTTACATAAACATCAGCTAATTCTGCGAGTTGTTTGCAAAACCCTTTTTCATTTTCTTCTTCCTCTTTATGAAATCGAAGATTCTCGAGAAGTAAAATCTCACCATCTAAGAGAGCTTTGCTTTTTGTTACTGCTTCCGATCCAACCACTTGTTCAGAAAAAGATACTTTCACTTTAGTTAATTTTTGGAAGGCTTCAAAAACCGGTTTCATCGAATACTTCGGATCTGGACCACCTTTGGGGCGACCTAAATGGCTTCCAATGATGAGACGAGCCCCTTTTGAAAGTAGGAGCTCTATCGTGGGTAACGTTTTTTCGATTCGAGTAACATCAGTTACTTTTCCGTCCTCTACTGGTACATTAAAATCTACCCGTAAAAAAATACGTTTCCCTTTAAAATTTTGTTCTTCAATTTTATGAAGTTTCATTTTAGCCTTTTTTAGCCATATAACGAACTAAATCTAAAACTCGATTGGAATAACCCATTTCATTGTCATACCAAGAAACGAGTTTAAAAAAAGTAGGAGAAAGTTCGATACAAGCATCCGCATCAAAAATGGAAGAGCGAATATCTCCGATAAAGTCAGACGAAACGACCATCTCTTCCGTATAACCGAGGATTCCTTTCATGGATCCTTCGCTTGCTTCTTTCATTTTCTTTTTGATTTCTGCAAGTGTCGTAGGTTTTTCTGTGCGAACAGTGAGATCTACGACAGAAACATCCGGAGTTGGTACTCGGAAGGACATACCTGTTAGTTTCCCATTTACTTCTGGTATGCAAAGTCCAACGGCTTTGGCAGCTCCTGTAGAAGCAGGAATGATATTTTGAGCAGCACCGCGACCACCACGGAAGTCTTTTTTAGAAGGACCGTCTACTGTCGGTTGTGTGGCAGTCATCGCATGAATGGTTGTCATTAGACCTTCAATGATACCAAAATTGTCTAGAACGACTTTCGTGATTGGAGCAAGGCAGTTTGTCGTGCAAGAAGCATTAGAAACTACATTATCCGCGCTGGGATTGTATTTTTCATGATTGACTCCCATAACAAAAGTAGGGATGTCCTTGTCTTTTGCCGGAGCTGAGATCACAACTTTTTTTGCTCCAGCTTTGATGTGTTTTTCTGCACCCACTCGATCCGTAAAATGGCCTGTTGATTCGATAACAAAATCTACACCAAGCGCTTTCCAAGGAAGTTGTTCTGGGTCTCTTTCTGCGAAGGTTTTTACTTTTTTTCCATTGATGATGATTTCATTGTCTGTATGAGTGACTTCGCCGTCAAAGATGCCGTGAGTAGAGTCGTATTTGAAAAGATAAGATAAGTTGTCAGGAGTTACTAAGTCATTGATGGCCACAAATTCGATATTTGGGTCGTTAATTCCTGAACGAAGGACAAGGCGGCCAATTCGACCAAAACCATTGATTGCGATTTTTACCATGAGATTCTCCTAAAGGGCAATTCTAGAGTTAATTTCTATTTCTATATACAGAATCCTCGAGTGGAGGCCGTTGTCACGCATTTTACGCTACCACTGGAGAGGAGTTGCCCCGAAATCCTATCTCTTTGCGGAACACAACTCATAACTGGAAAGGACGGGGGTCCTCCCCTTTTTTATGGGTGAATCTGCACCTCAAAAGGGAGCGGACACTTTGTATTGGACAACCAAAGGATTAAGAGAAGAGGATCTTGTCCAAATACTGGTTCAATGTATGCACAAGTTTGAAACTCTGGATGGAGTCTTTAAAAAAGGTCTTGGATAAAAGATCGCTGTCCTTTAAATTTCTAATCACCGCATAACTCTTGTACTTTAATAGCTCGATTTCGGGATGGTCTTTGGCAAATCCTTTCGGTGCCGTTTTTAATTTTTCTCCATAAAACTCAGATCCAAATTCCTTTTGAAAGGGTTTTGTTTGGATAATCTTTTTTAATCCCTCTGGATTTTTTAGAATGGATTCTCTGATTTTTTGTAAGGATTTTGAATCTGGTTCATAGCAACCACCACCTAATAAGGAATTGCTGGGTTCAATGTGAAAATAATAACCAGCCCCCGGTGACATTTTTCCGCCGCCTTTCATAAAGATACCTAGGTTGGTTTTATAGGGACTTTTATCCTTGGAGAATCGGACATCTTTGTAGATGCGAAAGATACAGTCTTTCGGTTGAATGCCTTTTACACTTTTATCAAATGTTTCAATTTCGGATAAAAATGCGCCCGTAAGGACAATGAGTTCGTTTTGGATATCGTTAAACGTACTTTTATTTGCCAAAAACCAATCTCTGTTGTTGTTGTTCCTTAGTTCTTTTAAGAATTGAAACGTGCTTTTACGAATCATACCTTTTTTCCTTTTCGTAAGAGATAGGATCTTTTGCAAGAAAGGAAAAGAGAAATTTCAAATTTTGAGATGAAAAACCATGCGAAGGGCAAAGCGAAAGGCGAAAAAAGCGATGACTGCAAATACATAGAGTAAGCTAGAGAGCCATAATTCTAAAAAAGAACTGATTTTCGCAAAATCAGCGTTTGATGGACTTGTGAGTATGGTTTCTGTATCGTTCATATCGTATTGCAGGTCGGAACTAATATCTGCTTTGATTGTGTAGGTATTTCCGTTCACTTTGTATTCAAATACGGGTCGTTTGACAGTTTTTTTACGATTGTTCGTATCGCTCTCGAAACGAATGACCTTTCCTGTGATTCGATTGCCCTCTATGAGTAACCAAAAGCTACTGATGGATTCTCTGATGGAGAGTAAAACAAAACAGATGACAAGAACATAAAAGAGATAGGATGGCCATTTCTGATTCATAGATTCCTGGACCTCAAGATTTGGAGAGAAGCAGATCGATATGTTTTTCTAACTTTTCCACTTCGGTCTTTTCTGATATGGAAAGATGTTCCCAGATGCCATGATCTCGTTTCCATTCTCTAATTTGTTTGAAAGCAGTTTGAAGATCCTTTTTTTGGCCGGTTTTTAAGTAACACTCACAATTTTCTCTGACGAGATTAGACAGTTCATCAAAGTCAAAAGCACGCATGGACTTTGTTTCATCCCATACTTTTTTTGAGTATTCATAGCCGCCCTCGATTGCAAGGCCAGTCGCGACTTTTGATCCGACCTCAAGTACGCAGCTAGCCCCTTGGACCGATTTTGATTTGCTAGAAGCTTCAGCAGCTAGCAAAGGAGAACAAATGAGAATACCCACAACGGCGCCACCACCCAGGTAAACTAACGTTTCCGTGAGAGCTGTTCCACCCGTGGCAACATAGGAGGTGACCTGACCAGTTCTTGTTTGGATGGTTTCTTTTGATTTTTCGTAAAATAGGGATTCAAAGATATCTTCACTGCTTTCTTCACAGATTTCGCGGTGTTTCAGGATATGTTCTGGTTCTGTCGTTCGAACGCTGTGGGGCTTGTTACAGCTGAGAAAACCTAGGATGATAAACAAGATCAAATGTTTCATTCTGTTTCAATAAGGCTTACCTTTTTTTATATCATTTTATTCTTTTCAACAAAAAAACATATATCGTCTCTTTCTTGTTTATCGTTTTGACAGAAGATATACAGGGAACCAAAGTGTTCTGGGCATTAAAATGGGAGAAATGTGTTAGATTTAGAATCCA
>Ga0209277_10000623_pt1 | contig 17764 bp, 16 predicted proteins | sample JI81AbrownDNA_FD_187503 | JGI IMG/M metagenome (GOLD analysis project Ga0209277, IMG submission 187503) | Wastewater effluent complex algal communities from Wisconsin, to seasonally profile nutrient transformation and Carbon sequestration -... | ecosystem: Engineered > WWTP > Effluent > Algae... | reverse complement strand
AAACTAAACTGAACTGAACTGAACTGAACTGAACTGAACTAAAAATAAAATAAAATAAAATGAACTAAACCAGCCCTACACACTCTACGTGATACAGTAATAGGTTTCAAAAACATTTCGTACATAAAAGTCTTAATCATCCACTATTCATTGACCATCATTGACATCAACAATCATGATGACAAACACAAGCAATACTAGTGGCAATTGGCAATTTCCCTGATGTACAGATTTACATTGTTGATTCTGGTGTTGTTTTCCAATGAGGTTATGGATGTAACTATTTCATGGGCAGAACTAAATAGACTTATATTGATAGTTCGTACTGTGAAGCAATTACGAAGGTTTAATAAAAGGACGGTTAGAAGAAATCAGCGTTTGGGAAAAATTTCTGAGTATCCCTGCTGATATATGACCCTAATTTAGGAAGTGTATATAACCTTATCTTATTATTTCGAAGCTGGATTTGTTCATGATTAAGAACTTAGCTGATCACAACTTTAAGTAAGACTCCTGGCTAAAGAGATCGCAGGCTTAGTCAACCTATTTTTGAGAATTATTAGTTTGAGTGAATTATGAATCTTGGCAGGTATAATCATTTTTCGAAGAACCAAAAGTTATTGAGCGTTCGAATTATGACTCAACGCCAAGTGGAGCGTTCGCTACCCAGAACTGCTGCGTTTTCGTGGGATCCTTCGATAAGACTGGAATTATGAACATTGAAGGGTGCATGCAGAAAAAAGCTGTACAGGAATACTAAAATAGAGATCGATTTTTTGGGGACTTTGGCCATTTTTCTGTTGAGTAGATTGCTGATATTGCTGTTGCTGATATGACTGACTAATCCGCCTTTTGTCAATGTGAATACTCCGGTCAGGTTAATCTCGAAAGCCTTGTTGTAGCAGATATTAGTAGACTAGTAAAGTGAAAGTAAACTAAGCGGTTGGCTGCCTGGACAGAACACTAACCCAGTATCTTTGCTTGAGATAGAAGCTATTAGAGTTATGCAAACTCTTCTTATTCTTCGCTAGGATTCTGTCACTCACATTTTGTGAAACTTTCAGGTCTCTATCGTCTTGTTTCACTGTATGCCCCTTATTGCCTCGACAGAACAAAAGTGCTAGCATAGGCCATGGCACAAGATATTTGTATGATTGAAGTTACAATATCAAAACGTGCAGTCAATGCAGCAAAATGGACTGAACCGATTACTTTTTTTGACTGAGATTCTTTCACCTCATCAGGATCCAACATCTCTGTGCCGCCTACCATAAATTCCACTACTTATTTACCACTAAATGTACAAATCAACAAGTAACACAAAGGGGGCAGAATTTGCCAATATCTTTAAAAATCAAGAAATATCCTAACACCTATTTTAGTCTTATCACATTGATACCGGGAGTTCCCTTCCTTTCTACAGGAAATTATCTATTTGTGTCAAACTGCTGCCTGGATGTGCAAAGCAGTGATGTTGATGTGGGTGAAGCAATCATTGAAGTCATGACTCTTGCATTCAACGCCTAATAATATCTTCTGGTAAAGATGAAATGATAGAAGCGGTGCAACCAGCTTTAGCCTTCCCGCCTACCATAAATTACACTACTTATTCACCACTAAATGTAAAAATCAACAAGTAACACAAAGGGGGCAGAATTTGCTAATATCTTTAAAAATCAAGAAATATCATAACACCTATTTTAGTCTTATCGCATTGATACCGGGAGTTCCCTTCCTTTCTACAGGAAATTATCTATTTGTGTCAAACTGCTGCCTTGATGGGCAAAGCAGTAATGTTGATGTGGGTGAAGCAATCATTGAAGTCACGATTCTTGCATAGAACGCCTAATAATATCTTCTGATAAGCATGAAATGATAGAAGCGGTGCAACCAGCTTTAGTCTTCCTGCCTTCCTACTGCTTCCAACAATCACAGAATAACTTGAATGAACATCAACAACTGCGCTAACACTGCTCTTTACCATCAACAACAAACTGCAGCTTTCGAGGACGCACCAAATGTCTTCTGGAAGAAAAAGCTCAGCTATTGAATGGTCATAACAAAACCTTCCATGTGTCCTAGGCTGAATGACCATGATCGCTATCTTGAGGCCAGTGGTCATGAAACTTCCCCCCTTCCTAATACAGCATCCTTTTGTTGTGTTTTATTATGCAATATATGCCATCAGGATCTCTACTTTGTTTTACCCAGGTGATAACAAGTGGTATGGTGCTTCATGGGCTAGCAAGGTAATTGTTATTAGAAAATCATGCATGGTGATCAATTGTCTTCAATTTCTAATTACCAAGTACCCTTTTGTTTGATTTTGGAGGATCTTAAAACCTTGTATTGTTACGTTGCATTTTGTAATGTTCCCACAGAGTCTTGTTCGGTTTTTGCAATGCTGATCTGTGGAAATAAATAATGGTGGCCCAATCCCGGTGTCGAAGAAACTGGCAGTCCTGGGAGATGAGAAGCGGGAATCAACAAAGGTAAGGTGCAAGACTTGAGTAAACAGCGCATCACCAAATGCAAATTGGCATAAAGAAAGCAATTCCTAAAGAGGAATCCAACGAGGCAACAATGCGGCAAAGAGACAAAAGGATTAGCAGGTCATTAAATCGCTTTGTTGCTTAAATATATATGCAACTCACTTTTAGAACAACTTCTTAATTTTAAGCAAATTGATTTAGTAGCTTTACTGCGACTAAACCAATTCTATCACGCTTCCTCTGCGCAAGGCAAATTAATAAGAAAATTATTAAAAACCTAAAATGTCAAATAAAACAAAGTTTACACTTTCACCAGGATTGACATCTAATCGGCGCCCAAGAATGTTATGGAGACCAAAAGACAGGGATGGGAAAACATACCACTGGTGCATTCATTTTATCATCTATATTTACATCAATTCACTAATGTCAGCATTGACAAGAGCAATAATATTAAGAATCAAAGACAAATCAATTTCCAAACCAGAGGTAAATCAACAAAAAAATCGAGCAACAGAAAAGGGAGAAATATATTACATCAAATTCAACAAGAGACACGGAATTGCTAACCTAAAACCAAGGAATCACTACACATCTAAAGCGATAAAATTGAATGTCATGAGCACAATAGTCTACAAAATATTGACCAACAAGAAAATCAACAAAGAGCATTGGGAACAAGAAACATATCCCATTGCAATAGATATCTGCTGCTTATTGGGAACATTGCATAAATGCAATTTACCAATTCAAGATTGTAACTGGTCCACCAAAACTAAACACAAGGGTACAGGTAAGTTCAGAATAGAAGACTAGCATGGTGCTATGCATGATATTCTGATACCTAACACACTACTGGCCTCAAGAGCACCCTACCACCTGTATTCACCCCAAAATTGGGACAACAAGTAGAGACCCAGATGGCACAGATTGTATGATCAAATACAACAAAATGATTCTCTATTGGGAAGGGGGAAATTTTTGAAACAAATAACTCTGGACAACTGTATTTTGTTATGAACTCTCAAGTTGGACAATCAAATGATAAATGGCGAGATCTTGAGAATCCTAAGTCATACATAGAGAAACAAGCGCACATAAAATGGAAGAAATGCAGCATGTACAGGAAGATGACAAACTACAAATAGAATTATGGCGTTGGCACCTGAATTGAATCACCTGTCATTAGCGAAAATCAAGCTCATGGCATTACAGGGCAGATTGCCAAAAAAGATAAAATCAACAGATGTCCCTTTTTTCCCAACATGTGCATACAGCAAAGCTACAAGAAAACCCTGGAGGAACAATAATGGCAACAGTAAACTAAAATAAACCGCTTAGCCCTAACAATGTGTTTCAGAGGACACTTTTGAATCCTCAACAGCAGGTTGGTTTTGTTACACAGATCAAAGGATCAATGACAAGAGATACAGAGTAGCTACTGTTTTTGATGTCCACTTCAGTGACTTATCATTTGTTTTCCCTCATGAAGACAATACAAGTGCAGAGTTAATCAGAGCAAAATTGGCATTCAAAAAATTTGCAAATTCATGTGGTGTGAACGTGTTGTATCACATGCAGATAATGGAAGGTTTGTCAACAATTCTTTCATAGATGATGCAAAGGAGCAGAGACAGTCAATTTCATATTGCGGAGTTAATGCACATCATTAGAGAGTGCAGGAGGAGAAAAGATTAAGAGACCTACAAGTTCCAAGGAGAGTGATGCTAATTCACGCTATACATCAATGGAGGGATGCTGCAGCACCACAACTATGGCCATATGCAATTAGATTGGCAAATGAAATATTCAACCTTACTCCTAGATCAAAATATGGAACATTTCCACTGTCACTATTTACAAAAGCCAACCATCCATCCAGATTGTAAACACTGCACCCTTTTAGTTGTCCAGCATACGTCTTAGAAAATGCAATGCAACAAGGCAACAAAATAGATAAATGGGTAAATAGGAGTAGAATTGGAATGTATCTAGGCCCATCGCCTACACATGCCGAATCTTTACACATTATCCTATCAATCAAAACAGGATTAGTTTCACCCCAATTTCACGTCATATTTGTTTGACTCTGGGACGAATTCATGCCGAGCTCCAAATGGCAATACAAAGCCTGTATAATGAGAGAGAAGCCAAGAAAAACTGTGGTTCTGTAAAGGGACACCATTTCAAGAATGCAATGGAACAAACAGAACAATAAAAACAATAGTTCAACCAGTGAACAATATGGTAATGATAATGATGAACAGATGTTATCAACAAGCAATCATGAAGATGAGGAAGAGCAAGACAGCTCAGCCAGCAAGACAACTCAGCCAATTTAGGCAACAATCAAATAGCAGATCAAAAGTAAAACTTGGAAAATAGGGAGACAGAAGTTGGTCAGTCAGACCAATACAGAACCAGATATGGAACACGGGTTATCAGAACGCAAAGGTGTTAAAAAAGTAGGGAGCATGAAAGAACCTCAAAATTCAGACAAAGGACAGAGATGAGCAGCTTAGCAGAAGAAAATTATACAGAATTGAATCAAACAGATGACAACTTTAGCACAGATCACTTATTATTTCCGCCATCATTGGAGATCTCATGTATCTGCACCAAGAACTGCAACAACCAGATAAAGAGGAATTTATATGAGCAATGATCCGGAAAATATCTACACATGAGAAGCGAAAACATTCAAAGATAATCCCCATCAAAGAAGTTCTGGAAAACATCAAGATTCTAGACCGGGTATGGGCAATGAGGAGAAAAATGAAGATAGCACGAGAGAAGTTAGCAAGTACAAAGCCAGGTCAAACGCCGATGGTGGTCAACACGAGCTTGGGATAAACTATTGGGAAACCTATGCTCCAGTTTTCATGTGGACAACCATCAGATTAATCATTATTCTGGCAGCTATAAAAAGATGTTATGCAAGAAAACTCGATTTGTTCGAGCATACCCACAAGCATAGGTAGATGGAGACATTTACATGAAATTCCCAAAGGGGTTTGAAATTTCGGACAAACAGGGAAAAGAAAAACACTGCTTGAAACTACTAAAGAGTATTTACAGGTTGAAACAAGCAGGAATAGTATGGAATTTGCATCTGCATAAAGTTCTAGTGAAATTGCAATACATGCAATAAAAAAACAGACCTTTGTTTGTATTACTGAAAAAATACCTTACTCACAGTTTACATTAATGACTTCATCCTGATAGCCAACACAGATAAATTGATTAAGGCTACAATAAAAGAAATCTCCAAATATTTCGAAATAACTAACAAAGGAGAAGTAGATGAATACTTGGGAGTGAAGGTCAAAAAACTGAAAGAAATCAGGGTTGCAATGAGCCAATAATTCCTGATAGATCGAATATTGAAGGCGCTTGGATCCAGAACAGGATACATAAAAAAATATGCCGGCTGTCCACTAACATGGGCATCAAAGATGCAGACTGAAGCGGCTCTAAGCTTAACAGGAGCTGAGTTCATAGCATTGAGTGAAGGAATGCAGACCATAATACCAATGATGAGCTTTCTAGAGTAAATGCATGGACAGGGAGTAATCATCTAAAAAAGCCAGGCGGAGATAAAAATCCAAGCGTTCCAGGAAGATTCCGTGGAATAAATCATAGCTACTTTACCAAAGACAAAACCGAGGACAAAATAGTTAAACACCAAGTATTGGCACTTCAGGGAGCATTTGGAACAAGGAAAAGTAACCATACATCCAGAATCTACCAAGGACCAGATAGCAGATCTATTTACCAAGCCATTATTAGAAACCGATTTTACAAACTGAAGGATCGTATAATGGGAAAAGAGCACGGTAAAGTTTTCACAAGCTTGAAAGGGTGTGTGGAAATAAATAATGGTGGTCGAATCCCAGTGTCAAAGGAACTGGCAGTCCCGGGATATTAGAAGCAGGAATCAATGAAGGTAAGGTTGAAGACTGGAGCAAACAGCGCCTTGCCAAATACATGCGGAAACAACTCCAAAAGAAGAACCCAACAAGGCAACAATGCGGCAAAGAGGCAAAATAATGAGCAGGTCTTTAATAAACTTAGTTGCCTAAATGAATATATAACTCACTTTAGAACAACTTCTTAATTTTAAGCAAATTGATTTATTAGCTTTACTGCGACTAAACCAATTCCCTCATGACCAAGTAGCAGCTGTCTGTCTTGTTGATTGATGAATTGTAGACTATTTTGTTCAAGGCCTTCACTTTATTTACTTTAGATTTTTCATGTTTCTTGGGTTTTATGTTACAAATGCCTTGTCCTTTGTGATTCTGAAGTAATATTTAGTTCATCCTTTTCTAATGTTTAAAGTTAATTTGATGATTTTTCCATTCAAATGGTAATTTGATTGGTCTTTGATTTTTAAAATAAATGCTATTAGTGTATTGAGATAAAAAAAGATGACAAAATGATGTCTAGCTTAGGCCCACTATCAGTTGTGTACATCTCATTTATAATCATCTGGCTAATATATAATGCCAAAATTTTTCCAAACCAAAGACTTGGTAGTCATTTGACCGAATCTTCATCATCATCTATTGCCAATAGAGGTTGTTTTGGTTGTAGACATTTTTTGTCTTTTACTTTGCTTGTGACGTATTCTTTAGGACTCTCCAATGTACATTCACTTAATTTGTGGTGCAGCATTGGGACCACTTTCTTCCATTCAAACTTTTCTCGCTGCTCTCCATTGTCTTCTTCTTGGAAATGGTCTCAAGTTTTGCAATCCGTGCCAGTATCTCCATCTGCTCCTTCAACGGTGCATTACGTTCTACAGAACTTACAAGGGACTTGTACTTGTTCTCCGCCACAGTCATCAGGTTGACCTTCTTGGTAGTCATTCTTCTTTTGTTTGATGAATGTTGAGAATTCCTTGTCTGGTGCAGCCAAATAACCTTTGAAAACGTCCACCATCACATTGCTTGATGATTACCCTCTGGCTGTCTGAGTGCTCAATTGAAGTCTTAAAAATTCGCTAGGTATTTACATTGTTGTCCCCACTTGTCATATAATTATCTAGTTCTGGCAAAGTTCTTTGGATGTAGGATACAGTGGAACTGGAATCAATTTTCACCCTTGAGATCAGAATCCTCAAATACAATGGTCCATCTAGCACCATCTCCCTTTCATCTCCATTCTTCACTTCTACTTCATAAGTCTCTCCACTTGTCACTACTTTCAGTGCGCATTCATCAGAAATAGAACCTTAAATAAAGATAAACTTTTGTGAAGACATCTGCATCTGCTTGTTGACCAGAATCTTTCTGTCCTTGTCAAGTTTCCGGTACCTGTGAGCTGCTGTCTTGGAATCAGAGATCGCGATAGTGCTGTATTGCATCAAAAGGTCTTTTCCAACCCCTTTTGCTATGGTTTTCCAGCCAGCCGTGAAAACTCTTAAAGTCAACCTCTCTAGGACCACTTTCAAATTTTGAGGACTTCCATCAAAAAGGTTGTCAATTAGCTTTTTGTTGGATTCAGTCCACTACTTGAGTCCCCATGTTGTCGAGAGATTGATGGGTTGGTCTGATGTTAATCCTGGTGTAAGTGCAAACTTTGTTTTGTATGACATTTTAGCTTTTTAATAATTTTTTTTATTTTTCGATGCGCAGAGGAAGCGTGAGGGAGTCGGTTTAGTAACCGTAAAGCTAATTAATCAATTTTCTTAATTAAGAAGTTGTTCCAAAAGTGAGTTATGTATAATTAGGTATCTAAAGCTTTCTATTACCTTGTTTCTTTACCACATTGTCATGCATTTCTGATCCTGTTTTCACGCTGTCGCTATTTTCGTCTTTCTTGACACTTTTTTTATGTTCTGGGGTTCTCATCACCTCAATTATTCTCACACTCCGTTTCAAGTAGGCACTTATGGCGAGTGTGTCTTTTCCCATTATTTCACCTTTCATTCTGCTGAGCTCGTTTTCTCCCAGAAGCTTTTTCGACAAATCAGCTACCTGAACTTTCGTGGATACTGCGTGAATGGAAATCTTTCCTTGTTATAGACACCAATACTTAACTATTAATGTATATTTTTTGGATACTGAATTATTGGAATGGTAGGGATTTTTAGCGCGCACGCAATGTGCTCCACAAATACTTAATAGTTTCTACCATCTAGTTCATGATTGAGACTTTTTAATAGCCCTATGCTCATTGCAAATAGCTTGGATTTGGTTGTAATAAGTGTGACTTGTGTCTGAATCTTGGACGGCCTAGTCACTGGACATCCTTGGTAAAATATCCTGTATCTTGTTCACAAATTTGCGTACCCCAAGTCAGGATGTTCCTTGACATTTATAAAAATAGAAGATCTGCAAATATTCTTACCCACTTGGTGTGCTCGGCTGATTGCTTCTCTTCTGCTTGATTGTTGTCTTGAGGATTTTGGCATTGGTTTGCAGCACTTTTAAAAATTCATGTCTTAGTTTCATGTTGCTTGGTGTAACGTGAGCAGCTGTTGGAGTTCTAGGCGGACGTCTTGTGAAACTTAATATTGGAGCTGCGAACATGATTTAGAAGCTTTTGAAAGTATTAAAATAGGGGCGCACCTTAGAGTAATCACTATAAGGCTAGCGATGTAGTTCAATATACTGTGCATCAGTACTTTCACAGCAAAATGTATCAAACTCTGGTTTTTATCCTTGATGAATGGATCAGGCCTTGGCATTGCATTCCATTTTGATTCCCGACCTTGTAGTCGTGACGAGATGAGGGTTCTGTAATTTTGCATCATATTTTACTTGTAACTCAGAGAAATCTGAAGAGAGGTTTTTGTTAGAGCAAAGAATCCCTCGTTCTTTCGAGATAATTGACTCCATTCTGTGCTTGTCTGACCATTGTCTTTGTTAATTAAGATCTCATCTTTTCACTCAATTGTATGACTTTGCTTCTGTATTCTGTTTTAAGTGTATCTGATTTCTTTAAGAGTTCTTGATTTTCAGATGTCAGTTGTTCTAGAGTAACTGATTTGGATTCTGCTGGAATTAAACTGCATGGTCTATTCATTCTTGATTTCTCCATTTGGACAATATGTCGAGACTTTTTCTACTCGTTTGTGCACCTCCTAAAGATTTTGACTCTTGCATCAATTAGCTCTTGATCCATGGTACTAGTTAATTACAATATTTTCAAGTCTGACTCAAGCCTTGTAGCTATTGTTTGTGATTCATCTAGAAGAAGCTGGAGGGTTTCGGTCGCACCAGTTTTTCCTTCATGGTAGTTTGTTTCTGTCATTTGATTCTCATGAGAAGCTTGCTTATTTGCGAAATTAGATCCCTCACTTCTATAGAGCATTCTGCATCCAGTCATGAGCTTCCTTGTTGGCAGACTCAAGATCCCTAATGTTGGTCGCCATCTCTATTAACTTTTCATGGTCCTTATTAATTTTCTACTTTATCTCGTTATCCATGTGGTATCTATTTTTCCTTCTCCCATGGCTTCTTAACTGTTGCCTCCAATGCTACCAAAATCTGTCCCTCAACGATCTTCTGTTGGGCATGCCTGCTCCTCATCAATTTTGTGCATTGATGTCTCGGACATTTCTTGTGTTTCTTCCATTCCCGCTATGTTGTATTTGTCATGCCCTGCCTCTTGAAACTCTATGTTCTCTTTACTGTGAGATGATTCTTACCTGTGAAAACTTGTATGGTGATGTGTTTTTTTAAACAAACTCTGTTCTCTGGCGATGCTGTATGAACAGCAGATGTTTATGGTGAGCATATAGCTCCCACAAACGCGTCATTTCTTCTATCTTCTATTAGTGTGGCATGATCACCTTGTTCATAGACATTATTGCCTCTGCTCTCCTTTTTTCTTGGAGAGATTTAATCTTTTACTGAGTCGGGTTTGCTCGGTCTCCTCATCCATATGCTTGCCCATGTGTGATTGTTGTAATTTTCTTTGTAATCATTCTTCTTTTGTTGATCCTGGCAACATTGCCTAGGTAAGTGTGGTCTTTTTACTTGGGGTAGTAGCACACATGGCGCAATGGTACACCATTAGAGAATAGAGTTGGCCTTATTCAAGACTGTAGCAGAACCATGTGGTTTTGTAGACACCTTGGTTTAATGACAGAGTTAGATCCATGGGGTAGCTGGTACCAGGTTAGACGTTGCAAGTGTTACTCAACAACGTATTTAGATTGCGTTGTGCAGAGGAGTGTCTAGTCCAGAGAATGAATACTAATTGTTGATGTTAGGATTCTCATTTATAGTGGCCCATTTGATAATTCTACAGAAGTGGAACCATTGTGAGTTTTTTTGAAGTTTGAATTTATTTTTTCTGGTGACCACTTTGAGATTGTATTCATTGCTAAGGGAGGCCTGTATGCATGTGGGCATTTGAGAATTTGAGCTGACATATGAGCCTTGTTGTTGTCCACCAGCTTATTTTTTTAACCCAGTGCCAGATAATTAGTTGCCCCTTTTGGGCAATCTTCAGTAGAAATCTTCCCATATTTTGTAAGCAAGTCCTTGCTGCATATTCATCGTTACTAGAGGCGTGGATGCATGTGAGCATTTGAGTAAAAATCTGAGCCTTGTTGTTAATCACCTATTTATTGTTTAAATTGGTCCAGTTCTTCTGACCCCAAGTAGTGTTGTGAAAATACAGGGTGCTCAATAGCCTTGCCTGGCGATGAAGCTTATATTATGGCAGCATTAGTGCCTGACATGTTATTTTACTTATTATCTTGAGATACTTGGACCTTGAGGAGGTGCTGGGATCTGACTGTGGTGCTTGGAAATTTTTAGTGGTTAGTAACCTAAGTTGCTAAGACCTTGAGATGGTGTTGAAACATGCTGAAGACGGTGTTGGAACCATGATGAAGACGGTGTTGGAACCGTTTGCAACATGGACATTGTAAGCATGAACTTTACAATGTGGCTACTGTTGTGAAGAGGAAGCAAATAGGAATCACTATAGTTGATTTATCTAATATATCAATTTTGGCTGATATAGTTGATTCATCCAATATAGTGATTAGGCTGTAAATTTGGAAATCTAATAATTGTGTTACTATTGCTTTAAACTATTTTAACCATCCTGTTTGCATTCTGGCATTGTCGCCTCTGCCAGTTCTTCCATCCTTCACAATTCCCTTTTCTTTGGGTTGACCTTGGCTTACATCATGGTTGTAGGCATTGGCTTGCTACTCTGAATCTTTTTTTGGCATTGTAGCACATTTCTGATCCTGTTTTCACTCTGTCACTATTGGCGTTGTTCTTGACTTTTCTTATGCTCTGGGGTTTTCATCACCCCACTTTTTCTCACAAGAGTCCTGCAATCCTCAACTGAAAAACGTGGCCGACCCAGCATACTGGTTAGCAATCAGGCCACGCAGCACAAAAAGCCCAATCCAATTGTTGATCCCACAACAACTCACACCAAATCAAACAAACGATGTAGTTCGCCGTGTTTATGAGAGCCATCATTTTGGTCATGAGATCCGGTCAAAACCATGCCATCACATGGTTCCATTAAACAAGCGTCTTATGAGTTAGAGCAGCTGTCGTAATTACTATCCGGATGTCGCAGGAGATTTCTGTTTTTCTCGCATTTCCATGTTCAAGGAGGGTACATAGAAAAATGTTTGAGCGAAATACAGAAATCATTTACGAAACCTTGATAATTCCTCGTTTGAATAGTGGTTCTCATCGCCTCAATTTTTCTCACACGGCTCAATCCCAAGTTACTCTGAGGAAGACAGGAAACAAAAAGGAGGAAAAGACTACACAGTCTTTGGTATCATCTTTGAATTTATCACTGCAGTCATTGCCAAGATTTTATGTGTGAGAGCTGTTGCAGCTCCACATCCTATTCAAGAAATTTGTACATCTTCTGTGCAAATTCGATTCCATTCGGCTGACACTTCACAGACAGAGAAGCCGAACGAAACTATGAAAGAATTTTTCTAGAAACAAATTCCGCCAAGGTTCGAAAGTCGCAAAAACTGCAGAAGTTAATAGAGGAAACTGAAGAATCTGCTGATACAGAGGCAAAAGATGTTAATGATCAACTTACACTAAAAAGACAATCTCTAGTAGAACGTCTTAGTGAGATAAAATCATCTATTGTGGAAATACAGAAGAAACTAGCGGAAGCATACACCCAGGTCTGTCTTTTTTATTTGAAACTTTTGTGGTTGACTGTAAATTGACTTTCTGCTCCATCTTGCTAATTTAACTACCTACTCCTTTCAAAAGCTAGGGCAGCGGAAGCATCGAATTAAGAACCTTCCTATGAGCAGACATTGTTTTCAATCCCTAGCTTGTGCACTTCTGTTCAAGTTTATGCGCCATTTGGTATTTATAGACAGCTTTCATACAGAACTCAAATAGTGACCGTGGGTCAAGTCTGCGCAAATCCTAATTCGACATCTACTCATGACCAATCTTAATTGGGTTAGGTTCTCTCCTCCTCACATCACAGCAATATGCAACATTATTGGAAGAAGAATTCATGTATCAAACCCTCCTCCATTCACTCCCCCCAGAAGAAGTACTGAAGCCCAGATCAGAGCAGCGCACGAGGTATGAAAGACTGATCACACTTTCCATCTGTTCCAAGCTGTTGAAAGAGCAATTATTGCCCAAGTGTTAGCAGTGGTGGACCCAACCTATCTGTCTGCCTTGAGGAACACAAACACAAGCTGGTATGGGGAAACATGCTGAAGATACAACAACATCCATCAACAAAACGTGGGCATATCACTCCATAACATCTAAAGGCCAAGAAAATGGAATTTGCACTATGCAATTCAACATGTCCCATCCAGTTGATATATTCTTTAACACATACATTCTTAAATTTTCTGAGTATGCTCTCATGCGAATCTCCTCTAGTCAGGCAGTGAATCTAGCATTTGTGGTATTTGAAGTATTTGTGAAGAACTCAATCCTACTGCAAGATCTCCAAGCATGGAACTGCCGTTCAGCAGAGTTGAACATGGGACACCATGAGGATAAACCTTTGCAAAGCCCAATTTGATCTACTATCCCTACCAGTAGCAAGACAGATGTACAATCACGAACTACAAGCAAACTTCGTGCATCCTCCAGGAAGTATCTTGTACAATGGAGTGCCTCCCACTCCTACCACATTACAGTCATCCAACAACTAGAGCATCAGAAGATTGAAATGTTGGATTTTCAAATGGTCAGATGTCAAGGCAATTCATAAAGATGTAATTATGCTAGCCAAAAGGGTCCTGGAAATTGGTTTCTAAAACACTAATGCAGAAGTAAATTGGTTTATGAAATACTCATGCAGAAGTAAATTGACAACAGAAAGTTTTCGGCTGCCCATGTTTCTCCTTGCACCTGTAGTAGTACTTCATCGCCGTACCATTCATCGAAGACAGTTTCCAATAGTGAAGACACAAAACATAAAAGAAACCAGAGCAAAGCCAAAAGAATTTTTTGGTAATTGAGTTGTAGAGTTTTTTAGTTCGTCTTCCAGCTAGATGGATTTCAGTCTTACCGAATTTTTGTAAGAGTAGAGGCTCGTAAGGGTTTATCAAATACTGTATGGAACAGTTGATAGTTACACCTAATTTACAGCTCAAAGTACATAGGTTTCTGAAATACTCATGCACAAGTAAATTGAAGACAGAATGTTTTCTGCTGCCCATGTTGGTTCCTTGAACCTGCAAAACCGGTTAAGCAAATCCGAACGTTGAGTTAAAGTCTCAAATTGTCTGCTCACCTGGATCCCACAAAAGGTGTTGGTTCATTTAGACAGCAGGACGGTGGCCATGGAAGTCGGAACCCTCTAAGGAGTGTGTAACAACTCAGCTGCCAAATGAACTAGCCCTGAAAATGGATGACGCTGAAGCAGGCTACTTATACTCAGACACAAGTCAAACTCTATGCGCTTGTGAGTAAGAGGGCGTGAAGGTTGTAGTGCAGCTCTGCGCAAGCCTGAGTGAAGCAACCTTTAGATCTTGGTGTAGTAGCAAATATGCAAACACAAACGTACACAAAACAGAAGTGCAACCAGAGCAAAGCCAAGGGAAGTTTGTTTATTAAGTTGTTGAATTTCGTGAGGTTCTCTGCCAAATGCATGGATTTCAATCTCAAAAAAAAATCATCGAATTTGTGTTCCGTTAGCGCTTATCAAATATTGTATGGAACATTTGATAGTTACACTTAATTTACAGCACGACGATGGTGAATTCACAGCGATAAGAATAACACTCTTAATCTCTAAACATCACCAAAGAGACTTGACTTGGTCATGAGAGTGAAAGTAAAACTATTTTTGAAGGTCGTACTCTAATAGCTTATAAACGTTAAAACTCAAAACAAATAGAGTTTACTAATACAGCCTCGTTCATTGTTTATCTTATTCTTCCCGAGGTGCAACATTGTTTCGAAGCTATCATCAAGCCGCTGAGGCTGCACGAACAGTTCTCATTCAATGGTCTAATTTTAATGTGTCTCGTTACCTTGAAAGCATGAAGTAATGGAAAATCATACTTGCATTCCCGTGTTTGCTATTTTTCTTGACTCTCTCTTGCGACCTAAGAACAGAGTTCAGAGAACCTTGTTCTCTCAAGCGTTTTGCAACAGAGACCCTTAGTTCTGCAAGCTGATCCTCAGATGAAACTCCTTGAATTTCAATCTATGAAGAAATACCTTTCCTCTAAAACAATGATTAGATAAACCAATATGCTTGGTGCATGGAGACATTTTTGCCACCATGCCAAACTGCAGACATGCTGCAATATCTGCATATACTATGGAAGCGGGAAAGTTTTTCTTGTGTCTTGGGGAAAAACTTTGATTAGGCAGTGCATGTAAGAGTTAATTGATTCTTGAAAACCTGGTGGTATATTTATTTCATGGTTTCCTTCTTTCATATGCAAGCAGGGATAGAAATTTGATTGCTCAAGCAGACTTAATCTTAGTTTTTCAAAGAAAGTTCTTGGCGCTTGCTTTAGACCATATAGACTCTTCAAGAACTACAGGAAGAGGTCTTTACCAGATTAAGGTTGAAACATTTTGGAGAATCAACAAACACAGTTTATTTGAGTTCAGCTTGGGCAAATGCATAGTCATATGCCACCTGTCTTGTAGACAACCCCTCTTGCAGTACTAAAGTGAGTAGAATCCTAATTGATAGCCAAGATACCACGATTGCATAAGTTCGAAGAAATCCACGCATTATTTCTATAATTCAACTCTGACACAAATCTTGTCATTGAATTGTTTGGAGTCCCATCAGGTAGTCTCTTTAGTTCGAACCCGCATCTAGACTCAGTAAAATTATTTGCCTCACTTCAAAGGACAGTCTTCCAGGTTTTCTGGATAATTAAAGACACTTCCTCATGGCCTATAAACTTTGCTCTGCAAACTCATCCATTACTGCTACATTTTTATTTCAGGTTCATTTCGCCATGCTGCAATATCCTTGGATCTGAGAGATAAATTTTTCCAGATACCATATCCATTTGCATCTCTGCAAAATATGCAAGTTAAGATTGTTATGCAGAGGTTGAACAATCAGTTATCGTTGTAAGAAACGCTTCATCTATAAACTGCTTTGATTAAAGCTTCCCAGCAGTTGAACGAGTAGATCTTCTTGGACTCAAAAAATCTTTCTGAATGAATTGCTTCTCTATGAGCCATCAATATTTTTTTCAATATTTATTTCAGAATAGATTGTTTCCTCTGAAACAGCATTATTTTCTTGATTGTTCACTGCAGGACCAGTATCAGCTCTTGAGTCTTATCTTGAGACCAGAGATCTCTTTTTCGGTCTGAACAACTTGGATTGCTTGTTATGGAATTGTTTTTTTCTGTTTATTCAATTGAAAGGTTTTCTGATAATTCCGATGACTCAGTATTTGCTTGCCACAGACTCATGTATCGTGCTTCAAGTTCATGACTGCAGAGAATGATAATTTGGCTACTTGTCTTCAATGTTTAACTAAAATAAAGGAGGATCTGTCAAGCCACAAATTTTCCCAGTGGTCTTGTGGTTGCTCATCATCCCTTCCAATTAGAGAAACAGTAGCATGAACAAGATTTAACCAACAAAAATTCCACGATGTGATTGTTGCTCCCATCTTGGAAGTTTCTGCACCTGCTGTACCTTTTGGTCGAGAACTTGCAAGTCTTTGAGTTGATGGCGGGGCAGCATACCTCCAAAAAATATATCAGCTGGCCGAAATGGGGTATGATTGTAAATTAAATTGCATAATTCATCGCCATGGGCCAACCATCAGGCGCTGCTCCATCCTTCCGATGAACGACTGCGTGAAAAAGCATGGCTCATGCTATATTTGAGACAGTTTCAATCTTTCTATGATGCCATTTTGATGATAAGTTTTTGTCCTGTAGAAGCTCAATTTCTGCTCATACTCATTTATATGTTGAACAAAAGCATTTGCCTTGATTCAATCCATACAGCTGGATAACTGAAGGGAAAAGGGTTTGTAACTTCAAACTTTATTCACTATTGATTATGTGTATTTTCTTGACATGTTCTTTAAAATTGAAGATATTAATTTGACTTGAAAGTTCATTTAAGGCCGCTATTTCCATTCTCTATCCTTTAAATTTTTCATCAATTTCAGTTACATTTTCGCTTTGAGACTCATGTTTGACGATTTTAGATTAGTTTACGATTTCAGATACATTTTCGATTGCATTTTTGTCGATTTTAGTTATGTTTTCGATTTCAGATTCAGTTTTTGTAAACTTCAGATAAATTTTTGATTTAAACAAATGATGTCTAGGGGTACCTATAGATGATGCTCCGGGTCCTTGAGTATAGCGATGGGCTCAGTCAATTTGTGCTTTTGTTCCATTCTCATATCCTTGTCTTGCAAAATATTTACTGAACAACTTGATGTACTGTTGAACTTTTTGGGAAGCATTTAGTCAGTCAATACTGGCAGAGCACACTCACTCAGCATTGTCTTAACAAGGTGCTTGGCTTCAGTTACACATTCTGTGAAATTTTCTCCATGATAAGACAAGAGTGAAAGTGCGCTCAATGAAGTTTTGGCTTCTTATTATCTTATGCTATAGAGGGATGACAAATTTCTAATGCCATCAAGAACAAAACAGTGTTAAAAGGTATTGAGTACAATTCTAGTACTAAAGGTAAATGCGCGAATGATAAAGAGATCGAGTCCATAAATTGTGAGTCAGAAAAGTGGGACACTGAGGTGGAGAAAGATAAAAAGGTATCTTTCGACAATGTGACAAATGCGGGCTGAATCTAAGATTAAATTTAAG
>Ga0209277_10000617_pt1 | contig 17916 bp, 15 predicted proteins | sample JI81AbrownDNA_FD_187503 | JGI IMG/M metagenome (GOLD analysis project Ga0209277, IMG submission 187503) | Wastewater effluent complex algal communities from Wisconsin, to seasonally profile nutrient transformation and Carbon sequestration -... | ecosystem: Engineered > WWTP > Effluent > Algae... | reverse complement strand
CAGCACCCCGAAAAACAACCAACCTTGAACCCCCGAAGACGTTCGTCAGAGCCTATTCAAACTGGCTCCTATATGCCGATCATCGGTGGCTCTATTGTGCCGGTCAGTGACACACGGGACAAAATGCCGGTTGCTGTCCCCTAGGCAGAGGCCGTTGGTCGGCGGTTTTGCTGGTCGTGACAGTGTCGCCGCTGAAATCTGGGGGGCTTACTGACTCGTCCATGGCCCACCAGAAGCAACTGCTCAGGTTGGGTGGGCAACCGTCGACCATCCTGTTGCGACATCGCGATACAACGCTCCCAACTCTAACGAAGCGGCACTATCACGAGCTTGCGGCAGCTCGGCTGGGCGTTGCCATGCCAAGTGTCGAGGAAGAGTTGAAAGACCCTGCACACGCCCATCTGGCCTATGTAGCAGCAGCCGATGCACTGCGCCCGCAGACGAACGATCGCAGGGCGTTTCCTTTCGTATTTAGGGAACTGGTGTCGTACGGATTCAACCGCAACGCCCACGGTGCGCGCTGGACTGGACTCGGTGTCGCAGCGATCACCGTCATCGCGACGCTGGCGCACGCTGGGGCCTTTGTCCTCGATTTGCCTCACTAGCGTACTCCTGTGCTCGGTGATGCACATATCATTGTTATGATGTCGGCGCTTGCTATGGCGATCCTACGGTGTGCGCACTTTACCGGCGAAACAGTAAGACTCGCTGGCGTCAGCTACGCAAAGCGGCTTTGGGAGGCTCTTGATCAGGTGCCCCAAAAGCGATCGCGTATGCACCGCTAGGGCTCCGTATCGGCAGCCTGATCCAAGAGCGACTCGTTGGCAGAAAACGACGCCTTCGCGCGCTTCATTGCCCCTCATAACTGGATCCATCACAAAGCTCCATGCAAACCGACGAAAGCCAATACGTTCATCAGCCCGTCTATGGGCTTCCCGCGTCACTGATCTCGTTGGACGAGAAGGTGCTGCCGGTCATCGCCTTGATGCAGCGTGAGGCTGGCCTGAACCGTGAGCGGCGCCGTGAGATACAGTCTGACGCGCGTTTCTACGGAGAACCCGACGCCCGGCTCAGGCGGGCGGTGTCCAAGACCGATTGGAGCGTGCTGACGTACTACCTGAGCGCAGGCGAGCGCTTCGGGAGTTTCTGGTGCGTCGTTAAGCGCTTACTTGAGCCGCAAAGGCGACAGGGTGCGAAGGCGTTTGCGTTTGCGGTAGACGTGCAGTTGCTGAAGGCCTACGAGCCCGGCTGGCTCACGCTGCCGTTCGATGAGTCGACGCTGACCGCTGAATGCGAGGAGTGGCCCCGGATACGCAGTCGCTTCGAGAGACGCTCGGGGTTCGATCAGGGCAGTACCCCGCTCGGCATGTTCATGCTGTGGCCGCGCCTCATTGTGGATCTGAAGTGCTGGGAAGATTTGAACGCAGGTCGTCGGCTACAAGTCGGCCACGCGATCTTCGCGCTTTCGTCCATTGGGTGGACTGACTGGTTCGTCGCAAAGGCCGTGGCCTTTTGTCCCGAGATCCAGCCGGAGCTAGGCGCATTGCTCAAAGCCAGTGTTCAGGCTACCGCCGCCGACGAGCGTGGGCAAACTGCAGAGGAGTTGCACATGGGTGAAGCCGAGCAAGTTGCTTCGACCGACGCTCGCGCAGGGAGTGCTGACGACCCCGGAACGAGCGACGATCAGTGGGGCCAAGTGATGCAGCGCCTGGATGCGGTTGCCGCCGAGCTCCGGGAGCATCCAACCCGCGAGGCGGTCGACGAGCTGTCGCAGGTCGCTTTGGAGTTCGTGCGTATGCGTGAGTCGCTTCCAAAACGCCTTGGTTCGGTGGCGGAAGAGTTCAAGGAGCGACACCGTGATTTGATGGTCTTCTTGGCTGAGACCGCGGAGCGACCGGGCTTCGAGTGGCTTGACGCGGCCACGCTTTCGCAGCTTGACGCGCGTTGGCGGCTTGCACGTGCCGAGCGCAGTGAGCCGGATCAGATAGCGGAACTGGGTGCAGATGCGGCGGCGGCATTCATGCGCACCGGCGAAGCAAGCGAGGCGTTTTTGCGCGCGGCGGAGTCTGCCAAGGTGAGTCGACAGTTGACTCAGGCAATAGAGCAAACACTCGTGACGGCCACGGGATTTGGCCAACAGGCAGCGGCGAAGCGGCAGCACGTCGATGCGCAGAGGCACACCATCGAAACCGAGGCTGTGCAACTAGCGACGCAGGAGCGGCTGATTGACGCCGCGTCCCCCTTTGCTGAGCAGTTTGACTACTCGGCGGACTATGTCGCGAGGCTAGACAACCACGAGGCTGTGATCGTAGTCGGTGACGATGTTTCGATCGTCGTTGCACCGGCTGCTCCTGCGTCTGCCTTGGCGCCGGTCGAGACTGCGTCCCAGGCCGAAGGGTTGTTGATGCCCGTTGAGTCGGATACTTCTGACTTGCCGGAGGAACAGCTTGCGGAAGGGGACGAGCGTCTTGGAAGCTCGATCGAGTCTGCAGCCGAGGTGGCAGCTTTTTTCGAGCAACAGTCCTTGGTGGAAGATGTACTTGAAAGCGTTGCTGCTCTTCCGTCTGATCAATCCGCGGACGAGATACGGGTGGGTTGCGCAGACCCGTACAGCGATCACGCAGGCGAAGTCTGTCGTCCGGTGTGGCATCTCCTTGAAACCGGGCAACCAGCGTTGGCTTACCAGACGGCGAATTGGATCGAGGCGACGCATCCAGGAACGAAGGTTCCGTCTCCAGACTTGCTGGCGGCTGTGGCGCTTGCCGAAGAGCTGATGCTTCCAGATGGACCGCTCCAAGTTGCATTGGGCAGCCGATTCGAGAATCTTGCCCCTGTGGACTTCGCGTCAAACACGCCGCGGTCGTGGCATGCGGCAATCAATTTATTGCTCGCCGCGGCGACCCTGCGGCCAATGGTGCTGGCACCCAGCAGCGGCGCCGCCACTGTGGCGGCCTATCTCCACCAAGGAGGTGACTACCCGGCTCTGTACGCTCTCGTGCAGAAGCTCCGCAGTCTGAGCTCGAAGCTGATGGGCTTCCGCATTGAGCCCAAGGTACTACGGAAGGCTCGTGGCGAGGCAGCAATCAGGGCCGACTTGCAGTCCCTGCAACACACAGCGGAGGACTGGCTCGGCGTCCAGGCTCCCGCCTACACGATCAAGTTTGCCGCGGCGACGAGCGTCTGGAGGCGTTGGCTCCGGCCTGGCGGTAAGATCGACGCGCTTGTTGCACCTGTGGTGCACAACCGGTTGATGGACGCCGACCGTGTTCGCGAGTTGGTCGCTGAAATGTCCGATGTGGACCATGTGACTCGGCTGATCCACACAACAGATCGGCGTGAAGAGAAGCGTCGACGCGGTGAAGACATTCATTCAGGTGCGTTGGAGCACTTGTTGCGGCTTGTCGATGAGGCACTCAAGTTGCCGCGCCAATGGCTGTCGTTGGTCGAGCTGCTTGGTGGTCGTGAGGATCGTCTGCGCGACCTGCTGGAAGGAGTGCACAAAGCCTTGCGCGAGAACTTTGCCGCGGTCGAGCAGGAGCTGACTCGGCTGCCCTTACACGATCCATGGCGACTCGTGACCGGCGGCCAGACCCAGGCCTTGAGATCGGTGCGAGGACTTCTGGCTCTGTTCGACAGCGCGTCGAACCTGCGTGAGTCGGAACCGCAGCAGGTTGAGGTACTGAGCCGTTCGCTGCTTTGCCTCCCTGAGCTACCAATTCGGGAAGATTGGACGTTGGAGGTCGCCCCGGAGGTGGCGTTAGCAGCGTTGGGGCGAATGCAGTTCATTCCACTCGAACCGGTGGCAGCGCTGCGATGCCGGGCCGATAGGGGTGACTTCCTTGGGGCCGAGATGATTGTCAACGCAGGACTCGCCGACGCCGACAGCGCGCCGCTGCGTCCGGGGAGGGAGCGCTGGAAGCACGCGCTCCTCAAGGACATCTCGGAGTGCCAACGTGCAGTCGAGGTTGGTTCGGCATACGGCTATTTGCAGGAGGCGGAGCGGGGTCAGTTCGAAAGTCAGCTGGCGAGGTGGCAGGGGCAAGCTGAAGAACTGCGACGCTTCGACATTGTAATGGCCGAGATCAGAGATATTCGTGCTCGGGTCGAGGACGAGCGAGAAGCGCGTAAGACGGACGTTCGTAAGGACCTGAGCGACATCGTGCTCACCGACGCCACCCGGTCTGGCACGATGGAAGTCGAGAAGGCACTTGAGGAGGGTGACATCGCCACTGCCCGGGAACTGGTGCATTGGCTCCAACAAGGCAAGCCGACACCAACCGACCTGGACGAAGACGCGCGCGAGGGGTTCGACCATTTTTTCCCGGTGGCCATGAAGGAAATGGAATCCTGGCTGGCAGAACACAAGCGAGAGACAGTACAAGGTGCGTTGGAGCAGGGTCAGGCGATTCCTGGCCTTGACGCGACGCGTGTCGATGGTGCGCGCCGGAAGCAAGCGTCGAAAATGTTCAGTGCCTGGTCTGACATGAAGGGGAGACAGGAGGGGGAGCGCTCCAGGCTCGAACTGCTGCTGATCGGACTCGGATTCACGGTCAAGGACTTGATTCGCGCAGATAGAGTGTCTGGGCGGGAAATCTGGAGCCTCGACGCCGATCCAGTCGAGGACCGTCAGGTCTGCCCCCTGCCCATGTACGGTTCCTCTGCGGGCGGGCGATACCGCGTCATCTGTGTCTGGGGGCGGCCTACCGTAGACGACCTCTTACAATGGGTGGGCGATGCCTCAACGCTGCGACCAGCGTTGCTGCTCTTCTTCGGCCGTATGTCGGAGCAGAGATGGCGTGACTTGAGTCGGCTGGCCAAATCGAAGCGACGGTCACTGATGATGCTTGACGAGACGTTGCTTGTGTACTTGTGTTGTTCGGCAGGATCGCGCCTCAGAGCATGGTTCGACACGGCAATGCCCTTCTCGTACTCGTTGCCGTATGACGCTACGGCCGGTCTGGTGCCACCCGAGATGTTTTACGGGCGTGGTACCGAACTTGACGCAGTGCGTGGCCTCAACGGGCGCTGCTTCATCTACGGAGGGCGCCAGCTTGGTAAGACCGCACTCCTAAAGCGCGCTGAGCAGTCATTTCACGCCCCGTCTCGCGGTCACTATGCGAGATGGATTGATTTGCGAGCCGAGGGCATCGGCGTCAGTGTGGCTCCAGGCGAAGTCTGGTTGACGCTGTATGAGAAGCTGAAAGAGCTTGGGGTTCTGGACCAGAAACTGGCCGCTCGCGCGCCAGGAAAGAAGCAGGGCGCAGAGGCGATGATCAAGGCCATCCGCGAGTTCCTCGCGACCAATGCCGATCGGAGGGTGCTCTTGCTGCTTGACGAAGCAGACCGATTTTTTGAGCAGGACGGAAGGAACGACTTCGAGGAGACGCGCAGGCTAAAGCAGTTGATGGACGACTCGCAACGGAGGTTCAAGGTCGTGTTTGCGGGTCTCCACAACGTGCTTCGGATGACAGAGCGGCCCAACCACCCCTTGGCTCACTTCGGTGAGCCGATCGAGGTCGGACCGCTGCGCGAAGGCGAGGAAGTGAGGGAGGCAGCTGACCTCATTCGCAGACCGATGGCTGCTGCGGGGTTTGCCTTTGAGTCGAAGGGATTGGTGATTCGCATCCTTGCGCAGACCAACTACTATCCCAGTCTGATCCAGTTGTACTGTTCACAACTGCTCCGTCACATGTTGGGCCAGGTTACCAGTCGACAGAGGACGAGTGGCCCACGCTATCTCGTTACTGACAGGGACATCGAACAGGTCTATTCGAGCGATGCGCTGCGCGACGAAATCCGTGCCAAGTTCCGCCTGACCCTTCAACTGGACCCTCGCTACGAGGTGCTGGCCTACTCGATGGCTCTGGATCTGCTACGCGGCCGCTACACGCAGAGTGACGGCGCTTCCTGGCAAATGATTCGACAGACGGGGGCACTGCATTGGTGGGCCGATGGTTTCCGCGACACCAGTGAACTGGACTTCGGTATTCTACTGGACGAAATGGTTGGCCTGGGGGTTCTACGTAAGCTTCCCGCCGGACGCTATGTGCTGCGCAATCCGAATGTGCTCTTGCTGCTTGGGACGCAGGAAGAGATTGAAACGGTTCTGAACAAGGAGCGCGAACCGGCAGTCGAGTTCGAATCGACGACGTTCAGACCGTCCCTTCGGAGAGCGTCTACAGCACCTAATCGCAACGTCTTTACGTATCAGCAGCTTAGCAGGTTGCTGCAAAAGAAGAATGACATCACCATCGTGACCGGAACGGAGGCTGCAGGCATTGCCACGGTCGCGGCCAATCTCGAGGACTATTTGGGCAACGGGGCTACTCCGGTGATTTTGGACGCATGCCCTGACCGCCAATCTTTCGGCGCCAAGCTCCAGGAGGTGCTGATCGATCGCCCGAAAGACCAAGTGTCGGTTTTCGTGATTCCTGAGTCCGTGCCGTGGTCTAGTCTCTGGTTGGCGGAAGCACAGGATCGCCTAAAAAGCTTGCGGTCAGAAAGTAAGTTCGCATCCCTAGTCTTCGTCGCGGACCCGATGACGCTCTGGCGCTTGCTGGATGATGACAAAGCGTTAGAAGGCGGTGAGTTGCCGTGGATGTCTCTGCTGCAATGGAGCGAGGCGTTTCTGCGCCACTGGTTAGAGGAGCGGCAGATCCAGTTGGATCCCGAGGACCGTCGTTTGCTGATTGGAGCGACCGGTCTGTGGCCAGCGCTCGTTACCGATCTGGTCGGTGAGCGAACCGAGTTGCGCGCCGTGAGGGAGCGGATCGAATCGGTCGCGCGGCAGCAGACCACCGACACAGAGCAGACTGTGCTCTTGCGCAGGCAACTTGGTCTGGATGTAGTTAAACCAGTGGGAGTGATCGACGTGCTGGCAAGGCTATGCAAAAACAATAGCAACGAGGAGGTAGAGGCCATCGAGGCAAGCGACCTCGCCCTGATTGCCGAGGCGAAAAGGGAGTATGTGGAGCGGTGCCTCAGATGGGGGGAACTTCTTGGGCTGACGCGTCGCGAGGGGGCCGGTTTCTGGACGGTCGATCCCATCGTCACGCAGGTTCTGCTGGGAACGGGCGGTTGATGGACCGCTGGTTACTTCCCGGTGCCATGGCATTTGTCGAGTCGGTGGTGGAGGCGATCCGCGATGGCGCGAATGTTGTTGTTGCTGCGCCCGCCAACGCAAGCGGCGCGCTCGCGCACGTTCTTGACGATCGCTTGGCCAACGACAATTGGCGCCTAGCTGGCCCGCTGCAACCGAGCGGGCGACCGCCGATCGACGAGATCTGCGCTGGACTTGAGATTGACGACGAGCGCGGCCCCTCAGGAAAGACGGTAGCTTCGCTGATTGCCCGCATGGAGGATAAGCGGGTTGTAATTGTTTCGGCGGTCGACATCCCGCAGTGGCCTGCTTGGGCGCGCTTCTTGGGCGAGTACGCAAATGCTTGTCGCTCCGTGGACAAGTTTGACCGGACGCAATTGCTGCTGGTTACGTCCGGCGTTCCAGCTGATCAGTTGCCGGCCAAGGCACCGGCGCTTCAGTCGTTGGCATGGAATGGTCACATCGGCGAAGGCGACGTGTTCGCCTATGTTCTTCAGTTCTGGCGGCGCACTGGGACGCGCATCGACGCCCGTGCAAAGCTTGTAGCGCGGATCGTTACGCGGCTGGCGCTGTGGGACTTCGACTTGGTTGACCGGTTCCTCGATCTGAATTGGCAAGATCTTTTTGATCCGACGCAGGCGCTTCGCTCAATCGACGATGACAGGGAGTCTTGGGTCGGGCTCGGATCCACGTGGGAGGAGGGAGGCCTCGCCGATTTTGACGGAGAGCGCATGGTGCATGCGCTCGTCTTATTTCGGAATGGTGACCCCAAGAGGGAATTGGTGATGCGTTTATGGGCCGCCCAGGCCGCCGAGTTGATGCCAGCCCTTGAACTGAAGCGCCGACAGCTGGCTGATCGCATGAAAGCCAGTCGGGGGTTGCCTTCTTCTCTGCGTCTCAACGATGAGCCAGTTCTCGATTTGAACGATGTTGAGATCGGTGGTCTACTTCATTTGGCGCGGATACATCGACTTCCGCCGAATATCATTCAGACGGCACAGAGGTACAGGGACATCCGGAACAAGCTCGCGCACCTTGAGCCAGTGAGTGCGGATGACGCGCTCTACGTTCTCACTGGCAAGGTGGGACAATGACGTGCCACCCAGTTACGACCGCAAACCCCGTGTGCACACGCGGCGGATGCTCGGAACCAAGTAGGCGCAGCGTTCCGTGTACAGGAGTTTCGGGAAGAGCTGGGACTTCTCGGTCTCCGGAAATACTCGCATTAGCGTTGAAGAGGCTGTAGATGGCGACAGGCACTATGGGCCCAGCGAGCAGCGAGTCTTCAAGTATCGCGGATTCGAAATCTATGCAGGCTGGGCCGTGCCTGATAATAAATTCTGGCCCTCGCCGAGCTTCTTCGAACTTGAAGTCCCGTCGAACGACGAGTCGGAGCAGCGCTTCATCGCCTGTTGTCGAGTACTAACTGCTGGCCCTCGGTAAGCCTCCGGCCAACCCATCTTGACCGAGAACCTCAGGGTGTCCGTACCGGTTTAAAACTGACCATTTGGTCAGTTTTCGGCCAGCAACAACAGCGGACCACTCTACCGTGACCACGGCGGTGCCCTTACGCAGTTCCACGCGGATGGGTGGATCAACGCTTGGGGAAAGCTGCACCGGGACAAAGCCGCCCATCGGCTCGGAGGCCGCCACACGTAACGGCAGGCAGGACAGCTCAGGCGGCTCGATGCCTCGCTCGCGCATCCAGCGCCGCAGCTGGTTGGCGTTGATCCCGTTGGCCAGCGCAACACCCGCGACCGAGGCGCCGGGCTCGCCGCAGGCTTCGATCAGGGACTGCTTGAACGCCTCGGAATGGGTGCGACGGGTACGGAGGGGCTGGGTGATGGTCATGTAAGTGTCCACTTCTAATGCGTAGTGGACACTATGGTTAGCGAGCTAAGCGGTCGGGGGAAGGTGGGTTTGCCGGGGGCTTACGGCCCTCGCCGTCGCCTGACGGCCGAACGGCAGGTGACCAACTCATTGCTACCTGACTGCACCAATCAGGTCAGCGACAGCTCAGGCCGAGCAACCGTCCTTGGTGACAGGCTGTTGGTCGGTCTTTGCTGTCGTTGGGACACCTCTTGCGATACGTCAGCCATGTGGCCCGTTGCCGACGGTGGCAGTACTGAATGGACGAACGTCAGCGTCCATCGTCGTCGAACTCACACATCCGACCCCTATGCTGACGGTGACGCCTGCATAGGGGTCGGATGTGTACGGGAGCTAGATCTCTACCGCCCAGCTCGAAACGTCTAACCAGCCATTCGCCCTCAGTGAATCGAGAGTCGCGCCCTCATCCAATGCGCTGAAGATGTTACGCAGGACCACAGGAACAGCGTGAAGATTGCGAAGCGAAGCCGGCAGCTCTAGCACCGAATCGGTCAGCGGCTTGTTACAGCTCGCCATATTGCGATTGCGTAGTTCCACGAGCTCAGGAACCAATGCCTTTGGGAAGTACCTTTTGATCCGGAACTCAGGTAACTTCTTCCTTGGCGGCCACAGGTGCATCTCATGATCGCCAGTGTTGACGATGCCTCTGTCTGAATTGAGCTCGTCCTCGATGAATCCGCGCACGAGCGCCGGTGTATCGTTCTCCAAAACCTCCACTACCAAACCCGCAACCGTTGGATCCGTGAGCATGAAGATCACGCCGCGCGCGACAGCTTGTTCCTCAGCGATTTTCCTCTTTAGCTTCCGGCGAAGTTCGACGCGCTGCATTCGGAGCTCGAGCGTCGATTCGTCCGCCTCAAGAGCCTTGATCTGCTCGATTAGTACATCCGTTTCGCGTTGTCGAATCACGACGCGCCCGTTTGGATGATCATGCAGATCGAGAGCGAGTTCTCGAACAGCAAGATCGAACTCCGTACCTGTCAGCTCAAGAGCGCCGGCCTTAGTAAACCAGGTTGCTAACAGCGGTGCAGGAGGCATCCCTCCAACTGCACCGAAGTGCTTTGCCGCGACCTCGGGCTGAAGGGTCACGCGTCGGACAATCTCGGACCAGCCCAGTAGGACGATCTCAAAGTTCTTCTGCTTCCTGCGTGCTTCATTGAGCCTGCGAACGTGCTCTTGCAGCTTAGTGTCGTCTTGTACTGTCGAGACAATGTAAAAGGCCTGAAGCGTGGGAGTGAATTTGTCTGCTTCGGCAACCTCGTCGTCAATCTCCTTGGAGTTCAGCCGGCTCACTGGCCATCGCGACCGACGCTTGCATTGAATTCCAACGGGGTATCTGGCCCCCTGCCGCGCGATGATGTCGACGCCGTGTTGCCGTTGGCCGGCACGTCCATGCCGCACCAAGGCCGGGTCGTTCCACATCGCTTGGAAGAGGTCGGCACATAGCTCTTCAAAGTGCTCCCAGGATCGCGGCGGCGCGTATTCAAATTGAAAGAAGTTTGGCATAGAACATCAGATTATGGGATGAGCAACGTTCATCATCGTGCCAAATACAGCCACGGGGTAATGACAAGTCAAGCAACTTAAAGTTGGTAAGGGTGCCAAGAGCCGAGAGTTGACCTGTGTTGTCGCGCAGACTGGTCGATCTGAAGCGTTGGGTCTTTGCGTGGTGCTGCAAGCAGGCGACATTAGGTATCAAGCATGTCCCACTCGTAGCCGAGTATCCATCTCAGTGCCGAGAGCTTGCCATTGAGCATGCCCCACTCGAAGTCGTCCCAGGGGCCGAGATTCTCGATGCCCACCTCGTCTTCGGTTTTCTTCTCGGCAGCGAGCGCCCCTTCCCACACTGTATCTAGCGTCTGGTCAGCGCGATATGGGTTCCGACTGTAGTCCTGCTCGGCAACGACATGATGCTCGCCGTTTTCGATCTTCATACGCAGATTCCAGTGCCGGTTATACCAGACCTGCCGGAACAGCATGTGCTCCGCTTCAAGAATCTCTGACAAGCTGCGCGCCTCCTGTGAATAGTTGAACTCGAAGGCGTGGTCACTTAGCAGGTCGGGGTTGTGATCCTTCAGGAAGTCGACCATCGCGATCCAATAGGTGGACTTCGGTGCTTCGAACAGGTGCGCTAAGTCGGCGTGCGGCTGCCGGAAATCACGGTCTGCATCGCTGAAGTCCTTCGTATTGTGGGTGATGAATGCACAGGGTGCGGCGACTGTCGCTTTCGATGCGATGTCGGTGTAGATCTCAACAAGGATAGCGTCGCCGACGCTGTTCTTCGCACGATGGTATGGAGCCATTTTTGCGAGCGCCCGTTCTGTGACGCGCTGCTTTACAGCATCGCTGGTCACGAGAGCGGGAATGCTGCGCAGGAGCTTGTCGATGCGATCGATCGATTCACTGACCGCATTGCCATCGGTACCGATACGGTGGTCAATCTCGTTCAGTCCTGCGAGTAGATCGGCCTTCTTTGCGTCGTCGCCGAAGCAGCTAACAGCCTGCCGGACCAGCCTGAAATGGGACTGGAGGCCGCGCCGCGCTTCCTCGATGATGCGAGCCTTGTTGCGATTGAACTCATCCAGCACCTGCTGCGGCACGATCAGTTCGACCTCGCCGCTTTCGATCAGCTCTTCGAGCACGGCAATAATGGGTTGTTCGCGATAGTCCTTTGCCAGATCTAGCCAGACGCATGTATCCATCAGCAACCGCATTGCTATCCCTATCCTGATCACGTTGGAAGAGCCTCGATTCTAAGGTAGTGCGGCGCGGGATCGAGCTTCGCCAAAGTGAACTCCACAATCTAGCGAAGCCATACAACGTCAACCGTGAATTCTTCAGTAGTGCCGGAGCCTTCCCGGCCGGACGCCCGGCTGCTGCATTTGACATGCCTACCGTCCACCCGGTGATTACTGGTTAACGTAAGGTAAGGACACATTGCCGACCTATTCGGCTACTACGGGCAACGACAGCAACGGCCGACGACCCGCCACCGGCTCGACCGTCTTTCTCGGCCAGTTAGCGAATTCGCCCCAGATCATCGATCTGCGAACACCGGGTGTATGGAGAATCTCTTTGCCACAGAGCCACACGCAGCCTTCTTGGCTGCGTGTGGCTCATGATCCGCGAGGAGGTTGCTGCAGGGAATCAGGCAAGAAGGGGAGGGGGCCAGATAGCCTCCCGTACGCTATAGTGTATAAATTTACACTACCAAGGCCGCTGTCTGCACCATGCCCACGAGTACGCCATTCCGTCCCGAGGATTTTCCCGATCATCGCTTTCCCTGCCAGGATCAATCCCCGCAAGCCTTCCCGCTGGGTTTGACTCCGGTCTCTGCAGGATTTCCGTCACCCGCCGAGGACTATGCCGACGGTAGCCTCGATATCAATAAGTACCTGGTCCGAAACCCGGTCTCGACCTTCTTCTTCCCGGTCAGTGGAGACTCGATGGAAGGTGCGGAGATCTTCAACGGCGACATACTCGTTGTCGATCGCAGCATCCGTCCCGTGCATGGTCACATCGTTGTGGCCTTCCTGAATGGTGAGCGACTGGTAAAACGCCTGCATCAACGAGGTGGTCAGGTGGCGCTGGTCGCAGAGAATCCGGCCTACCCGACGATCGCGTTGAACGAGGCGCTGGAGCTCGTGATCTGGGGTGTCGTGGTGGGCAAGTTCAAGCGCTTCGGGGCCTGAGATGCCGACCTTCGCGCTGGTCGACTGCAACAACTTCTACGCGTCCTGCGAACGCCTGTTCGACCCCACCCTAGTAGGCCGACCGCTGGTCGTTCTGTCCAACAACGACGGCTGCGTGGTGGCTCGTTCCGCGGAGTCCAAAGCCTTGGGGGTGCCGATGGGGGCGCCCTGGTTCCAGCTGAAAGACCTTGCCCGTCAGCACGACATCCTGGCCTTCTCCAGCAACTACGCCCTCTATGCGGACCTGAGTAATCGGGTCGTGCAGGTCTTGTCGGACTTTTCACCCGCCATGGAGGTGTACAGCATTGATGAGAGCTTTCTCGACCTGGCAGGGCTGCCGGAGGTGCCGGAGACTCTCGGCCGGCAGATCCGGGAGCGAGTCGGGCGCTGGGTCGGCCTGCCGGTGTGTGTCGGCATCGCCTCGACCAAGACCTTGGCCAAGCTGGCCAATCACGCCGCCAAGAAGGGGCTCGCCGGATCAGAAGGGGTGTGTGACTTCACTGCGCTCGATCCGGCTGAGATGGATGCACTGCTGGCCAGTCTCCCCGTCTCCGAAGTGTGGGGCGTCGGTCGCCGCATCGACGAGCGCCTCGCCGAAATGCGGATCGGCACCGTGCGGGCGCTACGGGACGCGGACCCGGCCTGGATTCGGCAGCACTTCTCCGTGGTGCTGGAACGTACCGTCCGGGAGCTGCGCGGTGTGTCCTGTCTGAATCTGGAGGAGGTGACGCCTGCGAAGCAGCAGATCATGGCAAGTCGCTCCTTCGGGATGGCCGTGTTCGATATCGACGCGCTGGCTGAATCGGTGGCCAGCCACACGACCCGGGCCGCCGAAAAGCTCCGGGCACAAGCCTGCACGGCGGCCACCATTAGCGTGTCGGTTCGCAGCAACCCCTTCAAACCGCAAGATCCCCAGTACCAGCGGAGCATCACGATGCCGCTGGGCGAACCGTCGAGCGACACCCGAGTGCTGATTGCTGCCGCCCTGGAGGGACTCAAGCGCATCTACCGACCCGGATTCGCTTACCAAAAGGCCGGCGTGTTGTTGTCCGGGCTGGAGCTTCGTCGGCGGCAGCAAACCAGTCTGCTGGCTGACGACGCCACCGAGGCAAGATCGGCGGCGCTGATGCACACCATGGATCGGATCAACGCCCGCTGGGGACGGGGCACCTTGAAGCCGTTAGCAACGGGGCTGCAGCAAGACTGGCTAATGCGCCGGGAGCGTTTGTCACCGGCCTGGACCACGAACTGGAACGAACTGCCGGTGGTGCTGGCCCGGTAGCCGGCACCGGGCGTACGCTTCGCCCATGTGCGCGAACTACCGACCTTCCGCGCGGGAAGAACTCATGGCCCTCCCGTTGCCACCGCCCGACTTTGACTACGGCGAGGCCTACCCGGGCTCGATCGTGCCCATCGTCACCAACTTTGCGCCACGAATGTGGGTGCCGGCGAGCTTTGGGCTGATACCCAGTTGGGCAAAGGACGCGAAGATCACGCGATCCACGTACAACGCCCGCACGGAAACCGTTGGAGAAAAGCCATCCTTCCGCGATGCGTGGCGCCGGGGCCAGCTCTGCATTATTCCGGCGAGCGCGATCTACGAGCCCTGCTACGAATCGGGGAAGGCAATCCGTTGGCGGATCGAACGCGCGGACGGCAAGCCCATGGGGATTGCCGGCATCTGGGAGCGGGGCATCAAGGCGGAGGGGTTTCCGTCCTGGTCGATGTCGATGCTCACCATCAATGCCGATGGTCACCCCGTCATGCAGCGTTTCCATAAGCCGGCGGACGAAAAACGCTCGGTGGTGATCCTGCCGGAGGATGCCTGGGGCGACTGGCTGCGGGCGAGGTCGGAGGCGGCGGCGCGGAGGCTGCTCAGGCCAATTGAAGCGGATCTTCTGCAGGTGCAGCCCGATCCGCTGCCGGTTGCGCGTGCGACAGACTCCCTGTTCTGAGGGCCGACAGCAGGGTGGTCGCGTGCCTCTCTGTGCCGAAAATAAGCTGCAGCAGCATGACCACCTGCTCGGGCATCTCTCGTCCCAGTTCATACCTGGCCCCGCCTGATTGGCTGACCAAAGCTTGAGATTCACCCTGCCTATCCCAATTCGCAAGCGTTGGAAACGGCGCGGTTTATTGAGCGCTTACGGGGAAGGTGGGATCGCTGGGCGCTTACGTTCAATCCGCTGTGGAGCGGAAAAATTCAAATTTCATTTTTTGAATGCATTAGCCACGCCCGCTTGCTATAAAGAGCCATGTACCCGTGGCGCTAGTTGCAATAGGAGGACATCGTGAACGCATCCCCACCAGAGCTTGTTGTCATAGTTGATCCGGACGCGGCTGCAGCGGCCCGTGCTGAGATCGGTGCCAGATTGGCGGACGGACGTCTTAAGGGCATTCAGCTGCGCACGCTGGCTCCAAGCACGGCGTTCGCCCTTGAACGCATTAAGAGGGCACAAGAGCCGGCAGCACTCGGAGAGTTGCGTAAGGCCCGTATGCCGTTCTTCTGCGGCACGGTACAAGGACGGACCCCTGACTCGGCAATGGAGGAGGCCGCTTCCCTACCAGGTGTCGTTGCAATCTACTGGAAGCCTGGCGTGGAGAACCCCCTTGCGCCGCGGTCACCACTTGATGAAGTGCCGCCAGTCGGCTTGCCAGGAGAACGCCCTACCGATTTCACCAGCCGCCAGGGCTATGTCTGGCCAGCGCCTGACGGGATCGGTGTCCACAACGCCTGGCAGAGGCCGGGCGGAATGGGGGAAGGCGTCCACGTGATCGACATCGAGGGCGGTTGGCGCTTTACCCATAGTGACCTGCTAATGAATTCGGGCGGGTTGCTGGCAGGTACGCAGTACCCCGAGCTCGAATGGAGTAACCATGGGACCGCGGTGCTTGGACAGATTGGAGGGGATGCGGACACGTTTGGGGTAACGGGTATCTCGCCCAGCGCACGCCTGTCAGGCGTCTCTCATGGTTCCCTGGGCACAGCCAGGGCCATCGCTGCGGCGGCAGAAAAACTGACCACGGGTGATGTACTGCTCCTCGAGATGCATCGACCGGGCCCGTTGCATGGATATCAGGTGCGCGACGACCAGAAAGGCTACATCGCAGTGGAATGGTGGCCGGACGACTTGGTGGAAATTCGCATTGCAGTGGCACGTGGCATCATCGTCGTAGAGGCAGCGGGGAACGGCGGGCAGAACTTCGATGCGCCACTCTATGGCATTCCCCACCCAAGCTTTCTCAGTGGTTGGAAGAACCCTCTCGACGGTTCCGTGGACTCGGGGGCGATCATGGTGGGCGCGGGCGCTCCGGCAGACGGCAAGCATGGGCCACCGCGCTCGCGACTAGATTTCTCGAATTTCGGAGCTCGCATTGACTGCCAAGGCTGGGGGCGTAGCGTTGTGACCTGCGGCTATGGTGACGACTACAAGGACGCGTCAGATCCCTATGATGAGGACTACTGGTACAGCAGCACGTTTAGCGGAACATCGAGTGCGTCCCCCATTGTCGCAGGAACAATTGCATGCCTTTCGGGTATCGCCAAGGCCCGTGGGCGTGTGTTGCGGCCCATGGAAGTGCGGGAAGCACTACGGAAGACAGGAAGCCCCCAACAATCTTCGCCATCCTCGCCGGTGAATCAACGCATCGGCAACCTGCCCGACCTCCAGGCTCTCATCGCTGAGCTCCAGTTGTAGGGGGCAGGTGGAGGATCCTGATGTGCCCGGAGTGCGCATTACCCTTTGACAGGAGAAACTGAGATGAACAGTGTAACCACGTTGCTGAGCCGTACTCTTTTCGCTGGCATGGCACTTTCCGGTGGTGCTGTCCTAACCGGGTGCGCCACCATTCCAGACGTTTCTGTTAGCTACCGCCCGGTGAAGTGGGCGGTGGCTGTCACCGTGGTGCACACGCTGACATGCAATAGGGACAATAATTTGGCCGCGATACAGCGCGGCGCAACGTTCCTGCCGATTTACTCCGCCGCACCAGAGAATGCGGACTACCGAATCCAGCTGAGAGATCTCGATGGTTTCTATGCAGACTCAGACATAACGTTAGGGTTCACCGATGATGGTCGGCTTAAATCAATCAACCAGACGACTATGGGCCAGGGAGAGTCAGTGCTGAAGAGCGGCATTGCTGCTCTAGCTGCAATTTCTGTTAGGCCTGCCGCAGCGCCGGCCACGGCACCTCCAGCTGCTGGTGTACATCTGTTCCAGAACAACGTGCCACAGGGGGAGGTAAGAGAAGCGAAGGCATCCCATGTCTGTGCTGTTATCCGCAGCAGCAGTATCGTCGCACATGACCAATTGCCGCAGGTCTCACTCGTTCAGGCTGCAGTACTGCGCGATGGGGCCATGAACGTTCGAGCCGAACCTTCCAAGGACCAAGAGAAATTGATCCAGGATCTCAAGAATGCAAAGCTTGACCTCTCGGCATCGGTCAGCGCGACACTTGGAACTGAGGAGCTGCAACCGATCTCGAATCTGAAATCGAAGGTGACGTCGCGAGAGGTCCCACTGACACTGCAGCGCGTGGTTGCTCTCAGCGCAAAGGCCGAGGACGCACAGGGTCTGATCGGTAGCAAGTCCCTTCCAGCTCCAACAATGAAGACATTCGTGCTACCGATTCCCAAGGCGGCCTTGTTCGGCAAGCAGACCTTCGTGTTGTCCCTGGCTGAGTCCGGGCGGATCTCAACGCTCGGTTATGGCCGGACAACCGGGGTGCCAGGTGGATTCAACGCCGCAACTGCGGTGGCCACGGCCGAGATCACTGAAGACAATGCGGAAGCCGCTGCGCTCAAGGCCGCAGCAGACCTGATTGCGCAGCAGCAACGCTTCAACACCTGCAAGCTAAAACCGACAGACTGCAAGTAGGCACGAACGCAGGAGCGCTGCACCGCAGCCAACGATGTAGGCGCACCGAGCCGGGACTGCAGTGACATAGTGCCTACCGGTGTCCTACGAACTGCGCACAGCAACGGCGCTCTTAAGCAGCTCGGGCCAAAGGACTTCGCACTGTACCGCCGGAAGTTGCCGGCAGCGACTGACACCAAGACGGGACCCAATGCCCGCTCCATTCTCTCCCACGTCCTCGAGAGCAGTGCGCGCAGAACGTTCTGTGTCTGGGCGGAGAACGCGCCTTTCGACAAGAAGGATGTGCTGAAGAAGGAGAAGGGCTACAGCTGGAGCGATGGCAGTAGCGCCGAGAAACCCATCAAGGCCTGGTACAAGG
>Ga0209277_10000616_pt1 | contig 17929 bp, 21 predicted proteins | sample JI81AbrownDNA_FD_187503 | JGI IMG/M metagenome (GOLD analysis project Ga0209277, IMG submission 187503) | Wastewater effluent complex algal communities from Wisconsin, to seasonally profile nutrient transformation and Carbon sequestration -... | ecosystem: Engineered > WWTP > Effluent > Algae... | reverse complement strand
CTAGTGGCCGAAACGCTGTCTAAAGTAAGTAAGCCACACCGGCATTCCTTACTGAAAGTGGAGAGAGATTCATGGCTATAACCTGGATTCTGGTCGCCAACGCAAGCCTCGCCCGTCTGTACGCCAATTTCGGCCCCAAACAGGGTCTCCAGTTGGTGAAGGAACTTGTTCATCCCGAAAGCCGAATGAAAAACTCCGAGCTATCGTCCGACCGCGCCGGACAGATCCAGTCCAATGGCAGCGGCCACGGCGCGCGGGAGCAGCAAACCCCGCCCAAGCTCAACGCCGCAAAGAATTTCGCCCAGATGCTCGCCAAGGAGCTCTACCTGGGCCGAAGCCGCAACGCCTTCGGCCGCGCCATTCTGGTCGCCCCGCCTGCGTTCATGGGCATGCTCAACGCCACGCTCGACCGCCCCACCGCCCAGATGGTGACCGACCGGGTAGAGAAGGACTACACCAAATCGTCCGAACCCGATCTCTGCGGCCGTCTCGAGACCTGCATCATCGTTTGACCTTCCCCCGCGTAGCCCTGGCGTCATGGGCCAGGGCAACACTGCGCTTTCAGGCGGCTGTGACCCGTGTCGCATCCGCCTGTTCTTTCCCCCCGACCCACTGGCATTCCGTGCGGAAGTGCCTCAAGCCGCGCCACGCGCCGCCCTATTCTCGCCATCACTCGAACCAGACTGGTGTGCGTCATGAACAAAAACATTTTCGCCGGCCTTGCCCTTGCCTGTGCCGTGGCAGCGCCCCTTACAGCCCACTCGGCCACCGTCACGGTTGATGGCGACTTCGCCGACTGGGGCATCCAGAACAACGGCACCGCGGCTGGCTGGACGCCGAACGCCGACGTTCTCTTCACCGTCGAAGACCAGAGCGGCACCTACCTCAACCCCGGCTGGGGCGGCCAGGCTTATGACGCCGAAGCCCTCTACCTGAGCTGGCAGACCAAGGCCGACGGCCAGACCTACCTGAACATCGGCCTCATCACCGGCCACAACCCCGATACCGCCACCGTTGGCGACAGCTACGGGCGCGGCGACTTTGCGATCGATTTCGGAGGCGACGGAAGCTGGGATTTCGGAATCCTGACCGCCGACCGCACGACCAGCCTGCTCCAGGGCGACGTGGTGGCCACGACCAACGCCGACTGGGGCACCGGCCTGTGGAGCGGACCCGGCGTGTATGACCCGGCCAACTCCAGCTACGTCACCAATGTCAATGGCGGCGCCGATGTGGGCAACGCCACCCTCGCCGTTTCCGCGTCCTTCACGAACATGGGCACCCTCGGCGGCACGCACTGGTTCTACGAACTGGAGATCCCGGTCAGTGTCTTTGGCACCCACTGGCAAGGGGCCAGCCCGTCCGAAACCTTCAACATCCAGTGGACCATGTTGTGCGCCAACGACATCATCCTCCTCGACCCGTCGGCCGCGACGATCCCGGAACCGGCGAGCCTGGCTCTTGCGCTCGGCGGCCTCGGTCTGCTTGGCCTGGCCCGGCGCCGCAAACAATAAAAAAAGCCGTAACGTTGTCGATTCAGGCCGGCGCAAGCCGGCCTTTTTACGTCAGCGGCCAGCCCGTCAGGCGCCGGTAACCCACCCCGTCGCTCGCCGGGGAGGACGCCGCCAGCACCCACGCGTCCACCGGCCAGTCGATGGGCTCGAACTCCGGTAGCGCCGCAACCGCCTGGGCCTTGCGCAGCAGCGTGACGTGGGGAAAAAACGCGTTTTCAGTCGCAACGGGCAGCCCGGCATCGGCCAAGGCGCAGCGTATATCGCCCACCAGCGCATCAAGTTGCGCCGGCCAGGCCCGGCAGCCCGCCCAGACAATGTGGTTGTGCGCCCAGTAACCCGATGTGTCGATGCGCAACCGGAAACGCCCGGCCTGCAGCGAGGCCATTGCCTCGCCGATCAGCGGCAGGCGGGATTCGGCCACCTCGCCCAGAAAAGCCAGCGTGATGTGCAGGGTGTCGCGGCGCATGCGGCGGCCACCGCAGCGCTTTTCGGCTTCAAGCGCAATGTGCTGCAGGCGCCCGGCCACCTCCGCGCCCGGCCACAAGGCCAGAAAGACCCGCTGGCTGGCTTCAGCCATCCACGCGGCACAGCAGCGCCACGGCCTGCGCCGCGATGCCCTCGCCGCGGCCGGTGAAACCGAGCTTCTCGGTCGTCTTGCCCTTCACATTGACGGCCGCCGCATCAACGCCGAGATCGGCCGCGATGTTGGCGATCATGGCCGGTACAAAGGGCAAAATCTTCGGCGCGCGGGCGATCACGGTGGCATCCACGTTGACTGTCTGCCAGCCGCTCGCCCGCGCAGCCGCAGCCGCCTCGCGCAGCAGCACGCGTGAATCGGCGCCCTCGAAGCGGGAATCGGTGTCGGGAAAATGCCGGCCGATGTCGCCCAGGCCCGCCGCCCCAAGGATTGCGTCGGTGATGGTGTGCAGCAGCACGTCCGCGTCGGAATGGCCGAGCAGGCCGCGGGAAAAGGGAATCGTCACGCCGCCGATGATCAGCGGACGGCCAGGAACCAGGGCATGGACATCAAAGCCCTGCCCGATGCGAAATGGAACACTCATTCGTCGCCCTCGCGATGCTGGAGAATCCACTCGGCCAGGTGCAGATCGAGCGGGTAGGTTACTTTCAGGTTGGTCGGGTCGCCACGCACCAGCCGCGGACGCAGGCCCATCGCCTCGATGGCGCTGGCCTCGTCGGTCACGTTGCGGGCGCTCTCGAGCGCACGCTTCAACATCACGTAGCGGAACATCTGCGGTGTCTGCGCCTGCCACAGGCCCTCGCGGGGCACCGTGTCGGCAATGCGGTGGGTGCTGTCCTCGCGCTTGAGGGTGTCGGCCACCGGCACGGCGAGAATGCCGCCCACCTCGTCACTGGAAAGCTCACGCACCAGGGTTTCGATGTGCCAGGGCGCCAGGCACGGACGCGCTGCGTCGTGCACCAGCACCCAGTCGGATTCGGAGGCCTCGTCGGCAATGGCCCGGAGCCCGTTGAGCACGCTGTCGGCCCGCGAGGCGCCGCCGCAAAAAAGCGCCACCAGGCGCTCGCCGAAGGGGCTCCAGTCGTGGCGGTCCCATTCCTGGTCACCCACCGAAAGCACCACATAAACCCGGTCGATCACCGGCGAGGCACACAGCGCGGCCAGGGTGTGACGGATCAGGGGCTGGCCGAGGAGCGGAAGATACTGCTTGGGCTGTTCGCTGCGCATCCGGCTGCCGCTCCCAGCGGCCGGCACGATGGCGTAACAACGTCGGGTCGAAATTCGCATTGCGCAATTCTACTATCAAGGAAACGCCCGGCCGCCCGTGCGAACCCCGCATCCCGGCCATATCCCGCAGTGGCGCTTCAGTTGGCGCCCGTTTGTGCCGCAGAATGCAGCATCCACCTCCGGGGACGCCGCCATGCTGTTTTCCCTGCCCTTTGAAGCGCGTCAGCTCGAAGCGCTTGCCCTTGCCACCGCCATCGGGCTGCTGATGGGCCTCGAACGGGAACGCCGCCCGGCAGCCCGCGCCGGCGTGCGCACCTTCGGGCTCACCGGGCTGCTCGGGGCACTGATGGCGCTGCTTGCTGAACTGCTGGCAACGCCGGCCTTCATCGCGATGGGCTTCGCGGTGGTAGCGGTGATGATCATCGCCGCCTTCATCCGCCATCCCGAACCGGACGACGACCCCGGCACCACTTCGGTCGTCGCGCTGCTGGTGTGCTACAGCCTCGGCGCGATGGTCTGGCTGGGCCACGGCCGGCTGGCGGTGATGGCCACGGTGGGGGCCACGATGCTGCTCTACTTCAAATCCGAACTGCGCGGCGTCGCCGCCCGACTCACCAGCCAGGACTGGCGCTCGATCCTGCAGTTTTCGGTGCTTTCACTCATCGTGTTGCCGATTCTGCCCAACCGGGGCTTCGGCCCCTACGAGGCGATCAACCCCCACCAGGTGTGGCTGATGGTCGTGCTGATTTCCGGCGTCAGCCTTGCCGGCTACGCGGCCCTGCGCCTGGTCGGCGCCCGCTATGGTGCCCCGCTCCTCGGCCTGCTGGGCGGGGTGGTGTCGAGCACGGCCACGACGATGGTGTTCTCCCGCCACGCCCGCGAAAATCCGGCCATGGCCCCCACCGCCACGCTGGTCATCCTGCTGGCCAACCTCATCATGGTGGTGCGCATCCTTTTCATCGCGTGGGCGCTTGCACCGAGCGTGGTGGAGCCGCTCGTTACCGGCTGCCTGCTGGCCATCCTGGTCGGCTGCATGGTCATCGCACTCAACTGGCACAAACTCGCCAGCCAGGGCGAGTTGCCCATTCCGCAAACCCGCAACCCGACCGAACTGCGCGCCGCCATCGGCTTTGGCCTGCTCTACGCCGGCGTGCTGCTGTGTGCCGCCTGGCTGTCAGACATCGCCGGCAGTAGCGGGCTGTACCTGCTGGCCTTTGTTTCCGGGCTCACCGACGTGGACGCCATTGCGCTGTCCACGCTGCGTCTGCTCAACCTTGGCAAGCTGGAAGTCATGCCGACGGCCATCGCCATCCTGCTGGCGATGATCGCCAACCTGAGCTTCAAGTCCTCCCTGGCCTTCGGGCTCGGCGGCGGCGACCTCGGCCGGCGGGTTCTCGGCGGCATGCTCGCCGTTGGCGCGGGGCTCGGCGGCGGCATCGCGTGGTTGCTGTACAACTCCCTATAATGAAAGGAGAGGTTGCCCACCGCGTTCAAGGCAAGAGGAAATCATGGCTCAAGCATCGCAACGTCCTCCGGCCGTAGCCGGGCTTTTTTACCCGGCCGACCCGCACAGTCTGCACGCCCAGATCTCGGGCTTTCTGGCCGGAGCGATACCCACCGAAGTCGTGCATGCGCCCAAGGCGCTGGTCGTGCCCCACGCGGGCTACATCTACTCCGGCGCCGTTGCCGCCAGTGCCTACGCCGAGCTTGTGCAGCGCCGCGACATCATCCGTCGGGTGCTGATCCTTTGTCCGACCCACCGCGTGGCCGTGCGCGGCATGGCCGTGCCTGCGGCGCAAAGTTTCCTCACCCCCCTCGGCGCGGTGTCCATCGACCGGCAGGCCTGGCTTGCCGCACGGGAGCTGCCCGGCGTGATCGTCGACGATCGCCCCCACGCCGAAGAGCACGCCATCGAAGTCCAGCTGCCGTTCCTGCAATCCACCCTCGACCACTTCGAGATTCTTCCGGTTGCCGTCGGCCAGGTGGATGCCCATCTCGTCGCCGGGCTGCTCGAAGCCCTGTGGGGCGGGCCGGAAACCCTGATCGTCATCAGCTCCGATCTATCCCACTACCACCCCTACCGCCAGGCCCAGTGGCGCGACAAGGCCACCATCGGCAAGATCGCCCAGCTCGACGCGACGCTCGACGGCGAACAGGCCTGCGGCGCCGGCGCCATCAATGGCCTGCTGCTCGCCGCCCAGCGCCACCACCTTTCGCCCCATCTGCTCGATCTGCGCAACTCGGGCGACACCGCCGGCGACCGCGATCGGGTTGTCGGCTACGCAGCCCTGGCCTTTTCTGAAGAACACAACCATGCCCACCACTGACGCCCTCCTCGGCCGGGCCCTCCTCAGCCAGGCCCGCCAGGCCATCGCCGACGCCCTTGGCCTGGAGGCCCCCGCTGGCCTTGATCACCCCGACTTCGCCAAGCGGGGCGCCAGCTTCGTCACCCTGACCATCGACGGCGAGTTGCGCGGCTGCATCGGCAGCCTCAACGCCCACCGCGCCCTGGGCGACGACGTGCGCAGCAACGCGGTTTCCGCCGCCCTCTCCGACCCGCGCTTCCCCCCTCTGCCGGCAGCCGAGTTCGGCAAGGTGCAGGTCGAGGTGTCGCTCCTGACCGAACCCGAGTTCATGGAGTTCCGCGACGAAGCCGATGCGCTCGCCCAACTCGTGCCGGGCCGCGACGGGGTGATCTTCTTCAACGGCTGCCAGAAATCCACCTTCCTTCCGCAAGTCTGGGAACAACTTCCCGAGCCCCACCTGTTCATGGCCGCCCTCAAGCAAAAAGCCCGGCTGCCGGTCGACTTCTGGGGCCCTGGCGTCATGCTGGCGCGCTACCAGGTTCGCAAATGGAAAGAAGGAGACTTCAAGGAGTAAGCATCATGGACACGCACCCGGGCCGTTACTGGCACGCTCTCGACGACGGCCGCATCCAGTGCGACCTCTGCCCGCGGGATTGCCGACTCCACGAGGGCCAGCGCGGCGCCTGTTTCGTGCGCCAGATGGTCGACGGAAAAATGCTGCTCACCACCTACGGGCGAAGCTCCGGTTTCTGCATCGACCCCATAGAGAAAAAGCCGCTCAACCACTTTTACCCCGGCTCCAGCGTTTTCTCTTTCGGCACGGCCGGCTGCAACCTCGCCTGCAAATTCTGCCAGAACTGGGATATTTCCAAGAGTCGCGACATGGACCGGCTGATGGATGCCGCCGCCCCCGCCGAGATCGCCGAGGTAGCCGCCAAAAACGGCTGCCGGAGTGTCGCCTACACCTACAACGACCCGGTGATCTTCGCCGAGTACGCCATCGACACCGCCGAGGCCTGCCACGCCCGCGGCATCGCCAACGTGGCGGTCACTGCCGGCTACATCCACCCCGAGGCGCGCCGCGACCTCTTCGCGGTGATGGATGCCGCCAACGTCGACCTCAAGGCCTTCGCCGATGATTTCTACGTGCACCAGTGCGGCGCCCACCTCGCCCCGGTGCTCGACACCCTCAGCTGGCTGCACCACGAAAGCCACGTGTGGGTCGAAATCACTACCCTGCTGATTCCCGGCCTCAACGACTCCGACGCCGAAGTCACCGCGCTGTCCAAATGGGTCGCCACCGAACTCGGCCCCGACGTGCCGCTGCACTTCACCGCCTTTCACCCCGACTACAAGCTCGACCAGCTTCCCCCCACCCCGCCGGCCACCCTGACCCGCGCCCGCAAGATCGCGATGGACGCCGGCCTGCACTACGTTTACACGGGCAACGTGCACGACACCGATGGCGGCTCGACCCGCTGCCCATCCTGCGGACAGGTCGTCATCGAACGCGACTGGTACGCCATCCTCGCCTACCGGCTCGATGCCCGCGGCGCCTGCCAGGGCTGCGGACACCAGATCGCCGGGCGCTTCGGCGAATTTTCCGGTGCATTCGGCCCGCGCCGTGTTCCGGTGCACATCCGGACGTAAGCGCAGTGACGCATTACCTTGTCGACCCACAACAAGGCGTGCCATCGTCGCAATCATGATGAAACTGCGTCACACCCCGATCAGCATCGCCGCCGGCCCCGTGTGGCTCGAGGCGCTGCAAGCCCATTCGCCCGACGCCGACGGCCTGATTCTCATCGCCCAGAATTCCGTCGGCAATCACCGCAACTCCCGCGAGGCCCACTTCGCCCACTGTCTTCAGAATGCCGGCTTCGCCACGCTGCTGTTCGACCTGGAAACCCGCTACGAAGAAACCCGCGACCCTGACACCCGCTACAACACGCCGCTGCTCGGCCACCGCATCAACACCCTGCTTGAATGGCTGCGCCACCAGCCGACGCTGATCGGCATGCCGATCGGGCTGCTCGCCAGCAGCACCGGCAGCGCCGCAGCAGTGCGTGCGCTGGCGAAGGATCCGGAGCTGGTCAGCGCCCTCGTGTGCCGCGGTGGCCGCCCGGGGCTGGCCGGAATCAGCCCGCTTCGCCAGGTTTCCTGCCCTACGCTGATGATCGTCGGCGACAAGGACGAAGGCCTCGGCAACATTCGCCAGGCCTACGATTTGCTCGGCTGCACCAAGGCCTGGCGGGATGTTCCCGGAACCGACGACTATTTTCGCGAACCCGGCGCCCTGGACGACGCTGCCACACTGGCCGCCGAGTGGTTCCACGCCCATCTGGCCATCACGCCGGCCCAGCGCGCACTGGCCGCCAGCGACTCAAGCCAGCCGGCCACCCCTGATCGACCCCCCCTTGGACAGTGACGGTGATTCGGCCCCAGGCCGACGCCGGACCATTTACCGACAAGCTCTCACCATCGCCTGGTGCGGCAGGCCCGCCTCGTCGTATTCATTCCCCACCGGCACAAAGCCAAAACGGGTGTAAAAACCCAGCGCATGGCTTTGCGCGCTGAGCGCCAGACGCGACATGCCGAGCCGCCCGGCCTCCGCTATCAGGGCCTCGAGCAATGCCGCCCCGACACCACGACCGCGCCAGCCGGCCAGCACGGCCATACGCCCGATGTGGCCGTCCGGCAACAGGCGCCCCGTGCCCACCGGCTCACCCTCCACCCACGCCAGCGCGTGACACGACAGCGCATCGAACTCGTCCAGCTCCATCTCCACCGGCACGCCCTGTTCATCCACAAAAACCCGGAAGCGGATCGGCGCGGCCTGCGCTGAAACCTCGTCCCAGCGCCCCAGCATTACGCTGACACCCGCGGCGCGGCTCATGCCCGGATATCCACCGGCGTGCCAACCGGAACGAGATCGAAGAGTTCGGCCACGTCGCGGTTGCGCATGCGCACGCAGCCGATGGACAGCGGCACGCCCATCGGCTCGGTGTCGGGCGTACCGTGGATATAGATGTAGCGGCGCATCGAATCGACCGTGCCGAGCCGGTTGAAACCCCGCTCCGTACCCGACAGCCACAGGATCCGGGTCAGGATCCAGTCCCGCCCGGGCAACTCGGCGGCCATCTCCGGCGACCACACCTCGCCCGTAGGTCGCCGGCCGCGAAAAGCAGCCGCGAGCGGCGCACCGGCACCAATCCGCGCCCGGATCACATGCCGGCCGCGCGGCGTGCAATGACTCCCGCTTTCCTCGCCAGGCCCGTTTCTGGCAGTCGAAACGCCATAGCGACGAATGCAGGCGCCATCGCCACCGAACAGGGCCAGCGTCTGAGTGGGAATATCGATTCGAATCTGCACCATATTCATGCTCCGGCCACCCGTTTGCGCCGGGCGGCAAAGAAACCGGACAAAATTCCGCCACATGTGTCGGCAAGGAGTCCTCCCTCCACCTCGGCGTGATGATTTAGGCGCGCCTCCGCGAAAAGATCGATTACGCTACCTGCGACTCCCGTTTTCGGATCGCGCGCACCAAACACCACCCGGCCAATCCGGGCATGCATAATTGCTCCCGCACACATGACGCAGGGTTCGAGCGTCACATACAGCGTGCAGCCGGGCATGCGGTAATTGACCAGCGTTTCAGCCGCATCGCGCAGCGCCATCACCTCGGCGTGGGCAGTGGGGTCATGGCGCAAAATGGGCTGATTGAAGCCGCGGCCGACGACTCGGCCATCGGGTCCGACGATCACCGCGCCGACGGGCACCTCGCCGCAGCGGCCGGCCTCCTCGGCCAGTTCGATGGCGGCACGCATGAATTCGGCGTCCTGCTCGGGACTGATAGGGGTCATGGATGACAAAATGACTGAAATGAAGTTTCGGAACCTGACGAACGGATTTTAAAGCAGCATCGTGCAAACACCGCCCCAAACAGTGACAGCCCCCTCCCTGACAGGGCGGGCTCGATGACTCCCCCACGGAATCACAAGCCCGCGCAGGAACAGATCGAGGCCGGCCCAGCCCTCCTTTCGAGGCGCGCGACCCGCGCCGCGCGCATCGCCTGCATTTATGCGCTGCTGGCCGTTGCACTGATCGCCGGCGCAGAGTTGCTGCCCGCGGCAGAGGCACTACGCCATCACCTGAGCTCCCTGCTGGCTGGCGCCACGAGCGTGTTCCTGTTTATTCTGCTGCGCCGTGAGCCCGCCGACGCCCATCCGGCACCTGCTGCAATCAAGCTTTCGCTCCATGACGACGTTTCCGGCACCGAATCCGAAACACGCTTCCGCGAAGTACTCGACGTGGTGCAGCACGTGCAGTACCGGTTCAACCCCGAGCACGAATGCTACGACTACATCTCGCCCCGCGCCGAAGCCTGGCTCGGCACCCCCGTCGAAACCCTGTGCGCGCCAGGCGGCTGGCAGCACTTTTCCCAGCGCATCAGCAGCGAGGAGCTGGGCCGTATCTGGGCCCGGATTGGTGAAGCCCTCAAAACCCCGGGCTGTGATCCGGTGGAAATGAGCTTTGAATACCAGCTCGACTCGGCCTGCTCCGGCCCCATCTGGATTCGCGATCAACCGACCCTTCTACGCCGACCCGACGGCAGCCTGAAGGCCGTGGTCGGCACCGCCTCCGACCAGACCGCCGAGCGCACCGCCCGCGAAAATCTTCGCGTCACCCTGCGCAGCATGGGCGAAGCGGTCATCGCGACCGACGAGCAGGGCCGCATCACGCTGATGAATCCGGTCGCGGAGGCGCTCACCGGCTGGACCGAGGACGAAGCCTGCGGCCAGCACCTCGGCGCGCACTTCCACATCATTGACGAGGAAACCGGCGAGGCGCTCGAATGCCCGGCCGCTAGGGCGCTGCGTGAGCGCCGCAAGGGCACGGCCAGCAAGCCAACCATGCTGGTTGATCGCAGCGGGACGCGCCGCCCGATTGCCCATAGCTGCGCGCCCATCATGCTGGCGCCCCACGAACAGCCCCTCGGCACCGTCATGGTTTTCCGCGACCAGACCGAAGAGCGCCGCGATCAACAGGCCATCACAAGCCAGCAGACACGCTACCGCGCCCTCGTAGAGAACTCGCCGGTGGGCATTTTCCACTACACAGGCGATCTGCTGATCAGCTACTGCAATAGCCGGCTGGCCGAAATCATCCGCTCGACGCCCGAACAACTGGCCGGCATGGACCTCCACAGCCTCGGCGACGAGACCATCCTGTCCATTCTCCAGCAAGCCCTGCTCGGCCAGCGCGGCGCCTACGACGGCCCCTTCGTCTCGCCGCTGGGCGCGGATGACGTGCACATTCTCTCGATCCGCGTCGCCCCGGACTACGACGCCGCCGGCAAGGTCTGCGGCGGCATCGGCATCGTCGAAGACCGCACCGTCTATCTCGAAACCGAAGCCCAGCTGCGCGACAGCAAGGAACGCTATGTGCTGGCCCAGCGCGGCACCAACGAAGGCCTGTGGGACTGGGATCCGAACACCCGCTACCTGTACCTGTCGTCGCGCCTCCTGTCGCTGCTGGGCCTCAACAGCGACACCCTGCGCACCACCGGCGACGAGTGGCTGAAGCTCATCCACCCGGACGACCGGCCCCACTACCGGGCAGATCTCATCGCCCACCTGCGTGGCGAAACCGACCACTTCGAATCCGAATACCGGGTTGCCGACAAGGACGGCAAGTTCCACTGGGTGCTGGCCCGCGGCCTGGCCCACCGTAACCAGCAGGGGCGCGCCGTCCGCGTCGTCGGCTCGATCGGCGACATCACCGCCCGGAAGCGCGCCGAAGAGCAGCTCAAGGCCGAGCGCGACTTCTCCCACGGCCTCATCGAAGGCCTGCCGGCACCCTTCTTCCTGTTCGACCAGCACGGTCGGCTGGTGCTGTGGAACCGCTTCGTAAGCGAACTCACCGGCCTCCCCGATGCGCAGCTCCTCAACGCGGAAGCAGAAAGCCTGGTGATACCGGAGCAGGAACCGGTCATGGCCCACCGCATCGAATCAGCCCTGCTCACCGGTGAGGCCTCGGCGGAAGTCATGCTTCGCCGCAACGACAAGGAGCCCGTACCCTTCCTCGTCGTCGGCCGGCGCGTCATTCTCGACGGCAAGCCGCATATCGTCGGCGTCGGCACCGACCTCACCGAGCGCAAGTTTGCCGAACGCGCCATCAAGCGCCTCAACACCGAACTCGAACGCCGCGTCGCCGAACGCACCTCCCAGCTCAGCGCCGCTCTCAACGAACTCGAATCCTTCAGCTACTCAGTCTCCCATGACCTGCGTGCTCCGCTGCGCGCCATCGAGGGCTACAGCGCCATCCTCGGCTCGGACTACGGCGACAAGCTCGACGACGAGGCCAAGGAGCTCCTGCGCCGGGTTCGCGCCGCCGTGCACCGCATGGGGCAACTCATCGATGACCTGCTCACGCTTTCACGGGTCAGCCGCAAGGAGCTGGAGCGCCGCCCGGTCGATCTCACCCTGCTCGCCCAGGTGATTTGCGAAGAACTCCGCCAGCAAGACCCGGAGCGGGAAGTCCGGGTGGACATCGCCCCGCATCTGCAGGTCGAGGGCGACCCGAGCCTGATGCGCACCGTGCTGGAAAACCTGCTCGGCAACGCCTGGAAGTTCACCGGCCGCGTCGAGCACCCGGCAATCCGCTTCGAAGCCACCCGCCATGAAGGCGTCGACGCCTTCGTGATCCGCGACAACGGCGCCGGCTTCGACATGCGCTACCGGGAAAACCTGTTCCGCCCCTTCCAGCGCCTGCATTCCGACCGGGAGTTTCCCGGCACCGGCATCGGCCTCGCCACCGTCGCCCGCATCGTCCGCCGGCATGGCGGCGAAGTGTGGGCCGAAGGCGAAGTCAGCCAGGGCGCCTCGCTTTACTTCAGCATCGGGCAAACTGCCGCACTGCAAAACGGCAACTGACAGACCCCAAAAAACGCGGCCAAGGTATCGGCCCCGTTTTTTTTGAACCGCCTTCGGATCGCAACAGCGCTACTTCAGCAAAATCGGCCGGTCAGGAAGTTCGTTCGGGTTGTTTTCCCGTGCCGGGAAAGGCCCGGCAAGCAGGTCACCCACGGCACGCACGGCATCCACCGCCCCGTCGCCAAATCGCTTTTCGCGAAACGCCGACTCCATCCGTCGGCAAACGCGATCCCATTCAGCCTGCGGCACCTGCCTGGCGATCCCCCGGTCCGCAACAATCTCGACCCGGCGGTCGACCCACTGGACGTAAATCAGCACGCCGGTGTTCTCGTCCGTATCCCACACCCGCAGGCGCGAAAAAACCTCTACCGCGCGCGCGCGGCTATCGATGCCACGCCTCAACTCGGACACATCCAGCCCGGCCTCGACAGCAAAACGGATCTCGCCCCGATGGCGCGCTTCCGACGCTTTCACGGCAGCATCGATAGCTTTCATGATGGGCGGCGTGAACACCCGCCCCAGCACCCAGGACGGTGCGATGACATGACGAAGCAAACGTCCGATCTGCATCACCAGCTCCCCGACGCACCGCCGCCGCCAAAACCGCCACCACCGCCCGACCAGCCGCCGCCACCGCCGCCGCGCCCGAAGCCACCCATGCCGCCGCCAACCCACGGCCCGCCGCGGCCGCCACCGCCACCCGAACCGAGAGCAAGCGCGAAGAAAAAGGCCACCACGCCGGCCACCACACCGACCAGCAAGGCGCCGGTGAACATCCATCCGCCCACCCCGGCGAGCCCTCCAATAACCGCCGCACCCAGCACCCGGCCGAGGATCACCCGAAGCACACCGCCGACGATGACGACCCCGAGCAGGCCCAGCGCAAGCGCATCCGGAAGCGATTCGAAAGCCGCGCCGGGCCCGGCCCCGCCCGCTGCAGGCGCCGGCAGGGCCTCGCCGCTGACCCGTGCGGCAAGCGCCTCGACGCCGGCCTCGATGCCACCGGGAAAATCCCCGGCCTTGAAGCGCGGCGTCACCACATCGGCGATGATGCGCTTGGCAATCGCGTCGGGAATCGCGCCTTCCAGCCCGCGCCCCACCTCGATGCGCATGCGGCGATCCTCCCGCGCCACCAGAAACAGCACGCCGTCGTCCACGCCCTTGCGCCCCAGGCGCCAAGCCTCGGCAGCGCGCAGGGCATAGGCCTCGATGGCCTCGGGCTGCGTGGATGACACCACCAGCACCGCAAGCTGGGCGCCTTTTTCCTGCTCCAGCCGGACCAGGCGATTTTCAAGGGCCAGCCGCTGCGGCTCGGGCAGCACGCCAAGCGTATCGGTTACATGCGCCGACAGCGCCGGAATGGCCTGCAATTCCTGGCCGTGCGCGCCCCCGCCGACGATGACGAGCACCAGCAGCAGAACGCGCAAGCAGACCGCCAAATCCCGCCCCACGACGAAAGCCCCGCGCCGGCCTTAGCGGCCTGCCGGAGCCGGGCTGCCGAAATTCACCTTCGGCGGCTCGCTGACGGTGGCTTCGTTCTCGACGGTGAAGTTGGCCTTGGTCTTGGCGCCGATCACCATCGCGGTGAGGTTGTTGGGGAAGGTGCGCACCGACACGTTGTAATCCTGCACCGCCTTGATGTAGCGGTTGCGGGCCACGGTGATGCGGTTCTCGGTGCCTTCGAGCTGGGCCTGGAGATCGCGGAAGTTGGCGTCGGCCTTGAGGTTGGGGTAGTTCTCGGTCACAACCAGCAGACGCGACAGTGCGCCGGAGAGCTCGCCCTGAGCCTTTTGAAACTTGGCCATGGCGTCCGGATCATTCACGAGCTCGGGCGTCACCTTCATGCCGGCCACGTTGGCACGGGCTTCGGTCACGCGAGTCAGCACCTCCTTTTCGTGGGACGCGTAGCCCTGAACCACCTGCACGAGGTTGGGAATCAGGTCGGCCCGACGCTTGTACTGGTTGAGCACCTCGGACCACGAAGCATTGATCTGTTCGTCGTTGATCTGGATCTGGTTGTAGCCACAGCCCGAGAGCAGCAGCAAGGACAGGATCATCGACAGGAATAGCTTGATACGCATGGTGTTTCCTCGAGAAAAGGCAGCCGTTTGAGGCGACCGAAACGAACATTCTAGCCACGCTGGATGACGGGCACCGTTCATCTTCGCCTGACCATCAAATCTTGCACTTCAACGGGCGCCCCGTCAGGCCTCTACCTCGTGCTTGAGGCGGCGCATGGTGGCGCGGGCGAAGCACAGGTCTTCCCAGGCCTTGGCCTTGTCGGCCTGGTTACGCAGCAGGTAGGCTGGATGATAGGTGATGATCACCGGAATTCCGTTGTATTCAAACAGCTTGCCGCGCATGGCACCAATCTTCACCTCCTGGTTCAGCAGCGCCTGGGCGGCCGGGCGGCCAAGGGCGACGATCAGACGCGGCTGGATCAGCCCGATCTGGCGTTGCAGGTAGGGGAAGCAGGCGGCCAGCTCGGACACTTCAGGCGTGCGGTTGTTGGGCGGGCGGCATTTCACCGCGTTGCCGATGAACACGTCCTCGCCCCGCTTGAGATCGATGCTCGCCAGCATGTTGTCGAGCAGGCGTCCGGCCTGGCCGACGAAGGGTTCACCGCGCGCGTCTTCCTCAGCGCCCGGCCCTTCGCCGACAAACAGCCAGTCGGCCTGGCGATCGCCGACACCGGGCACCGCCTGCTTGCGGCGCTGGCACAGCTCGCAGGCATCGCAGGCACGGATGCGGGCATCCAGTTCGTCCCAGCCGAGGCTTGCGATATCGCCCGGCACATTCCGGTGCATTGCGGGTGCTTCGATCGTGGGCCCGGACGACAGACCCGCCACCGGCGGCGCGAAACGGGCCAGCGGTTTGACCGTTGCCTCATCCACAGCCTGCATTTCAGATGGAGGCATCGCGGGCGCGCGGACAACCGGCTCAGGCGGGGCGGGTTCGACGACCGGAGCCTCTTCTATCTCGGCCGCACCGCGCAGCCGCCACAGGGGAGCGAGCCCCATTTCACGCAGAATGCCGTCGCGTCGGGAAGTCATGAAGACACCCTTGCCGCTGCGCGCCTTTCAGCCACGCGGGAACATTCGCCCTTGAGGCGGCCCTGCGGGCTCATCGCCATAGCGGCAACCTCATTATCAGCGCGTCTTCGCGCCCTTCGGCGGCCGGGTAATAGCCCTTGCGCCGGCCTATCGTTTCAAAGCCGGCACGCTGGTAGAGCGCCAGCGCCGGCGCGTTGGACGGCCGCACTTCGAGAAAGAGCTGGCGTGCGCCGACCTCACGGGCGACCCGGCCCAGGTGATCGAGCAGACGCCGGCCGAATCCGCAGCTCTGGCGTGACGACACCACACTGATGTTCAGGATGTGAGCCTCGTCGAGCACCATCATCAAGACCGCGTAGCCCACCGGCTCGGACCCGTCGAACATCATCCAGCAGCCGTAACCTGCACGCATCGAATCGGCAAAACTGATGGCCGACCACGGAAACGGATACAGCAGCCGATCCTGGGCTGCGACCCATTCGAGGTCGAGTTCGCTCATGGGCGCAAAAACGGGATCGGGGGCAGGCACCACCACGCTCATGCCTTGCCTCCACGGGCGAGGCGCTCGGCAGTGGTCATCGCAACCTTGTCGCGCACATAAAGTGGAGCGGCGAGCGCCGGGTCGATGGCTTCGCCGCGCCGGAAGCGCCCGGCTGCAAGTCGAGCAACGGCCGGCGCCAGCTGCGGCGTGGATGCATCAAAGCCGGTCAAGCGCTCGCCAAGAGCCGGAACAAGGGTTTTTTCGTAAGCCCGGAAGGCGGAACCGAAGCCGAACCACGTGCCGTCAGGCGGCAGGTGCACGCTCGCCGGCACGGCGCAGGCCGGCGCGAGGCATTCCTGCAGCGCGCCATCGACACGCCGGTAGGCCGCAAAATAAACCTCGGACATGCGCGCATCGGCCGCGACAAAAATCGCATCGTGCCCGCACAGGCTCGCCAGCGCCTCAAGGGTACCGACGGGAATCACCGGCTTGCCGGCGCCCATCGCCAGACCCTGGGCAACCCCGCAGGCGAGCCGCAGACCGGTGAAGGCGCCCGGGCCCGCACCAAAGGCAATCGCATCCACGTCGCCAAGCGCAAGGCCCGCATCCTTGAGGAGCTGGACAATTTCAGGAAGGATGGTTTCCGAATGGCCGGGACTACCGGCAACGGAACGTTCGTGCATCCGCTCGCCGTCCAGGAGGGCGACCGAGGCGGATTCGGAGGAGGTTTCGAGAGCTAGGATCTTCATGGCCCGCGCATTCTAACGCCCCGCGGGCCCGCCGGCCGTGCCGGCACAAGGGCGCGCCGCGCCAGAGCCCGTCAATCCGGCCGGCGCGGCGGCGGGTTGCCGTAGACATCGCGCCCCGCATCATGGACGTCGCGCCGCAACTGACGCCGCTCCTCGGGCGACCAGCGACGCGGATTGCGGCTGTCGTCCATGTCCGGACGACGCGCCGGCTCGGCCATGAAGGCCGGCGGCTCACGCATCTGGCGATCGACCGGACCCGCGTGGGAACGCAGCCAGCCGCCGCCCCGCTCAGGCCCGTCGGCAAACGCAGCGGCACACCACAACTGCCCTGCCAGCACGCCTGCTGCCACGAAGCCCACACCACGAAGCAACTTTTTATGCACAGACATCTCGCTTTCCATGTCCCATATCCTAACCCGGCGACAGAAGTTCGGACATTCGGCCCCCGCTGGATTTGATTCTGGCAGCCCCGCCGCGGATTGAAATCCGCCTTTGTAAGAGGATGTTAGACCGCCCCGAGCCCTTACGTTTGCTTACTGCACCCTCGCTATCCGGCTAGCCGGCTTGCAGGCGAAAAGCTAGGATTCGCTCCATGGAAAAAGAAAGCTATCGCATTCTCGTCGTCGACGACGACCTTCGCCTGCGGGATCTTCTCAAACGCTACCTCGGTGAACAGGGCTTCAACGTCAAGACGGTCAGCGACGCGGCCCAGATGGATCGCGTGCTCTTGCGCGAACATTTCGACTTGATGGTGCTCGACCTGATGTTGCCCGGCGAAGACGGCCTGTCGATCTGCCGGCGCCTGCGCGGCACCAACAACCCCATTCCCATCGTGATGCTCACCGCCAAGGGCGACGACGTCGACCGCATCGTCGGCCTCGAGATGGGCGCCGACGACTACCTTCCCAAGCCCTTCAACCCGCGCGAACTGGTTGCCCGCATCCACGCCGTGATGCGCCGCCAGCCGCAAACGCCACCGGGCGCCCCCGCCGCCGACGACGAGGACGTCAGCTTCGGCCAGATCGTCGTCCAGCTCGGCACCCGCATCCTGGTTCGCAACGGCGAGGAAACCCTGCTGACCACCGGCGAATTTGCGCTGCTCAAGGTACTGCTCCAGCACCCCCGCCAGCCCCTCTCCCGCGACCGCCTGATGGAACTGGCGCGTGGGCGCGAATACGACGTCTTC
>Ga0209277_10000615_pt1 | contig 17938 bp, 12 predicted proteins | sample JI81AbrownDNA_FD_187503 | JGI IMG/M metagenome (GOLD analysis project Ga0209277, IMG submission 187503) | Wastewater effluent complex algal communities from Wisconsin, to seasonally profile nutrient transformation and Carbon sequestration -... | ecosystem: Engineered > WWTP > Effluent > Algae... | reverse complement strand
GATCAGGTGTGATCTTTAAGGCAGACGGCTACATTGTTACCAACAATCACGTGGTTGGCTCAGCCGAAAAAATTGAGGTGGTCTACAACAAGCGTGTATATGAAGCCGAGCTTGTGGGAACGGATCCCTCAACCGACCTGGCCGTTTTAAAAATCAACGCCACAAATTTACCAGCTATAACCTTGGGAACTTCTCAAACCTTACAGGTTGGCGAATGGGTTGTTGCCGTGGGGAATCCATTCTCGCTTTCCTCCACTGTTACAGCCGGGATTGTAAGCGCAAAAGGCAGAAGGATCGGAATACTGGAAGATAAATTTCCGATTGAATCTTTTATTCAAACTGATGCAGCGATTAACCCAGGAAATAGTGGAGGAGCGCTTGTAAATAAAGCCGGTGAGCTGGTGGGAATTAATACAGCCATCCTTTCGCGTACAGGCAGCTATACAGGGTATGCGTTTGCTGTTCCGGTCGACATTGCCAAAAAAGTGGTGGAGGACCTGATCAAATTCGGAATTGTGCAAAAAGGATTTTATGGCGGCAACGTGGTGGACTACGATTATCAATACGCCAGAAAGTACAACCTGGACGTAGTCGACTTCAATGGTGTCTTCCTCGAAAGTGTAGAAGAAAACGGACCTGCAGCGCAGGCCGGATTGAAAGCCGGAGATATCATAACGAAAGTCAATGACGTTTTCGTGAACAGCGTAAGTGCATTTGAAGAGGAAGTTAGTTACCGGTATCCCGGAGATAAAGTTACCATTACCTATGTGCGCAGCGGGAAAACTTCAACCATAGCGCTGACGCTTATAAACCGGAGCGGTACAACCGAAAAAGTTAAAAGAAAGATTGTTACCTCAAAGACACTGGGCGCACAATTGGAAGCGACTGACTATGGCGTTAAAATATTTAAAATTGGTGATGAGGGTTACATGAAACGCCTGGGTGTTCCTGAGAACTACACCATCATTTCTATTAATCGCGTAAAAGTAAACGACCCGGAAGATGTAATTGAGTTCTTCGAGAAATATAAAGGCAGGGTAAGCTTGTATGGCATGAACGGTGCACGAGAAGTGATTCCGTACAACTTTATGCTGCGATAGATTCCGGTATGAGCGAGTCATTTGATATAAAAAATAGAGAGCATGTTAAAATGCTTTTAATTATAACGCCCGTATTCATTACGCTACTCATAATAGGAGTTGTGTTAATGGCAAAAAGTAATAGAGAAGAGAGTGAACTTAAAAACTGGTACGCCAACCAACTCCGGTATAATTTCTCTACCCGAATTGATACGGTAGTTCATTTAAATCAAAAATGGGGATATGGAGAGGTATTTCTTTCTATCAATCATACCGCGTTAAACTTATACCGGGAGGATAGCCTGAACAAGACATTGAAATACCCGATTCGTTTTTTAAGAAAGGATTATTACAAAAAGATTAAGTTTGTGATTCCAAATTCTCAAGAGTACGAAAAAGGTGACAGCGTATATATTGATTCAAGAACCCAGCAAATCTCCATTTACCGCGACAAAACGCTTATCTCCACGGTAAGAATCAGCCGGGCATTAACCGACAACTGGTTTTAAGGGTACCTACTAATTCATCCGCAACTTCAGCTTCTTCCCAAGCTCATCCACTGAAAGTTTAAAGTTAGCATCGGTCTTCATCATATCCTCCACCGATTCCAGTGCGTGGATTACCGTGCTGTGATCGCGGCCACCAAAATTTTCACCGATCAGCGCAAGCGTTAACTGCGTGTAGCGCTTGCAGAAGTACATGGCCACCTGGCGCGGGATAACAATTTCACGCTTTTTAATCTTGCTCTTCAGCGATTCCAGGTCAACCTTAAAATATTCGGATACTGTTTTCTGAATAAAATCAACACTTACATCAGACTGGATTTCCTTAATGATATTTTTCAAAACTTCTTTCGCCAACCCGAGATCGATATTCTTCTTTAACAACGTTGCATGAAAAATCAGCGAGTTTAATACCCCCTCCATGTCACGCAGATTGGTGTCCACGCTATAGGCGAGGTACTCGGCAACTTCGGTTGGGATATCAATTCCATCAGCCTGCATCTTGCGATGAATGATGGCAAGCTTGGTCTCAAAATCAGGCTCCTGCAAATCCGCTGTCAGGCCCCACTTGAAGCGGGACAGCAATCTTTCCTGGAAACCTTTCATATCGCGTGGCGGGCAATCGCTCGTCATAATGATCTGTTTGCCCGACTGGTGAAGCTGATTAAAAATATGGAAGAAAATTTCCTGTGTTTTTTCACGGCCGGCAAGGAACTGCACATCATCAAGAATCAGCAAATCAACCTGCAGGTAGAAATTCTGGAAATCCTGAAGCTTGTGGTTTTGAAGGGCATTGAGGAACTGTGTGGTAAAATCATTCTGATCGACATACAGAACAATTTTGTTCGGCATGTTATTCCTGATCTCATTGCCTATTGCCTGCACAAGGTGTGTTTTACCCACCCCTACGCCTCCGTAGAGCATCAGCGGGTTGAACGAAGTGGTCCCAGGCTTCTTAGCCACCGCAACCCCCGCGGATCGTGCTAACCGATTACAATCGCCTTCAACAAAGTTTTCAAAGGTGTACGTTGGATTCAGCCTTGAATTAACGGTTAATGGATTTAATGCCTTAAACTGAAAAGGAGAATACTCATCGCCCACCCCATTATTATTTGAATATGGTCGTTTTCCACCCATTCCGTTTGGATAATGTACGGCCACAGGGGGATTCTTCGTATTTCCGCTGTCAACGATAACGGAATATTCAAGACGTCCGGTTGGCCCCAAAACAGTTGTCAGTGCTTTCTTCAGAACAGGGACATAATTATCCTCCAGCCATTCGTAAAAGAACTGTGAGGGCACCTGGATGGTTAATACATCACCTTCTACACGTAAGGGAACGATCGGCTTGAACCACGTATTGAAATTTTCTTCTCCTACACTTCCTTTTATCACTTCAAGACAGTCTGTCCAGGCGGTTCCGTAGTCTACTTCCATTGAGCTATCGATTAGGGTGGATTGGCTTCCTTTTTTAGAGAAAGGGAGACAAAGATGTGCAAAAAGGAGTTAACAAATCAATAGCATTTTCTATTGATTTTCTCGAAAAAATTCATGACATGATAAACCGGTTTTACCATGCAAGGCTCATCAAAAATATTCTCGAAAGAGTCGTTCAATCGTTTGAACAATTGATTTTGTTACCTTGCGCTATGCCGGATAAGACCTCTTTCAGCAAGATTTTCGGAAACGCTTCCCGAACGGATTGGATCAATGCTGCTGCGAAAGAAAATGAAGGCAAAAATCCGGATGAAACGCTGAAGTGGACAGTCGGAACACTTGAAGGACGGGCGTACTACGACAAAAGCGATCGGCCGGAACAAGCTTTTCAGCTTAAGCCTTCCCAAAATCCCTATTTAGGGTCGCGAGCATGGAATAACCTGCCTCTGGTTACTGTAAAGGCAGAAAAAGAGGCAAACCAAATAGCCCTCAACCATCTTAAAAACGGAGCAGACGGCATATTATTCGATATTCGGAATAGTGCCAATTGCAACCTCCACGTGTTACTGGAAGCTATTGAATGGCCGTATTGCATGATCGGGCTGATCGCGAATGATACAAGCATTAATACGCTTAATTCTATCCCGGCACTCGTTCAAAAGAAAAATTGGAAAGCGGAGCTATTAACCGGATTTATTCTTTGGGAAAGTAACGCACAGCGTTTAGTAAAAGATTTTAATACGCTCGCACAATTCAACACTACTGGAATCTTTGTTCAGGATTCTACCGATATCCTTTCACAACTGGCTACCGCTATAGCAATTGGTTTACAGGCAAAGACAAACGTTGCGTTTTCAGTATCCGTTGGCACAGATTTTTTTATTGAGCAGGCAAAAGTAAAAGCCTTGCGCGCGATCTGGTCAGAGATTTCGTCACAGGAAATTTTCATTCATGTTCGATCCAACCCGTGGATCTCAGAATCCTTCCAGCCGCACAGCAACATGTTGAAAAGCACAACAGCTGCAATGGCAGCGATTGCCGGAGGATGTGATGCCTTGACCATTTATGCAGAACAGGAAAGCGATACCAACATGAATCGCATTGCGCGAAACGTTTCCAACATTCTGCGGGAAGAATCACATTTCAATAAAGTTGCTGACGCGACAGCGGGCTCTTACTATATCGATGCGCTTACGCAGGAAATTATTAAACAGGTGAAATCGAAGCTTAATCTTGAGTCTTCAGCTTCAAGCCTCAAGCCCCAAGCTTCAAGCTTCACTTCATGGAATTCTCCCGAGGAAATTGAAATCAAATCTTCATACACAAAAACGGATACTCAAAATTTAACACATCTCGATTTTACAGCTGGCCTCCCACCCTACTTGCGTGGACCGTATGCTACGATGTATACCATCCGGCCATGGACTGTGCGTCAATACGCAGGCTTCTCAACGGCACGTGATTCAAATGCATTTTACAGAAGAAATCTTGCTGCGGGTCAGCGTGGATTATCCGTAGCGTTTGACTTAGCAACACACCGTGGGTATGATTCCGATCACGAACGTGTTTCAGGCGATGTCGGGAAGGCTGGTGTTGCTATTGATTCCGTGCTGGATATGAAAATCCTGTTCGATCAAATCCCGCTGGATAAAATGTCGGTGTCAATGACGATGAACGGAGCGGTGATTCCGATCCTGGCATTTTACATTGTCGCTGCGGAAGAGCAAGGAGTAAAGCCTGAACAACTCAACGGAACAATTCAGAACGATATTCTGAAAGAGTTTATGGTGCGCAATACGTATATCTATCCGCCTGCACCTTCGATGCGCATTGTGTCGGATATTTTCGCGTACACTTCGAAGCATATGCCGAAGTTCAATTCAATCAGCATCAGCGGGTATCACATGCACGAAGCAGGAGCGCCTGCGCACATTGAACTAGCGTATACATTGGCGGATGGGTTAGCGTACATTCGATCCGGAATAAAAGCCGGCATTGCCATTGATGACTTTGCTCCGCGACTTTCCTTCTTTTGGGGTATCGGCATGAACTTTTACATGGAAGTTGCCAAGATGCGGGCAGGCAGGTTACTGTGGTCCAGAATTGTGAAGCAGTTTGAACCAAAAAATCCAAAGTCGATGGCCTTGCGAACACATTGCCAGACATCCGGCTGGAGCTTAACAGAGCAGGATCCATACAATAACGTAACGCGAACGTGTATTGAAGCATTAGCAGCTGTGCTGGGCGGAACACAATCGTTACATACTAACTCCCTGGATGAAGCCATTGCATTGCCAACAGATTTTTCCGCACGCATTGCACGGAACACACAATTGTATCTTGAAAAAGAAACAGGTGTTACCCGCGTTGTTGATCCGCTGGGCGGTTCATATTACATTGAAACATTGACTGCTGAGCTAGCCGAAAAAGCCTGGGAGCTGATCGAAGAGGTTGAAAAACTTGGGGGCATGACCAAGGCTATTGAAAGCGGCATTCCCAAAATGCGCATTGAGCAGGCAGCTGCGGCCAAGCAGGCACGCATTGATTCCGGAAAAGATGTGATTGTGGGTGTGAATAAATATCAAACCTCAGATAAGCCTGACTTTGACATTCTTGATGTCAACAACCAGGCCGTCCGAACCGAACAACTCGAAAGGCTCGCAACCTTAAAGGCTGAACGAAATAAGCCTGAAGTCGAAGATGCTTTAAATGCATTAACAGCTGCTGCGCAATCCGAAAAAGGAAATTTACTTGAGCTTGCCATTGATGCAGCACGTAAGCGTGCAACCCTGGGTGAAATTTCTAGCGCTATGGAAAAAGTTTTTGGCCGGTACAAGGCCACTATCAAATCCATTTCAGGTGTATATTCGGGGGCGATGAAGAATCAGCAGCAATTTGTGGATGCCCGCAAGCTCTCGGATGACTTTGCAAAACTGGACGGCCGCAGGCCGAGAATTCTGGTTGCCAAAATGGGTCAGGATGGTCATGATCGCGGAGCAAAAGTAATTGCTACCAGCTTTGCTGATCTGGGCTTTGACGTTGACATCGGCCCATTATTTCAAACACCCGATGAAGTTGCCTTGCAGGCTGCTGAAAATGATGTTCACATTGTAGGCGCTTCCAGTCTGGCGGGCGGACACAAAACACTTATTCCAGAATTAATCACCGCGCTTAAAAAAATCAACCGGGAGGATATTATGGTTGTTGCCGGAGGGGTTATCCCTGCGCAGGATTATGATTTTCTTAACAAATCTGGGGTTTCATTCATTTTCGGACCGGGAACAGTGATCGCAGAAGCCGCGCAGGAAATTCTCAAAAAATTAATCCGCAATTACGCCTAGAAGAGGCTTTACCACTACAGTTGTTTGGGTATAAATCGCGTGTAAATTCTTACCTTACTGATCCAATTTTTAAACCCTTCGTTGCCATGAAAGTAATCCGTTTGATGTGTGTGCTGGCACTTGTGTTATTTCTCGGTGCTTGCGGATCCCTGGATAAAAACCTTACAAAAGTTGATCAATCCTATAGCTCCGGGGATTACTCCAAAGCTTCCAAAGGACTCGCCAAGTTTAAAAAGAAAGCCACTGCCAAATTCGGTCAGGAGAATAAATACATGCCAGGGTATTACATCCGTGAAGCTAAGATAAACCTTAATTCAGGTCAGCTTGCCGGATTTGAAACAAGCATCACCAACGCTATTGCTTCGAGTGCCAAAATAAACGGGGAGGCCAGTGCAGCGCACGCACAAACATTAGCCGATGTGGCGGAGGCCTATAATCAATATGGTAATTACAGATTGTCACGTGAGTATTCCGAAAAGGCACTGGCCATACTTTCAGCGATTACTCCGGAAGAACCTGTATTGAAATCCCGTATCGATCTTGAGCTTGCGGAAGCAATGATCGGCCAGGGTTTTTACAACCAGGCGCTTGAAATCCTTGCAGCCAACGACAAATTTTTAGCCGGACGTGCAGTGGATAAAGAAACCTATGTTGAGGAAGGCAAAATTAAGAACCGGTTTATCGATGAAGCAGAACTTGACCAACGATTTGGAAGCTATGCACGATTGAAAACGTTAACCGCCCTGGCACACGGCAAGCAAGGCGATATTAACGTAGCAGACGGTGAGTTTCTGGCTGCGCATAACTGGATAAAAGATAAAAAACGATTTTTCAAAGAAACCAATCTTGCATTAGTGTATAACGCATACCTCCACTTAAACATGTGGGTTGAGCATAATGAGGGAAACGTCCAGGAAGATTTTAAAGAAAAACAACTCGACTACGGCTGGCAGTTAAGCGAGTTGAAGAGCAGAACTTCACCTTCCGTACCGCTTGGTCACGATATCTATCTGGCGTATCTGGATCAGCTTCTGCGTGAAGAAAGTAACACCCGGTACGCAAACCTGAAATCGGAGTACGATCGCATGCTTGGCAAATATTTTACCAAGTCAAGCCTCATGAATGTAAACCTGAAAGCGGTTGAGTTTAACAGTAAATTGAAGCGAGACAAAATAAATAGCCTGGAAGCTGATGCGCTAAGCGTTTTGAACTCAAAAAATCTGCCGCAGAATTATAAGACCAGGGTCCGTATCCTGGAATTTCTCGCAGAAATGTCCACGCAATTAAGGCGGTACACAAATGTTGAGCACTACCTGACTCAGATCATTGAGGTAAAAAAGGAATTGTACGGTGATAATACAACGGAATACCACCTGGCAAGGTTAAAGCTTGCCATCTTCTACGTTGACTATACCAACAAGCTCGATGAGGCTAAAAAGATTTTTGAGGAAAGCTATGTGAATATGGTTTCTAAAGAGATCAAGCTTCAGCATAAGGACAGACTTCCGATACTGTACAGTCTTGCCAAGCTCTATGACTTGACCGATAACTATGCCCAGGCTTCTGTCATTTCGAAAGAAGCCGGTGATGCGGCACGCGAGCGATTTACAAAAGATCAACCGGACTATGCCGTTGCCCTCACGCAAATTGCCCAGCTTGAAATCAAATTAGGTAACTACGACAAAGCGGGAAAAAACATTGACGATGCCATAAAAGTGCTGGAAGACAAACGGAAAGATGACCTGCACGTGGCCAAGTATATTCACGCCATTGAAACACAGGCGCGACTATATGGAATTAAAGGTATGTTTGATGAAGCTGAAGCAAACCTGAAAGAATCCAAAAGACGAATTAAAAAAGCGGATGTTCTTATTGAAGATGAATTGTCTACCGCGGCTGAGCTATCGACCGTATTAATTCAACTTGGGAAATACTCCGACACAGATCGTCTGTTAACCGAATTAATATCTCAAAATGAGGCGCTGTTTGGCACGACTTCTATCCGCCTGATTGAGCCATTGGTAAACCGCGCGAAAATTCAATTGGCACGGGGTGAGTACACGGAAGCTGAAAAGATCGCCCAGCGTGCCAATCAACTTGCCGTTAAAACATATACGGAGAACTCAACAAAAACCGCGCTCACACAACGCATACTCAGTGACATCTACTATACATTAGGTGATTATGATAAAGCTGAAGACAACATTAAAAAAGCAATCACCAGCCAGGAAAAACAATTTAGCCGGAAGCATGTAGAGGTTGCCAAGTCCTTGTCACAATTAGCGCTGATCAAATTCTACAAAGGGGACAGCCGAAAAGATGTTGAGAACATGATGATTGAGGCCCGGAACATTGTGGGCGACAAATTGGGTAAGGACAATCCGCTTTATGCCGACATTCTTAAAAACCTTGCCGTGGTTTATATTTCTGAAAAGAAATACGACCTCGCTTTCAACTCACTTACCATTGCCGAAGCGATCTGGCGTGCCAAAACCGGAAGTAAAAACAACATCAATGCAGCCAGCATTTATACGCTAACCGGTGATGTATACTATCAGCAGAAAAATTATAAAAAAGCAGAAGAATTTTATAACAAATCGAAAGACCTCTACAAGACGTATTTCAGTGTTAAGCATCCAGAGTATGTGAAAGTTCTCTCCAAGCTGAGTAAGGTCGATTACATGCAGAAGGATTACAAGGGAGCTAAGGCTAACATCGAAGAATCGCTCAACAATTATGAAAATTTTATTAAAACATATTTCCCAGCTTTGAGTGAACGTGAAAAAGCCAAATACTGGAACACCATAAAAGGCGATTTTGAATTTTACAACACGTTGGCACTCGGACAACTAGAAGACTTTAAGGAGCTAAGAGAAAATGTTTACAACTACCAACTGCTTACAAAGGCTTTATTGTTGAGTTCTTCCATAAAAGTCCGTGAACGCATTCTCAACAGCAAGGATGAAAATCTGAAATCCCAGTATACCGATTGGGTAGCCAAAAAAGAATTGATGACACTGGCGCTCTCCATGAGTCCGGATCAGCTTATTGAAAATGAAATCGATCCGAATGCATTGGCGCAGGAAGTTGAAAGGCTGGAGAAAGACCTGAGTCAGAAATCTGAACTGTTTGGTCAAACATTTGAGGATAAAAAAATCACGTATCAGGATGTAATCAAGTCACTCAAACCAAACGAAGTAGCTATTGAAATGGTGCGGTATCGCTACTTTAATCACTCGTTTACAGATTCGGTTATCTATGCAGCCCTCTATGTGAAGAGTGATTCTAAAAGACCCCAGGCGATTGTGTTAGCGGATGGCCATAGACTGGAGACGCGGAACTTTAAGTATTACCGCAATGCCATTCAAGGTAAAATTCATGATGATTTCTCTTACGAGGCATTCTGGGCACCTATCCAAAAAGGCATCGGCCTAACATCAACCATTTATCTTTCTCCGGATGGTGCATATAACCTCGTAAATTTGGAAGCCATCCCAACTCCGGACGGAAAATACATTCTCGACAATGCCAATATTGTATTGGTTAGTAACACCCGGGATATCTACCTCAAGAAAATCAAATCCCGTAATGCTGCAGAGAATACAGCTTCGATGTTTGGTAACCCATCTTTCTACCTCACCGCGTCCAGCGATCCATTAGTTGCTGCGTTGCCGGGCACAGAAAAAGAAATCAATCAATTACAGTTTTTGTTAAAGCAAAAAGGATGGAGTACGAAAGAATACATGGATAAAACCGCTACAGAAGAAACTATTAAAGAGCTGAACAGCCCTAAGATATTCCACGTAGCGACACATGGTTTTTATAAGCCCACCGAGGAACTATCGCTTGAAAGTGAAATGGAAAGTAACGAAGCGCAGCTTACACAGAATCCATTGATGCGCACAGGCTTGTTGTTAAAGGGTGCCGGTGACCTGCTTGCCAAAACTGACTTCAATTATAACATGGAGAACGGTATCCTTACTGCGTATGAAGCTATGAACCTAAGCCTTGATAAGACAGACCTGGTTGTGTTAAGTGCCTGCGAAACAGGGTTAGGTGAGTTGGAGGCAGGTGAAGGTGTGGCTGGTCTGCAGCGGGCATTCCTGGTTGCAGGGGCGAGAGTATTAGTGATGAGTATGTTTAAGGTAAGCGATGAGGCAACACAAAAACTTATGCTGAAGTTCTATCAGAAATGGCTGAACTCAGGCAACCTCCGCGAAAGCTTTATCGATGCCAAGAAAGAACTGAGGGTTGAATATCCGGAACCTATTTACTGGGGCGCTTTCGTGATGATCGGTTTGGATTAAGCTTAATATTAAAATAATTTGCAAGGCGCGTAATTTCTACGCGCCTTTTTTCTTGTTATGCTATGAAAGCTTTTGCCAGCGATAACTATTCCGGTGTTCACCCGGAAATTATGGAAGCCCTGATCCGTGCCAATGCCGGGCATATGGGATCTTACGGAAGCGATGAGATTACGACACGCACAAAAAAACTCTTTGAAAATATTTTCGGAGCAGGTTCGGAAATTTTTTTCGTGTATAACGGTACAGGCGCTAACGTGGTGGGCCTGAGTGCGCTTACCAAATCATTTAACGCTGTTATCTGTTCCGACCTGGCACACATCAATGTAGATGAATCAACTGCGCCTGAAAAATTCCTCGGATGCAAGTTGATCGATGTACCCACAACCGATGGAAAAATTACGCCTGAACAAATAGTACAAAAAATTATCCGCGTTGGCGATCAGCACCATCCGCAGGCAAACGTTATTTCGATCTCACAGACAACGGAATATGCCACGGTGTATACCGTTGAAGAGATTAAAGCATTGTCTGCAGTGGCAAAAAAACATAATCTTTATCTCCACATGGACGGCTCGCGCATCAGCAATGCGGCCGTAAGCCTGAATACAGATTTCAGATCGTTCACGCGCGATGCTGGCGTAGATGTACTTTCTTTTGGAGGGACGAAAAATGGAATGATGTTCGGAGAAGCTGTTGTCATCTTTAATCCCGAGCTGGCCAAAGACGCCTATTACTTACGAAAGCAAGGCATGCAGTTGCATTCTAAAATGCGGTTTATCAGCGCTCAGTTTGAATGCTTATTATCAACTGATCTTTGGAAACGCAATGCCACCCATTCCAACGCTATGGCGAAAAGACTTGAGCAAGGCTTACGGGGTATACCGAACGTAAAAATCACGCAGGCCGTTAATGCCAACGGAGTTTTTGCAATTCTTCCAAAAGAAATAACACCGGAGCTCCAGAAAGAAATTTTCTTTTACGTATGGAATGAGCAAACCAATGAGGTTCGGCTGATGTGTTCGTTTGATACGAAGGAAGAGGAAATTGACCGCTTTATAAAAAAGATCAAAGAACTGACCCTCTAACGCTTCAGAAATTTATAGGTAGCCTTGAATTGAAGCTGCTCATCGCGAACGGCAACCAGGTAATACCCCGTGGCGAGGTCTTTTACCTTGAGCCGCACTTCATGATCGTTTACGGTTTCTTTCTCAATCTGAAGTTCGCTTCCCAAAATTGTGTACAAGGTAACTTTGGCCGTTGATGCATCCAATGTGCTGAGCTTAATATTAATGTAGTCGGTAGTAGGATTTGGATATAAGGTGATGGATTTTGATAAATCCATTTTTTCCGAATTGTATACGATTGGATCCTGAATCTGGCCAAAAGCCGTTCCGCTTAAAAATAAAAGCAGGAAGAAAGACAATATCAGGCTCAGGTTACGCATTATAGCTTTTTACGCAAAATCCAGTCCAAAGTTCGGGTTATATGCATATAGATGCCAAAAACCCTGAAAAGGTTTAAATCCGCTGCAAATTTAATTATTAAATACGAAAAGCATCCGGCAGGTAAGCCGTGATGTCAGAGGCTATCATCGAAATCTGGCCCATCTGGGCTGCCGCCCGGTCTCCGGCTGATCCGTGTATCCAGCAACTAATAAGTGCCGAATCCAGACCGGAATAGCCTTGAGCAAGCAATCCGGTGATAACTCCAGTAAGTACATCTCCAGTTCCGCCTGTGGCCATGCCCGGATTTCCCGTGTTGTTAAAATAAACCTTACCCTCGGGGGTAGAAATCGAAGAATGAGCGCCTTTCAGCAGAACTATAGTTCCTGTCTTGACAGAAAAATCGATTTGTTTCTGAAGCCGTTCAAAATCAGTTTTCCAGCTACCTGCCAATCGTTCAAATTCTTTTGGGTGCGGAGTAAGGACGGCATTCTTTGGAAGTATATGTATCAACTCACGGTTTGATCCGAGCATATTCAATGCATCCGCATCAATAATCAACGGGTTGCCAACGGCTTCCAATAAGGAGGTGAAAGACTTTAGTGTTTTCTTATCCTGACCAATGCCCGGTCCGATCCCGATTGCTGAAAAGTTTTTTGTATCCGGAAAGGATGAGAGAATTTCCTCGTTGTCATCAACGCTCACCATCGCCTCCGGAACTGAAGCTTGCATGATTTCATATCCGCCTTTCGGAACATGAACGGTTAACAACCCGGCTCCGGATCGTAACGCTGAACGTGCACTTAAAACTGCTGCACCCATTTTTCCATAGCTTCCGGCAATCAGCAACGCATGACCAAATTTTCCTTTGTGATCAAATTTTGACCGTGGCTTTAGCAAAGCCCTGATATCCTTTTGTTCGAGCAACGAATAGACGCTTGCTTGAGCTTCAATAAACTCCTGATCCAATCCGATATTCACACTATGCCATACTCCTACATACCTGCTGCTTTGCGGAAAGAGAAAGGAAAGTTTGGGAAGCTGGAATGAGACCGTATGGTCGGCCTGAACAATTTCCCCTTCAGAAGGTTTATCGGCCAGCAGGCCCGAAGGTATATCAACGGCAATCCGAAGTGCTTTTGTTTTATTTATGCAGCGGATAGCCTGCGCAAAAATTCCATCGGCAGGCCGCGAAAGTCCGGAACCAAAAATGGCATCAATAAGAACGGAACGATCATTGAATAAATTCTGATCAGCTTCGGAGATAATCTCAAAGGCCGGGATTTTTCCACGTATGCGGTTGAGATTAATTTTAAAATTGTCAGACTCAGGCATCGATCCCCTGACAACCCAAACCTTTACATCGTAGCCCTGTTCCGCGAGGAGACGAGCAATTCCCAGTCCGTCACCGCCATTGTTGCCGGTGCCGCATACGATACCGATGGTTTTATCATTTGCAATCGTAGCTGTAAACCATGCGGTAAATGCCACGCACGCCCGTTCCATTAAATCAATGGACGCAATCGGTTCATGCCGAATGGTGTGCGCATCCAGTTCTTTAATTTGCGATGGTGTGAGAATCTTAAGCATGAGTGATGCTCTAAGATAAGCAATCAGCGATCAACTTCTCCCATCACCATATCGATGGAACCGATGATTGCAATCAGATCAGCAACAAGAACACCTCTGCTGATTTCGGGCAATACGGACAAATTAGAGAAACAGCACGACCTTCCCTTGCACCGGAACGGTACATCTGTTTTACCATCCGCCCGGAAGAAGAAACCAAGCTCGCCTTTCGGACTTTCGCCCCGAATATAAAAATCCTGCGCCTGTGGCCGGATCTTTTTAGGAACCATCGCCTGCGGATTAAATTCTTTTGTTCGTTTATGTTCGCCCTGCAGCGCAACCAAACATTGCTCAATGATCTTTACCGACTCATGAATTTCCTGCATGCGCACCCACGTGCGGTCCCAGCAATCACCCACAGTTCCTTTCCTTCCCTCTCCGATCGGGATCGTAAACTCAAGTTCGGGGTAAACCGAATAACCATCAACCTTTCGCAAATCAAAACGAAGTCCTGAAGCCCGCAACATGGGGCCGGTTACACCATAATTAATTGCCAGGTTAAGTGGAAGGACACCTACGTTGGCCGTACGTTTGATAAAGATGTCGTTTTCGATGAGCAGCTTTTCCAGTTCAGAAAGTTTTGGCTTGATGTATTTAATAAACTCCGAGCAGCGATCCTCAAAGCCAACCGGCAGATCATAAAATAATCCACCAATCCAGATATAGTTATAGAGTAATCGTGCACCGGACGCCCACTCGAGTAATCGTAAGATGTGTTCGCGATCACGCATGACCCAGAAGAATGGCGTAAACGCACCAATGTCCATCCCATACGTCCCGATGGCGATGAAGTGTGAAGCAATTCGATTCAGCTCGGCCATCAGTACCCGGATGTATTCAACGCGTTTCGGAATCTGGTCGGCAATACCCAGCATGCGTTCAACACCCATTGCGTACACATGTTCTGAATTCATGGCCGCTACATAGTCCATACGGTCAACAAACGGAATCACCTGATTGTATGGCAGATTCTCAGCATGCTTCTCAAAGCAGCGATGCAGGTATCCTACATGCGGAACAACATCTTTAATAATTTCTCCATCCATCAAAACTTCGAGGCGCAGTACTCCGTGGGTAGAAGGATGCTGCGGGCCCAGGTTGATGATCATCTCTTCTGAACGAAGATTTTCTTCTTTGAACTTGTTCGGTTCGGATTCAGCCAGATTGGAGGGCTTGTATTTATATTGAATACTGTCAGTAGGCATCAGTATTCAACTTTTATGTTACGATAGTATTCCTGATGGTGATAGTCCTTCCGGAGCGGAAAGCCTTCCCAGTCAGCCGGCAAAAGAATTCTCCTTAAATCAGGGTGGCCGGTGAATTTTATTCCCAGGAAATCAAATGCCTCACGTTCGTGCCAGTCTGCTGTACGCCAAATGGACGTAACAGAATCAACCACCGGATTTTCGCGGGGCAACAACACCCTCAACATCAGATGCGTGTTAAACGGAATTGAATACAGGTTGTAAACAACATCCATGGTGTTTGCCTGAACTCCGTTATCTATACCAGTTAAGCAGGAAAGCATGTCAAAATACGTATCCGGACTTTGATGAAGGTCGGCACAAACTTTTAGTAGATCCTGTGCGGGAATAAGAATGGCCTTCGGAGAAGATTTTTCATCGGTGGTTGCATCCGGTGAAATTCTATTGACATGATCAAATAGTTGAGAAAAATCAGGCATGCTGCTTTTGGTTTTCGAGTAGTCGCTCAATGGCTTTAGGGGCCTTCAGGCTTTCGTTGCGAATTTTTTCCTGCAGTTTTAAGAAGCCTCCGATCAATGCTTCCGGGCGGGGCGGACAACCCGGCACATAAATATCTACGGGCACAATCCGGTCTACACCTTTTACCACGTGGTATCCATGCTGCCAGTACGGACCTCCGCAATTTGAGCATGAGCCCATGGAGATCACATAGCGCGGTTCAGGCATTTGCTCATATAATCGTTTGATGCGGTCGGCCATCTTGAATGTAACGGTTCCCGCCACGATCATTACGTCAGCCTGGCGCGGAGATGCAAACGGAGCAATGCCGAAGCGGTCCATATCGTACACGCTTGTACCTGTGCTCATAAATTCAATGGCACAACAGGCGATTCCGAATGTCATCGGCCACATGGATGAAAGCCTTGCCCAGTTCAATAAATCATCCGCTTTGGTGATGATAATACCTCCATTTTCAAATTTATGATCGAGCAGGCCCATTATTTATACTTCTCGTTAATCGTGTTGTAGAATTCTTTCGGAACAACGGATGCAATATCTTCTTTTTTCGGAGCAGGCTTAACCCAATCTAATAAACCATTGACCCACGCATACGCGAGTCCCAGCGCCAGGATGAGAATGAAAATGATCATCTCAAGTAATGAAAACCAGCCCCATAAACCATTTGTTTGTTCTATCAATTCCTTATTGGCAAAAACAGTTGCCCAGGGAAACAGGAATACAATCTCAACCTCAAAAAGAATAAAAATAAGAGCGACAATATAAAACCGCATATTAAACTGCGACCATCCTGTGCCGATCGGTTGCTCACCGCTTTCATACGTTTCCAGCTTTTGTTCGTTAGGGCGGTTGGGCCGGATCAGCCGGGCTACTAAAAATGAAATGGACAGGAAAATAATTCCGCCAATAAAAAACAGCAAAATCTTTCCGAACTCAGAAATGGTGTATTGGCTAACGGAGTGATCCATGAACCAAATATAGAGAAAGGAGGCTCACTTTTTAAGATTGTAAAGGTCGTTTCTTAATCATGCCGCCTTTGATGTCGCTTACACTGTTCTCCACCATAAAGGCATTTTCATCGATCTTGGCAACTTCTGTTTTTAATTTTTGAAGCTCCAACCGGGTTATGACAGAAAAAATCACATCATAATCTTCTTCCTGGTGACCGCGTTTGCCAAACCCGCCCTTACCCTGTAGTACCGTAACCCCACGGCCCATATTTTTGGTAATCGCGTTTTTTATTTCTGTGCTTCGTTCAGAAACAATCATAACACTGATGTACTCTTCAATACCATGAACAACAAAATCTACCGTTTTAGAAGCTACCAGATAGGTAAGAATTGCATACAGGGCAGTTTCAATATTGATCAGGTACGCAGCTACCGAAAAAATACCGATGTTCAGAACCAGGATAATATCACCCACCGTGAGAACTGTTTTACGGCTGGTATAGATGGCCAGTACTTCCGTGCCATCAATTACACTACCACCCCGGATCGACATTCCAATTCCCAGTCCTAAAAAAAATCCTCCAAAGACAGAGATTAGGAGCTTATCATCTGTGATTAACGGAAAGGGCATGAAGGCCAACACTACCGCCAGTAAACCTATCGCAATGAGGGTTTTAACTGCAAAAATTTTTGATATCTGCGTATACGCGATTAAAATAAACGGCAGGTTAATGATTACAATTAGGTAAGAGAGGTCAATATCCGTCAACACATTCACGAGCAGTGAAATACCGACTACGCCTCCATCTAAGAATTCGTTTGGCAATAAAAAGCTTTTCAAACCAAATGCGGCCGCGGCTACACCAAGTGAAATAAACATCACATCCTTAATCATCCGCTGAATGTTGATCTTGCGGATACGGAGCGCATTTAACTGTTTAAATCGTTGTTGTGTACTCATGAGAGGGTTAAGATAATAAAAAAGCCTTCCCGATACTATCGGAAAGGCTTTTATACCTTTTGTCAGTCTGAGCTTGCTGTTGTCAGTCTGAGCTTGTCGAAGACTGATTAGTAAAGTGAATCAGGTTTCGGCTCTCAGGTTTCGACACTCAGGTTTCGACACTCAGGTTTCGACAAGCTCAACCTGACACATGATTATTTATCCGACTTACTTACCCCTGGCTCACGTTTCAAAAATTCATCATACAGTTGCGTATGACGGCTCACCATCGGGATCTGCCAGCCATCTATGAATACATGAATGATGTTGGTCTTCGTTTCAAACGGATCGCCATCGCTCACGACAATGTTTGCGGCTTTCCCAACTTCAATGGAGCCCAGCTTATCGCTCACGCCAAAAATTTCTGCCGGCACAATCGTTATTGCCTTCAGCGCTTCTTCACGACCCATACCATAAGCCGCAGCGAAGCCTGCATTGAATAAGAGGTTACGAACGTTTTCAGTTTCTGATGTACGAAGCGCAACTTTAACACCTGCTTTTTTCATGAGGCCTGGGTTTGCGTACG
>Ga0209277_10000614_pt1 | contig 17954 bp, 13 predicted proteins | sample JI81AbrownDNA_FD_187503 | JGI IMG/M metagenome (GOLD analysis project Ga0209277, IMG submission 187503) | Wastewater effluent complex algal communities from Wisconsin, to seasonally profile nutrient transformation and Carbon sequestration -... | ecosystem: Engineered > WWTP > Effluent > Algae... | reverse complement strand
TGCTGCTCGAAATCGAGACCAGCCTGCGCCTTTTTGGCGGGCTGGCGCCCCTCTGCGACGCCATCCGCGCCGGTCTCGACGAACTCGGCTTCACCGCGCAGCTGGCCGTCGCCCCCACTCCACTGGCGGCCCGCTGGCTGGCCCGCGGCGCCGCAGGCAGCTTGCTGCAAACCCCGGCCGGGCTGCCCGATGCCCTCGCCCCTTTGCCGCTCGGTCTCCTCGCTCACGAAAGCACCGTGGGCGCCGACAGCCTCGAGCTGCTCGCCGGCATCGGAGCCCGCTGCATGGCAGACGTCCGCCGCCTGCCGCGCAGCGGGCTGGCCCGGCGCCAGGCCGGGGCCGTCATCACGCTGCTCGACCGTGCCTATGGAGAGCTTCCCGACCCACGCCCCTGGTTCGTTCCGCCGGAGCATTACAGCAGCCGTCTTCCCCTGCCCGCACCCAGCGACCAGACGGACATCCTGCTGTTCGGCCTGCGCCGCCTCCTCGCCGGACTTTCCGGCTGGCTGGACGCCCGCCAGGCCGGTCTTGAACGCTTCACGCTGGTGCTGGAGTTCGAGCGCCTCGGCAGCATCCACCGTGGTCATGAAGCGGAAAGCCGCATCGAGATCGTCCTCGGCGCCCTCTCCCGGGACATGGCTCGTTTCCAGCTGCTGACCCGCGAGCACCTGAGCCGCAAGGCGCTACCCGCGCCGGTGGAAGCCCTGCGCCTCGAGGCCGACGCCCCCCGGCCGATGGCGCCGCCGCGCAGCGATTTCTTCGATGTCCAGGCCAGCGAGGACAGCGATCCAGGCCTGCTCCTCGCCACCCTGCGCGCCCGCCTGGGCAACGCCGCCGTGCGCTGCCTCGCCCCCCATCCGGATCACCGCCCCGAACACGCCTGGCGCCAGACCGATCCGCAAGCCTCCGCACTGCAGCCCGGCGCGGCGCTGCGCACTGCAGCCTTACCCAGCGCACCGCGCCCCCTGTGGCTTCTGCCCGAACCCCGCCCGATCGCCTGCCCCGCGCCGCAAAACATCCTCGCCGGCCCCGAGCGCATCGAATCCGGCTGGTGGGACGGCAACGACGGCGAGATCTGCCGCGACTACTTCGTCGCCAGACGCCAGGATCACAGCCTGGTATGGGTTTTTCGCGACTCGAAAGCGCCCCACGGCTGGTTTCTGCACGGCTATTTTTCATGATGCCGCGCTACACTACGCCCCGCCCATGAAGCCCCAGCCCCACGCCCAATCCCTCTCCCACCGCATCGTCGAACTCGCCTGGCCGGTACTCATCGCCCAGCTCTCGTCGATGACGCAAATGGTCAGCGACACGGTGCTCGCCGGCCGCTACGGCACGGAAGACCTGGCCGCGGTGGCCGTCGCCAGCGGCATCTACATTTCAATCGTGATGTTGATGGTCGGCATTCTGCAGGCAGTGGCACCCACCGTTGCCCACCACGTCGGCGCCGGCCGCACCAATGAAATCGGCCCGTCCGTGCAGCAGGGTTTCTGGCTGGCCCTGGCCCTCACCGTTCCCGCCGTGCTCTTCATGCGCCAGCCCGACTGGCTGATGCAGCTCAGCGACATGAGCCCCGCCGTCGAAAACCGTGCCCGCGACTACCTCACCACCGTCGCCTGGGGCCTGCCGGCGGTACTGCTGTACCGCACCTTCTATGCCTTCACCAACGCCCTCGGGCGTACCCGCGTGCTGATGTTCATCAGCCTTGCGGCCACCGCGGTGCACATTCCCCTTTCGTGGGCCCTGATCAACGGCAAGCTCGGCTTCGCGCCTCTTGGCGGCACCGGCTGCGCGGTTTCCAGCGCGTGCATCGCCTGGCTGGCCTTTTTTGCCGCGCTGCTGCACGTCAGCCGAACACCGGCCTACGCGCCCTATCACCTGTTCTCCCGCTGGCAGCCTCCGCATTTCAAAACCCTTGCCGAATTGCTGCGCCTGGGTTTGCCGATGGGTTTTTCCAGCTTCGTCGAAATCACCGCCTTCACCCTCATCGCCCTGCTGGTGGCCCGGCTGGGTGCCGGCGTGGTGGCCGGACACCGCATCGTCGGCAATCTTTCGGCGCTGATCTACATGCTGCCGCTGGCCCTGGCCATCGCCACGCTGGTGCTGGTCGGGCAGGCCGTGGGCGGGCGCGACGGCCTGGGCGCCCGGCGTGCAGCCAAGGTCGGCATCGTGATCGCCACGGGTTTATCGACGCTGGTCAGCATCGTCATGTGGTTTGCCCGCGATCCGGTCATGGCTGCCTACACTGCCGACCCGGCCGTGCGCGAGCTGGCCAGCTCGCTGGTGATCTACATCTGCCTGTACCAGTTCTTCGACGCCATCCAGACCGTTGCGGCCCACGCCCTGCGCGGCTACAAGATCACCGTCGGGCCGATGCTCATCCACACCCTGTGCTTCTGGGGCATCGGCCTTGGCGGCGGCTACAGGCTGGCCTTTTCCGGAATGGGCGCGCTGCTGCCGCCGCAGGGCGTGGCCGGCTTCTGGCAGGCTGCGGTGCTCAGCAACATGGCCGCCGCCGCGCTGTTCGGCGGCTACCTGCACCTGGCCTCAAAAAAACACGCGGCCAGGCCCGCCTGACCAGCACAGCCCGCTCAAGGCACACGCATCAGCCCTTCAGCCAGCCCTCGCGCAAAGCCAGTGCAGGCGCCGGGGCGTCCTCGGTGAAGCTCAGTCTGGCGGTGTCTTTTGGTGCGGCCTTGAGCTCCACGTCAAAGCGCATCAACTCGTCGCGGCGGAAGACGTGAATTTCCACGCTGTCGCCGGCAATGCGGCGGGCCAGCAGTTTGTCGAAATTGCCGGCGCCAAGCTTCAACCCGTCCAGCGCCACCAGCACATCGCCCGCCGACAGCCCGGCCGCCTGGGCCGGGCCGCCGTCGTAAACGTTGGCCAGCTTCAGCACGTCGCCGTCGGCACTGGTGCGCACGCCCATTCCCGGCGCCTCGCCGGAGGCCTCCCACACCAGGGCCATGCCGGCGCGTGCAAGCCCGCTTGCCAGCGGCAGTTCGGCGGTTCCCTCGACAAGCTCGCGCAGCCAGCGGCCCACCTCCGCGCCGCCGATTTCGCTCGCCAGTTGAAAGATGCCGTCCTCCGCCACGCCAGTGCCACTGAGCCCGTGACGCTGCCACAGGGCGCGCATCAGATCGTCGAGGCTGGTGGCGCCCTTGCTCCCGGCCCGCAGGCGCAGGTCGAGCAGCAGCGCCACCAGCGCGCCCTTGGTGTAATAGCTGACGATGGCGTTGGGGCTGTTCTCGTCCTGGCGGTAATACTTGGTCCACGCCTCGAAGGATGATTCGGCCACGCTCTGCTTGTGGCGGCCGCTGCCCTTGTGAACCTGGCTGATGGTCTTGCCCAGCAGCGCCAGGTAATCCTTTTCGGTGATCCGGCCGGTGCGCAGCAGCATCAGGTCATCGTAATAGGACGTAAAGCCCTCGAAGGCCCACAGCAGCCGGGTGTAGTTTTCCTGCGTCAGGTCGTAGGGCACGAAGGCTGCGGGCTTGATGCGCTTGACGTTCCATGTATGGAAATACTCGTGGCTGCACAGGCCGAGAAACTGGCGATAGCCCTCCGACTGCGCCTCCATGCCGGCCCAGGGCAAGTCGGCGCGGCTGCACAACAACGCGGTGGACGCCCGGTGCTCCAGGCCACCGTAGCCATCGCCCACCGCCATCACCAGAAACACGTAGCGATCCATCGGCGCCGGCTCGCCAAACAGGCGAATCTGCGCTTCGCAGACCGGCTTGAGGTCGTCCACCAGACGCGTCATGTCGCAATCGTGGCGACCGGTGATCGCCACCGCGTGGGGCACGCCGCAGGCATCGAACTCGGCCAGCGCAAAGTTGCCCATCTCAACCGGATGATCGATCAGCGCGTCGTAGTTTTGCGCCTGATACAGCCCGAAACCATAGCGCTCCGCGGCGCCCTTCTCCCCCAGCGCCTCCGGCAGGCTCGTCGCCACGCGCCAGCCCGCGTCCTCCAGGCCTTCTGGCGGGCGGATGTCCACCCGCTGCGGCGCGTTTTCGTGGCCGTGGGCACACAGGAAAACGCTGGTTCCATTGAAGAAGCCGTGGGTCGGATCCAGGTGGGCGGTGCGCACCGACAAATCCCACGCGTACACCGTGTAGGTCAGGGTGAGCGGGCCTTCGATACCCGCCGGCAACTGCCAGCTGTGCTTGTCGCGCTTGGTCACCGGCACGGCCTTGCCACCGGCCCGGGCCGACAGGCTGACGATGTTCTTCGCAAACTCGCGAATCATGTAGCTGCCGGGAATCCACGCCGGCAGGCTGAACACCTGCCCGGCCGGATCCGGCCGGATCAAGCTCAGCGTCACTTCGAAAAGATGGGCGGCCGGCTGGGTGGCCTGGATGGTGTAGCGGACGGGAGCGGTCATCAGGGCGGCGCGGGCAAATTGAAGAAGGCGCCGATTTTACTGCGCCGCCCAAAACACGGCCTGCCTCATTTTTAGGCAACAATAAAAAAGCCTTATGGCTTAGGGTCTTGTCGGCCAATCTCACAGTTTTTCCACACCTTTGCCCACCTGCGATGGGGAAAACTTGGACATTTCAACAGCTCAAAAAACCTGCACCATTTTGAGGCGTCAATATTAATCTATTTAATTTCATAAGCTTGAGAGCTTTCCACACAGCTTATCCACAGCTTATCCCCGGTTTTGTGTGCATAGACAAAAACTATTCAAAACCTCAAAACAACAACGTTGCTCTATTTTTAGGCAGCCGGAAAAAACCCTTTTGTTTCCGCGGCATGACACTGCCCCTCACAGTTTATCCACAGCCTTGCCCACCCTGAATGTGGGTTATCCAGGGCCTGTGAATCATGGAATGAAAGGCAGTTCTATCAGGTCGCTGCGCGCCACGCCGGCGGTCATCTTGCGGCACAGGGCGACGAACTCGCGCATGCCGGCCGTCACGTACTTGCGTCGGTGAGTCACAAACTGAAACTGGCGCCGCAGATCCAGATCCGGCGTGTGCACCTCGGCCAGGCTGCCCCGCCGAAAGGCCTCGCGCAGGGCAAGCCGCGAGATGCAGCCAATGCCAAGGCCGCTCTCCACCGCGCGCTTGATCGCCTCGGTGTGCTCCAGCTCGAGGCGTACCTTGAGATTGCCAGTGAAGTGGCGCAGGGCCTGATCGAAGGTTTCCCGCGTGCCTGAGCCCTGCTCGCGCAGGATCCAGTCCTGGCCGGCCAGCTCAAGCATGCTCACCGGCCTGCCGTGGGCCAGCGGGTGAGCCGGCGCGCAAAACACCACCAGTTCGTCCTCGACCCACGGTTCGACGACCAGGTCCGGGTGACGGCAACTGCCTTCGATCAGCCCCAGGTCCAGCTCGTAATGAGTGAGCTGCTGGACGATGGTGGCGGAGTTGTGAACCGAAAGCCTCACTTGCGCGCTCGGATGAAGGCGCAGGAAATCGGCCGCAATCAGGGTGGCCAGATAGTTGCCCACGGTAAGGGTGGCGCCGATTTTCAGCGGGCCGAAGTCGGTCTTTCTGGCCAGCAGGGTCTCGATTTCACTGGCGTGCTCGATCAACTGCACCGCGTGGGGCTGCAAGACCTGCCCCAGTTCATTCAGGCGCAACGTCTTGCCGATGCGGTCGAAAAGCTGGGTGTCGAACTGGCGTTCGAGTTCGCCCAACGCCGTGCTGGTGGCCGACTGCGACAGGGCCAGCTCATCGGCGGCCCGCGAAACGCTCTCATGACGGGCCACGGCCACAAAGATTTCAAGCTGGCGAAGGGTGTATTTCATAGGTGCGTATATCTAAAAAACAGAATATTGATATCAATACAATCCATTTTACAGATTTACTCTGCTCGCTAGAATTGCTGCAACACAACAAACGATACAGGCGCAGCCATGAGCAAACTGAGTACGCAAACCGTCCTTGATGTCCGTCACTGGAACGACTCCCTGTTCAGCTTCAAGGTAACCCGCGATGCCGGGCTGCGTTTCGAGAATGGCCAGTTCGTGATGATCGGCCTGGAAGTGGACGGCCGCCCGCTGACCCGCGCCTACAGCATCGCCAGCCCCAACTACGAAGAACACCTGGAATTCTTCAGCATCAAGGTGCAGAACGGCCCGCTCACCTCGCGCCTGCAACATTTGCAACCGGGCGACCCGATCATCATCAGCAAGAAGCCCACCGGCACCCTGGTGCTGCACGACCTGCTGCCCGGCCGCAACCTCTACCTGTTTGCCACCGGCACCGGCCTGGCGCCGTTCATGAGCGTGATCCAGGATCCGGAAACCTACGAGCGCTTCGAAAAGGTGGTGCTGCTCCACGGCGTGCGCTATGTGTCCGAACTGGCCTATAGCGAGTTCATCGAACAAGCCCTGCCCGGGAACGAGTTCTTTGGCGAGGACGTGGCGAACAAGCTGGTGTATTACCCCACCGTGACCCGCGAGGAATTCCGCAACCAGGGCCGCGTCACCGACCTGATCACCACCGGCAAGTTCTTCGCGGACACCGGCCTGCCGCCCCTCGACCCGGCGCGCGATCGCGCGATGATCTGCGGCAGCCCGGCCATGCTCGACGACACCTGCAAGATGCTCGATGCGCGCGGCTTCAAGATTTCACCGCACATCGGCGCCCCGGGCGACTACGTCATCGAACGGGCTTTTGTCGAGAAGTGAACGCCTGGCGAGGGGCAAGCCCCCCTCGCCCCGTACTCCCGCCCCTTTTTACTGCTCAAGCCCTTCGGCCAGCCGGGCGACCATCTTTCGCACCGCTACCATCTGCGGGGCATTGCGGGTGGCGTAGTCCACCGCGCTGTAACCCCACCAGTCCCAACAGCCCTTGGGGTTGTAGATCCAGCGCATCGACCCCGCCGCCAGCCCGCTGCGCGCCACGGCCTGCGGATACAACACGACCAGCCGGTTCGTTTCGGCCCAGGCGTTGTAGCCGGCACCTTCGACAAAGCGCCGGCCGACCTGGTCCTCGCCCTGCCTGCAGCCATGAAAGGCCACGTGCACCCGGCAACCCCCCGCCCTGCAGCTCGCCGGTATGTAGGCAAAGCCCTGCTCGCCCATGCTGATGTCCGCCGGCAGGCCGCCGGTAAAGGGCCGCTGATCGAAGGTGACAAGATGGCCCGGCTCGGGAACGGACTTCGGCTTGAGCTTGCCGAGCAGATGGCCAAGCAACTCGCCGGGCGCATCGAAATCGCCGCAGCGATTGATATACGGCGGCTCGGACGTATCGCAGGCGTTGGGCTTGGAATCGGCCACCGAGATCATCGCGTGGCCGGCGTCAGGCAGCGTCACCAGCCGGATCGATTCGGCCGGCACCCACGCCTTGTAGAAGCCCACCAGCGCATCCACCACCGGCCGCTCGACCGTGTGGTCGGCTCCGCCGGTGAGCACCCACACCTTGTCGTCGGCAAGCGCCGCCGGCGGGTCGATCAGATCGAGCCGCGCGCGGGATTCCATGCGCGCCTTGACGTCACCGGGCGCAGGAGGCGGCGCCCAGCGGGTTGGCGCCATGCAGTTGGACAGCGCTCGCACGGCGCTGCCCTCGGCGCAATCGTAGGGCCCTGCCGCGATGATTCCCGCGCCCTTGACCAGTTTTGAGTAGGCCACCTGAAACTGCACCGCCATGTAACCGCCCGACGAAATGCCGGAAACCGTTACCGCCGAGCTGTCCGATCCCAGCGCCGGCAAGGCTGGCGCCGCCAGTCCGATGGACGGGAGGCCTGCGCCAAGCACAACCCAAAGTACCCGCATCTTCATCATCACGCCCCCAGCAAACGCCACAGCACGCCACCGCCCGCCGCCAGCCCCATGGCCCCGAAGGCCAGCGCGGCAAGCGTAAAACCCCGCTCCCGCAGCGCCGGCTCCTTTGCGTAAGCAATCGCATACCAGACGCGCCCGACCAGCCACACGCCGCCCAGCCCGGCAGCGACGCCATCGCTTACGTAGGCAGCGCAAATCCACAAGCAAGGCAGGCACATGGCCGCCCATTCGAGGGTGTTCATCTGCACCCGGTACAGACGCTCGAAAGTCGGGTGACCCGTCACGGACGGCGCCTTGACGCCGTAGCGGTGGCGGCCCTTGCCCACGGCAAAACAGGTGCCGAACATCAAAAGGACGATCAACAGCGTGACCCCGGCCGTCAGGGGAGAAGAAGACAGCATGGCGAGAGGATTTCCAGAGGACAGAAGCGCCTAGCTTACCGCCCCTCCTCCATACTTCGCATTACATCTCCCCACGGCCCGGACACCCCATGCTTCGCACCCTGCTCCAGTTTCTCGCCCCTTACCGCCGCCGCGTCCTCGTCGCCGTCATTGCGCTCGTGCTGGCCGCCGGTGCCATGCTGGCCGTGGGGCAAGGCCTCAGGGCCGTCATCGACAAGGGCTTTTCAGCCGGCGACCCGGCCTGGCTCGACCGCACGCTGGCCACGATGGGCGGCCTCATCCTGGTGCTCGCGGCGGCTACCTACCTGCGCTTCTACAACGTTTCATGGCTTGGCGAGCGGGTTACCGCCGACATCCGGCGCCGCGTTTTCGACCACCTGCTGTGCCTGCCGCCGGCCTGGTTCGAGGCCGGTCGCACCGGCGAAGTGATCTCGCGCCTCACCGCCGACACCACGCAGATCGAAAACGTCATCGGCTCCAGCCTTTCCATCGCGCTGCGCAACGCGCTGCTGCTGGTCGGCGGGCTGGTGATGCTGTTCACCACCAGCCTCAAGCTCAGCCTGCTCACCGTTGGCGGTGTTCCGCTGGTTGTGGTACCCATCGTGCTGTACGGCCGCCGGGTGCGCAAACTCGCCCGCGAAAGCCAGGATCGCATCGCCGAACTGGGCAACCGCATCGACGAAACCATCCACGAAATCCGCATCGTCCAGGCCTATGGCCACGAAGACGCCGACCGCAGCGACTTCGGGCGTCTGGTGGAAGCCAGCTTCGACACCGCCCGCAGCCGTGTCGCCAACCGGGCGCGGCTGGTGGCGGCCGTGATGGTGCTGGTCTTTGGCGCGATCGCCTTCATCCTGTGGGTTGGCGGTCACGACGTGCTGGCCGGCACGCTCACGGCCGGCGAGCTTTCCGCCTTCGTGTTCTACGCGGCGCTGGTGGCCGGCAGTGTCGGCGCGCTGTCCGAAGTCTGGGGCGATCTGCAGCGCGCCGCCGGTGCCACCGAAAGATTGATGGAAACCCTCCACGCCACGCCGGCCATCCTTGCCCCCGCAGCGCCGCGGGCCTTGCCCGAGCCCGCCCGCGGCGCCATCGCCTTCGAGAAGGTGAGCTTTTACTACCCGAGCCGGCCCGACACGCCCGCCCTGGCCGATTTCAGCCTCGCGATCGAACCGGGCGAAACCGTCGCCCTCGTCGGGCCTTCCGGCTCCGGAAAAAGCACGGTCTTTCAATTGCTGCTGCGCTTCTACGATCCGCAGGCGGGCCACCTCACTCTCGATGGCGTGAAGCTCACCGACACCAATCCCGTCGCCCTGCGCCGCCGCATCGCGCTGGTGCCGCAAGACGCCGTGATTTTCGCCACCAGCGTGCTGGAGAACGTGCGCTACGCCCGCCCCGACGCCACCCTCGACGAAGTACACGCCGCCAGCGTGGCCGCCTTTGCCGACGAATTCATCGCCGGCCTGCCCGACGGCTACGCCACCGACCTTGGCGAGCGCGGCGTGCGGCTGTCCGGCGGCCAGCGCCAGCGCATCGCCATCGCCCGCGCCATCCTCGCCGATCGGCCTATCCTGCTGCTCGACGAAGCCACTTCGGCCCTCGACGCCGAAAGCGAACGCATGGTGCAAACCGCCCTCGACGGGCTGATGCGCCGGCACACCACGCTGGTCATCGCCCACCGCCTCGCCACCGTGCAAAAGGCCGACCGCATCATCGTGCTCGACGCCGGGCGCATCGTTCAGCAGGGCCGTCACGCCGAACTCGTCGCCGGGGACGGACTGTATGCCCGCCTCGCACGGCTCCAGTTCGTCGCCTGAACACAACTCGCGCCCGCCAACTCGGGTAAAGTTGCGCCTTCGTTTTCTCGCATCTCCGAAGGTACCCCGATGGCTCAATATGTCATGTCCATGCTGCGCGTCAGCAAGGTCGTCCCGCCCAAGCGTCAGATCATCAAGGACATCTCCCTGTCCTTCTTCCCCGGCGCCAAGATCGGCCTGCTCGGCCTCAACGGCTCGGGCAAATCCACCGTGCTGCGCATCATGGCCGGCGCCGACAAGGAATACGACGGCGAGGTGCAATGGCAGCCCAACATGTCCATCGGCTACCTGCCCCAGGAGCCGCAGCTCGACGCCGACAAGACCGTTCGCGAAGAAGTGGAATCCGGCCTCGGCGAAGTGATGCAGGCCAAGCAGAAGCTCGAAGAGGTGTACGCCGCCTACGCCGAGCCCGACGCCGACTTCGACAAGCTGGCCGAACTCCAGGCCAAGTACGAAAACATCATCGCCACCAGTGGCGCCGACGTGGAAACCCAGCTTGAAATTGCCGCCGACGCCCTGCGCCTGCCGCCCTGGGACGCCAGGATCGGCCCCCTCTCGGGCGGTGAAAAGCGCCGCGTTGCGCTGTGCAAGCTGCTGCTGTCGCGCCCCGACATGCTGCTGCTCGACGAACCCACCAACCACCTCGACGCCGAATCCGTCGAATGGCTGGAACAGTTCCTGGTGCGCTTCCCGGGCACCGTGGTGGCCGTCACCCACGACCGTTACTTCCTCGACAACGCCGCCGAATGGATTCTTGAACTCGACCGCGGCCACGGCATCCCCTGGAAAGGCAACTATTCCAGCTGGCTCGAGCAGAAAGAAGCCCGCCTGGAGCAGGAATCCAAGCAGGAAGGCGCCCGCATGAAGGCCATGAAGCAGGAGCTCGAATGGGTGCGTTCCAACCCCAAGGCCCGCCAGGCCAAGAGCAAATCCCGCCTGGCCCGCTACGAGGAAATGGCCAGCGTCGAATACCAGAAGCGCAACGAAACCCAGGAAATCTTCATCCCTGTGGGTGAGCGCCTCGGCGACAAGGTGATCGAGTTTACCGACGTCTCCAAGGGCTTCGGCGACAAGCTGCTGATGGACAAGGTCAACTTCAGCATTCCGGCAGGCGCCATCGTCGGCATCATCGGCCCCAACGGCGCCGGTAAATCCACGCTGTTCAAGATGATCACCGGCCAGGACAAGCCGGACACGGGCGACGTGGTGATCGGACCCACGGTCAAGATCGCCTACGTGGACCAGTCCCGCGACTGCCTCGACGGCAGCAAGACCGTGTTTGAAGAGCTTGCCGGCGGTGCCGACATCCTCACCATCGGCAAGTACGAAATGCCCAGCCGCGCCTACATCGGCCGCTTCAACTTCAAGGGCGGCGACCAGCAAAAGCTCGTCGGCAACCTCTCCGGTGGCGAACGCGGCCGCCTGCACCTGGCCAAGACGCTGATGGATGGCGGCAACGTGCTGCTGCTCGACGAACCGTCAAACGACCTTGACGTGGAAACCCTCCGCGCCCTGGAAGACGCCCTGCTGGAATTTGCCGGCTGCGCGCTGATCATCTCCCACGACCGCTGGTTCCTGGACCGCATCTGTACCCACATCCTGGCGGCAGAAGGCGATTCCCAATGGACCTTCTTCGCCGGCAACTACCAGGAATACGAAGAGGACAAGAGAAAGCGCCTGGGCGAGGAAGGCGCCAAGCCCAAGCGTATCCGCTACAAGCCGATCGCACGCTGACTCCTGGCGCAAACGTGATTGCCCAATGAAAACGCCCCCCGGTTCACACCGGGGGGCGTTTTCATTGATACGACAAACCAGCTTACGGCAAGGCGACGATGTAGGTTGCGCCGAGGTAAGTCACGCTTTGACTTGGCCTGAGCGTAACCGTGGAGTTGTCGGAATACACAAACGGCGTTCCGTTGTAACCCCAGGTCCATTCGTTGAGTTTGGTTTGCTGGTGGATCAGGTCCATGCGCACCGCCGAGGTCTTGTCCAGAGCGTACCTGCCGAACAGCTTCAGCGTGAATTGCTGGAAGGTGACGTCGGGAAGGCCGCCAAGACGGGACAAGAGCGTGCTGTTGGCCGTCGACCCACCTCTTTGCTTGTACTCGTCCCTGTCATCGATGAGCAGCAGATCGCCACCGACCTGGAGGCGACTCGTGGGCTTGCCGATCACACCGAACCCGTAACTGTCGCTGAGATTGCGCAGCGCGGCCAGGTAACCCGTGCTGTGATCCACGTGCATGGTCTGATCACCGCGAGACCAGTAGCCCGTGAGCTTCCAGTCTTCAGACAAGGCATAGGCGGCATCCACACCATAGAAGCCCATGTAGCTGCTTCTCAGGCCCTTGGTGCCCGGAGAGCTGAAATTATCCTGCCCCCACTCGGCCATGAACTGCAGCGACAGCTGGTCGGTGGCAGCCCAGTCGGCACTCATCTTGATCTTGTCCCGCTGCCGGTCAGTCATCGACGAGGGGAAGATGCTATTGACCCCATAGATGCCGTTGTTGAAGGTGGCACAAGCGGTGACCGAGGTCAGGGATGGGTCTCCCACGATGACACCCCGGCCTGCGTCAGACAAGCCCCCCAGGCCGGTACAGCTCAGGGAAAGCGGCTTGAGCCAGGATGATCCGCTGCGATGGCTGCTGGAATAGCCGATTGCACCGGTCAGGGTTTCGCTCATTGAACGGCGCAACTCCATTCTGTAGCCGGTTTCCTCACTCTTCTGGCGCAGGCCACTCAAACCGGCAACGGAGTTTGTGCTGACAAAAGTGCCACGATCAAGCGACTCGTAATTGAACCCCAGCGTCGCCCGGTAGCCGTCAGGCAGCTGATAAGTGCCTTCAAGCTTGCCGTTCAGGCGCTTTGGTGAATAGTTGCCGTTGGTGAACGCTGTAGTCGCCGGATTGCCTTCGACGTTGTAGTAGGCGATAGGCGTCTTGTCGTTGCGGTCTTCATAGCGGACATTGGCCAGCAGCGACAGCTTGGAGATCGGCCGCGACGTCAGGCCAAGCTGATACAGGCTGGTGTCGACCTTCGCGCCAAGATCGCTGCGGCCTCCGGGAGCCCCGCCGAACACGGAGAAATTGTCGGTCTGCGCGGCGTGGGTGTAGGCGTACTTGAAGTTGGCCTTGGTGGTCGGTGTGAACGCGTAATTGCCCGTCAGGTAAAACTGGTGCGCCTGACTATCCGGCGGCAGCGCAATGGGATTTTGCAACATGCCTCGCAAACCGGCGCCCAGCGCAGGCCCGTTGCCGGGGAGTCCCATCTGGTTTCCCAGGGGATTACTGAGCTCACCGTTGATGCTTGCTGCCATCGACTGATACTGGTTGCTGTAGAACGAGCCATAGTAGCCCCCCGACAGCATCAGCTTGTCGCTCGCGTAGTTGAGCTTCGCGTCGAACTGCTGGGTGCTCGAGTTGATCGGCTCGGGCAGCATGAGCTGCGCCCATTGGGTTACGCCGGTAGTACACAAGGGGGACGGCGCAGAGCCCGAGGGGCAGGCCATGCCGTTGCCGAACATCCGGGCACCGTTCTTGTCCTCGTTCCGGAAGCTGGCCTCGAACTGCAGCGAGGAACTCAGCCATTTTTCCAGGGCGATGGTGGTGTTCTTGCGCTTCAGCTCGAGGTTTACGTCAGAACCGCTACCTGCCGTAGCCAGCCGGGAGACCACCGGCGCGGTGCTGCCTGCGCCGACAAGGCTGGTGTTGATGGTGCGCGGGTCACGCCGGATCATCTCGTCGTATTCGAAGGAATACTTCCAGTCGCCCTGCTTTTGCTGGCCGAAGCGAATTTCCCGGGTGTCCAGCCCGAGGTTGCGCCCCTGGAGGGTGGTCCAGGTGCCGGTGGCGTCGTCGCGCTTGATGACGTCGAGGTCGAGCAGAAGATAGGCGTCCTGGCGGCGCAGGCCGTTGTATTGGCCGAAGATGCTGCGCTCGTTCTCGGCACCCGTCACCCCGGCAGCGCCGATGGAAACACTGCTGTCGGGACGGATCAGGGCGGCGATCTCGTCATCGGCCGCATGGGCCGAACCAAAGGCGGCAAGGAGGGCCAGCGCAACAATCTTGAGGCTGAAACCCGGGCGTGTTTGCAAGGTTCTCATGATGATTTCCCCTCGTCGATCAACGCAGGTTGAACTGCGGAGTCGGATTCGTTGCGCTTGGGTTGTTGCTGCCGTGCACCTGGGTGTGGCAATTCACGCAACCCCGCGCCTGGGTGTAGTTGATGCCGGACTTGCCGCTCGAGTTGATGGTCGGCTGGGTCGGCAACTGGCCCCGCAACTGGGCGATCTGGCCACCATGCGGCGTGTGGCACTGATGGCACAGGAAGGGCGGCCGGGCTTTGAGCAGGCTTTCGGCAACGGTGCCGTGGGGGTTGTGGCAATTGCCGCAATCCTCGTTGACCGGCTCGTGGCTGTGTACGAAGGGGCCGCGCTTTTCCATGTGGCAGGTGTAGCAGGTCTCGACGACGCTATCGCGCTTGACCAGCTTGGGACCGATGGAGCCATGGGAGTTGTGGCAATCCGAGCAGGCAACCTTGCCTTCCATCACCGGGTGGTGGGAGGGCTTCATGACCTGGGCGCGCTGTTCCTTGTGGCAGGTGAAGCACACTTCGGGCTGGGTGCGCTTGTCGGCAACCTTGTCCTTGGCGGTGTGCAACTGGTGGCAGGAAGTACAGGCCACGTCGGCACGCTGGTGGGCGCTGCCTTCCCAGTGGGAACGCTTGGCATCCTTCTTGTGGCAGGAGATGCAGGATTCGTTGCGGGCCTCGACCGGCGTTTTGGAGTTCTTGCCAAAACTGCGGTCGGTGGCCGGGCGCTCTTTGAGCTTGGCCGGATTGTTGGTGTGCAGGTCGCTGTCGCCGTGGCAATTGGTGCAGCTGGGCGTACGCCCGTCGGCGACGGTGCCATGCTTGGTCTTGCCGATGTGCAGGAGCTTGGGCTCGTCCGCCTCATCGTGGCAGGTGGTGCACTTGGCGTCGCCCTTGAGGACCAGATCCTTGGCGGGCGGCTTGGCGCCTGGTGAGGATGGGGCATCGGCAGCCACGGCGGCCGTGGTGCCGACTAGCGCCCCGAGCAAGGCGCACGAGGCCAACAACTGTCGCAGGAATTTCATTTTTTATCTCCCTTTTACTGACATCGCTTGTCGAAGCGCCCTGCAAGTCGGGCGCTCCGTTACTGAACGGCTTACTTGCCGAGGGACAGGATCCAGTCGGTCAGATTCTTGATCGCGGCCTTGTCCTTGGTCTTGATGACCTTGTGCTCCTCTTCCTTGCCGTCATCGAACTTCACCATTTCACCCGACGTGAGGTGATGGAGCAGTTTGGCTTCGGCATCGGCCTTGCCCTTGAGCGACTTGGAAATCTCGGTCAGGGACTTGGCTTCCTTCTTCTTGTCCACGGCGTGGCACTTGAGGCAGCCTTCCTTCTTGGCCAGGGCCTGCGCTTCATCGGCGTCGAAGGCCAGCGCATTGGCGGACAGCAGCAGCCCTGAGGCACAGAGGCCGGAAATCAGGGGGGTAATCACGCGGAACTTCATGTGGGGTTTCTCCTTGAGGACAACGTACGACTTATTGGTTTGGGGAACGTGAATCAGTGCTCGTACCAGCCAGTGAGCATCATCTTGAACAGGCTGGAAACCTTGGGCCCGACCGTGCCCAGGTAGATGTGGCTCACCATGAACAACAGGATCACCGCCGCGCCGATGTAATGCAGCATCGCGATGGGCAGGAGGCCGTCGAGCCCGAAGAGCTTGTCGGGGGCGAACTGGGGATAGAGGAAGACCAGCCCGGTCAGGATCACCACCGGAAGCACCATGTACATGATCGACCAGTAAGTGAGAGCCTGCAGGACGTTGAAATTGACCTCGGGGGTCGGCGGATAGGGCTCGGGCTCGCCCTTGAAGATGCCGCTGCCGTAGTACTTCATCTGCGTCAGGCAACGCTTGATGATGCCGGGCGGCTTCGGGATGTACTGCCACCAGTTGCCGGTGACGATGTTGCCGGTCACGAAGACCACCCACAGCCCGGCGAGGATGACGCCGGCCACGTTGTGGATGCGCGCCGCCAGCGAAAACTCCACCAGCGGAAGGTTCGGATCGGAAAAGTGCAGGCTGATGCCGGTGATCGACAGGGCGATGATCGCCAGGGCATTGCCCCAGTGCCACAGCCTGATCCACAGGTGAAGGATGTAAACGCGATTAGTCATGGTTTTTACTCCGGCGCAGACGGGTCATGATGACGCGCACGAGGCCGTGGCCGATCACGCCCGCCAGCGTGGCGACAAACAGGCCGATCAGGATCATGTCGAGGGTGGGGCTGCGGGTAGCACCCACCACATAGGAGTTGCTCAGGATCACGCTGTTGAGGAAGCCGTACTTGTTCTGCTCCTCGGTGGCCAGATGGCGATACAAGCGCGCATTGAGCGAGCTGTTGGCGCTGTGGCAGGTGGCGCACTTCTTCTCGGCCTTGTCCTTGTTCTGGATCTCGTGGGAGAGGGAGAGCTTGTCTTCGGTGGGCGTGTGGCACTCAATGCAGCGCACGGCCTTCCAGTGCAGGCGGGTGTTGGGCAGCCAGTCATGGATGTCGTCGATGGGCGGCCGCTTTTTCTTGTCCGGAGCCATCTTCGCAAAGGCCAGATCCGAATCGTGGCAATCGAGACAGATCTTGTTGTCCTGGGCCACGATCTTGTGCGGATCGCGCAACTTGGCGGCCAGCGTCATGGAGTGCGCGTCGTGGCAGGTGACGCAGGTGAAGGTTTCGCTGAGGTTCTCGGCGTGCACCGACTTGTCGAACTGGCGTTCGATGCGCATCGCCTTGCGGGCGTGGCAGTCCTGGCATTCACTCAGGCTGTCCTTGGCGTCGGCCTCGTGGGGGTGTTCGTCGTAGCCGTCGCCGTGGCACTTGGTACAGGCCATCTGGCCGTGGTCGGACGCCGTGTAGGTGTCCAGATGAACCAGGTGGCTACGCAGCTTCTTGAGATCCAGCCCTTCCTTCGGGGGCTTCTTGAGCCCTGCTTCCGAGTGGCAGGTCAGGCATTTTCCATTGGCTGCCTGGATTTTTACGAGTTCTTCGGGGGACGGTGGGGGTTCGTCGGCGAAGGCCAGCGGCGCGGCCATCAGGGCCAGCAGTGCCAACGCTCCACGCAGTTTTCTACTTATCTTGCTAAACACATCAACTCCTCGGGCTACTAACCCGGCGGATTATCGACTTCCCTCTTTATTTCCAAATGTATCAGTACCCAAAACTGACATTCTCTTGATCAAGATCAACCAAAAATAGCCCTTGTGACGTTTTTCCGGAACACCGAAATGGCGGTTCCCGCCCCACCCGGGAAGTCAAGCAACACGCCACACCACAAAGGTAACTGACACCTTCTAAGACGCCAGCACCTCGACTTCCATCCCCACCCGCAGCTCCCCTGCCCCTTCCGCAATCACGTTCTGCCCGAAAATCACCCCTTCCGGGGTCTTGCGGTATTTGGCGAGGGTGCGCAGGGGCTCCTGATCGAGACTCTTGCTGCCGGATTGCGGATCGACGGTGGTAAACACGCAGCGCTCGCAGGGCTTGGTGAGGCGAAAAGTGATGCCGCCGATGCGGATGCGCTTCCAGGCGTCTTCGGCAAAGGCCTCCGCGCCGGACACCACCAGGTTGGTACGGAAGCGCTCCATCGTCATCGGGCGGCCGATTCTGGCCGACAGGTCGTCCAGCGAGGCCTGCCCGATCAGAAGCAGCGGAAAGCCGTCGGCGAAGCCAAGAGGCACCGCGGGATCGGCCTTGACGCGGCGGGCCGTCTTGGCGCCGGTCCATAGAAACCTGAGGCGGGTGCCGATGCAGGCCGAAATCCAGGCGTCAGCTTCAAGGGCGCCCTCCCAGGCACAAAAAATGTCGCCCCACACCTTGGTTTCAAGAGGCCGGGTGAAGGCGCGGTTGGGCACGAAAAGTTCGGCACAGCCCGGGGCGGAGAGGCTGACGCCATCGGCAGAGGGCCTTGCGCTGATCGTGACCAGTT
>Ga0209277_10000612_pt1 | contig 17971 bp, 16 predicted proteins | sample JI81AbrownDNA_FD_187503 | JGI IMG/M metagenome (GOLD analysis project Ga0209277, IMG submission 187503) | Wastewater effluent complex algal communities from Wisconsin, to seasonally profile nutrient transformation and Carbon sequestration -... | ecosystem: Engineered > WWTP > Effluent > Algae... | reverse complement strand
CACTATTTTATTTTAAAAACAAGCTCATGCATGATTATTTTAGTTATCAAGGATTCTTTCAGTCTATACGCTTTAAGATTTTAAAGATTGAAAAGCTAGCTCAGTTATTAGTTCTATCTGGTTCGGATAGAGCGGTTCTCTATGAACTAATCGGAGATTATTTTATTCCTACCGCCTTTAGTTTGCGGGATGGAATTAGTTTTCAACATTCTGAGAGAATTCCCAAAGCAAGTGGATTCTTCAATTGGTATCAAGCACTCGAAGAAGGTGGGGCAGAGATTTACAATGATTTGCCTGTATCTTCGCTTAATACCTGTAAGTCGATTCAATATTCACTTATCAAGAACCAAGAAGGAAGACCAAAGGCAATCTTAATGTTGCACTTTGTTTTCCAATCAGAAGGGACATCTCACCTGGCTCTTCTCAAACAATACAAATTAAAATTAAAGGACATTTTATATATGCAAAAAGAAGATTCAAAAAAACTTCTCGCTGTTCTCATTTCTTTTCTTACAAGACTTGTAGAACTCATCACAATTAAAAATATTTTACGAATTGCTTTAATGGCTCTAAATATTCGTATCATTCAGTTTGAGCTTTCCCGCGAGGGGTATACGTTCGTTACCCTTCCTATTTATGGATTACCCACAGAGATTCCACTTGTCTTACTTTTGTTTTTTGCGGCTCTTGCCAATTCTGGACTCTTAGAAGGATTTCTGTTTTTATATACCAAACTTTTTACACCCAAGACAGGGAGGAGAGCATGAAACAGGTTAAACTTATTTCTCCCACTGGTAAGTCAGTTCGACTCATGGATCATTTTGGATCTGGTTTATTCAACGCTCCGAGGGGAAAAGAAAAACACAATGGAATTGATTTTGTCTGTGAGCCAGGGCAAGTCATTGTAAGTCCTGTTGATGGAATTGTAATTCGACAGGCATTTCCCTATTCGGATAAGGATTTTACAGGTGTTCTTTTGGGAAACGATTCTCTTAGTTTAAAAATGTTCTACTTCATTCCAGATAAGAAAGTTTTGGGCTCACGAGTCAAGCAAGGAGACAGACTCGGAATTGCTCAAGATATTTCCAAGCGATACAGCAGCAAGGATCGACAGATGATTCCTCATATCCATCTCCAAATCGAAACCATTGATCCTATGGTGCTTATGTTATAATAATTTTGCCAAATTTATTATGATTTTTTAGGGGATGTGCAAGCATCCCCATTTTTTTAATGCATTTTTATCGGTTTTCAGTCCTTCTTTCGCTCCCAGTATTCGCGACCAACCCATCTCCCTCTCTGTGTCTCTGCGCCTCTGTGGCAATCCTCCATTCAAATCAGGAAATTTTTTTCTTGCAAATAGACTAATTTATGTAATTGTGATTTTCCAATAGGATGCCGATAGAAATTATGGAACAGAAAAAAAGTAAGTTTATGTCGCTTATTGAGAGAATCACTGCAAAGATTGAAAAGTTAGACCATCTTTGTAATATTATCCCAGAAGAATTAGACAGTAAACGAGACGAAAGAAGTAAATGGAACAGTTGGCATTCCGAATGGAAAAAGGCTTGGATTGATAATTCTGATCCTTTTCTGAGTGAAGCCGAGAAAGAAGAGCGCAGAATTGCGACTTCTATTACCACTCGCTATCGTGCAGTAGATTAGCCAGTAGTTTCGTTTTCTTCTAAATTCCATTTCTAATTAGGAGATTCCATAGAGGAAGAATTTAGGATGACAATCGCAAACGTAAACAACAACTTAAATACTTATCTTTATAGTTCTCTGCCAGAGGACTTGCAAGGTCTTGTCAATCAGGCTCGTGCTGAAGTATCGGAGCAAGAAGCAATTGAAGTTCCAAAGCCTGCCGCAAATCCAATAGAAGGACCTCGCGAAATAAAAGATGAATATGTTCCGAGTATTAAACCTAAAGTAGAAGTTACTTTAGAAGAAAGAATGAGTCAAGTCATCAGTCCTGAGGAAATGAAGGATTTACTTTCTATGCTCATGCGAACACCACGCATTTACACACCAGGTCAAATGGTGGATATAAAAGGGTAAGGGGTTCTCTCTGATCGCAATCATTATACAGGATAGCTCTTTCTGGCTTCTAGGAATATTATTTATTCTTTGCCTAGTTGGACTACTCGCAGCATTTTACAATCAACTGATAGCTCCCTTTATTCAACAGAAAATTTCAGAAATTGAATATCCTCCTGAGATTGGGCAAAAGTTTGAATACATCGTCAATGAAACAGATCGTGTATCTTATTTTTCCATTGGTGCGAATACTGGTCAGATACCTACAAAATGTGCAGCCATTTCAGAAGACCATTTATCCTTTACCTTCAAGAAAGATCCTCGTGGAGAAGAATATACAATTACCATCAAAAGAGAAGGACCTGTTCTTTATAAGCATCCTCGTATGAGTCATTTTTTAAAGTTGGCTTCCACTGAAAGATTAGAAAGTCACGAACTTATAGGCAAAGTTGCCGAGTTTAGACTATCGAATAAAATCTCCAAAGAGAGAATGATTGATTTTATCGAAATCACTTTGACTTCTGCGTTTGTCATTAGCCGGTCTGGAGTCGAAAGAATGAAATTTATTTTTACATTCAATAAAGTTCATCCTGGTTTTAACTTAAAAACCAAAAACCGAAAAGGACTTTTTCCACTTGGAAAAGACGCTCACCAAAAAGAAGAATCTGTAACAGACGAAGATATTTAGTATTAACCTACCAACAAATTGAATGAAAGATACTTGTTATTAACCCGTTTTCTTAATTACAATACAAGCAAGATGTTCTAAGGTATTTTTAATTCCCTTTGATTTACCAAGTCCATCTATAAATAAACTAATTTGGAGTATGAGTTCTTTAGAGTTTTTGAATTTTGGTTTTGAAAACACTTCTGATTCTAGTTCACTCACAAGAATACTTGGATTTATATCTAATACTTCATGAATTCTATCTGAAAAAAGAATCAAATAAGCCGGGTTTGAGAACACTGCTTTTAAAAGTAAAGGCTCTGCATTGAAATCATAATAGATATCTTCACTAAATGTAGTCGATAATCCTTGGTCGTCAAGAAGCAGTAGTGGCATCTTTTGATTATGCGTAAAGCTAATATGATTTGATGTATTGGAAACATAAAGAAGACTTAGGTTTAAGTTTTCTTTTTTGGTTTGCTTAATTGCATTGTGGATTTGAGATAAAATCTCTTCTTCTTTTGCATTGTATAAGCCTTTTATAAGGGCGAAAATGCCCTGTAGTTTGTATTTATAAATGGATTCCAGGATTTCTAAGTTTTCAAATCCTGCGACTAAGCATAAGTATCCGTTTTCAGTTTCTATTACATTCACAAAATCACATCGGGGATTATTTGTATAATTTGGAAATACAGACACATCCAAATTCTTTAATCCGCCTAATTCTAATTCGGGTAAATAGGGTTTTAGCCGCTCGACAATATTTGTATTGTTTAGCTCGATTGACTTGATGAGTCGGTCTTCTTCTCTTTGCTTGTTTGCTATTATCCCCTTATGAAAGATACTGATGATCTGTGTGACTTCTGAATCTTGATAGAGGGTAATTGCATTTTCATCTAAGGGAGTAAGGGTTCTGCTCCAATATTGAATTAAATGAGCTAAATGTCTGATTGATTCATAAAAATTATTTGTAAATACATAAGCTCCAAGACCCGCCATTACAGAGAATGATGTTGCAATTAAAAATCTTCCTAGAAAAAAATTGCGCGGAAAAACTTCTGTGTTTGTTTCAGCAATTTTACTGAGCCAAATAAAATTCTCAATTGCAAAGAAGAATAAAAATGCGGCTAATACCAAACCAAATACTAATAAAGAGATTCTTAATCGAAAGCTAATATTTTGTTTCATCTTTTTTTTGCCACGATTAGCATTCTTGCGCCATGGTTTTTGTATTTTTCCATTTTATAATTTCCGTAGGTTTGTAAAATATCTAGTTTTTGATTTTCTAAAATCGCGGAAATTTCTTCTAGAGTAAAAACTCGCATGATATGTTTGTCTTTGATTTCTTTTTTATCTAAGTTGTATACAAAATTTACTTCGACTAAGGTTTCTTCTGTTTGAGCGGCACCTTCTCTTCGTTTTACTTTGAAACCTCTGTTTCTTTTAATTACCAGATTTCCAATCTTTGCATGTCCCACAGTAGTAAGTGGCTTTCTTTGGATGAGTTGGATTGGAATTGCATTCCAAATTTCCATGATTATAATACCAGAGGGTTTTAAATTCTTTCGGATATTCGAAAAACTAGACTCCAAGTCTTCCTTCGTAATCAAATAATTCATTGTCCCAAAAATAGAATAAATTCCATCGAATGCTTTTTCTTTTTTGTAGGTTTGCAATTCTCCGATTTCAAAATGGCAATTGGGAAATCTCTTTTGAGCATGTGAAATCATTTCCTTGGAGGAGTCTGTGCCTGTGATTTTATAGCCTAGCTCTTGCATAGCAACTACATGCTCGCCTGTTCCGCATCCTATGTCTAAAACGGAATGGACTTTGTGTTTTTTGTAGATTTCATCCAAAAATAAGACTTCTTCTTGGAATTTTCTTCCAGACTTCTCAATTTCGTAGTAATATTCTGCTAATTCTGTATAAAGCTTCATTTTTAATATTTATTCTTCTTTTCCTAGATGAAATTCTATTGAATTAGATCCTTAGTTGCCGTTATTAGGTATATACTGATTGCTAAAAGTAATTTACAATAATCTTCTATCCGAGTAATCGGTAGATGGTATTCGAAAGATTTCTAAATTATTTGAAGCAAATTTTTTTTGGTCTAATGGCTATAATTTTATGATGAAATATATTTTTCCTTTATTCTTTTTTCTAGTTCTTACTGCACTCGAGGCAGATACTGCAAAGCGATTCGCAACTCAAACTGAAGTCTATCTTTGGGGTAGTATCTTTCTTGCTCTTTCTCTCGGTAGCTTACTTCTTCTAGTAAACCTTTTTCCGAAAGGAGAAGCTTACAAAGCCTATGAGCAAAAGATGATGCATTTACGAAAAAAATCCTCTGTCCCTAAATCCCCTGAGAAAGAGAATGTTCTGCAATCCAATACTGAGGCAAGTAGTAATTTAAAAACAGAAATTGAAAAAACAGAAATTCAAACTAAGCCGGCAACAGTAGCAGCTACTGCCCCCGTTTTACAATCCACTCATACAAGTGTGAAAGTTCCTGAAACCAAACCTAGCATTCCTGCCATCAATCCATTGCCACAGCAAGAATGTGTTGTTATCAACTATAACAATGTATTTGAGCCTACTGCAACTATGGGTGAGACTTCTTGCAAAGATTTTATTAATAAACTTTCCAATCTAATTAAATGCAAATCCATTTCCATCTACTTTGTCCACAGCCAGGCTTTCAGTTGCTACATTGAAAAGAAAGGCGATATTTTTACAAAGTTTGAAGCAGCAAAGAAGTCTGATTTATCCGAAGAGATTTTGAAATATCTAAAAAATAAATTGGGAGCCTTCTCATCGAACCACGCAGATGCAGTTCTTCCTTTGGTAAGTAACAATCAACTGTTTGGAGCGGTTAAACTTGAGTTTGCGGATCCACTTGCTAATCTAGATATCAACCCAATCTGGTCTGAAGTAAAAGCATTCGCAAAATACTTTGATCAAACAATTCATTATAATCTCTCTGTTCAGGATAACGAGACTTCTCTTTTCACTCTAGAGCATTTCAATAATATTCTAAATTATAGAGTCTCTCTTGATATTCCGCAAAATTTAGCTCTGTTAAAAATCCTAAGCACAACAGATAAAGCAAAAACTTTTAAAGATATATCCGCTTGTATCAAAGAGGTTACAGGTAAGAAGCCTGAAATTTATAAGCTTTCGGAAGACTTACTTGGGATGTTTCTAACCTTAGAGGACAGAGATAAGCTAAGTAAATCAATGGGAATACTCATCAATTTGCTAAAGAAGAATATTGTTAATATTGAAATCGCTATTGGCTCTGCTGATTATAATGCAAATATAAAATTTGCAAACAAATGGCATGAGCGGGCTACTAGTGCGCTTAACGCATCGATTCAATCAGGAAAGAATAATTATAAATTATTTGTGGAGCCTCCTAAGTCTACGTAGTCTTCATGAGTAGTATTAAAAGATTTTTTCTTGGGTTACCATTCCTTATCCGCTCGTCCGGGCTGCGATTTCCTTCTTCTATTCAAATAGAGGAAGAAATCCTACCTAGTAAACTAGTTCCCGACAAACAATATCGTTTTAAGTATTATTTTCCAAAGAATAGAAGTAAAGAAAAAAATCCGACTATCTTTTTAACTCACGGAATGAGTGGATACGGGATTGATGATTTAAGAATGTTTGATGCTGCTATCAGCCTTTCTTCCTGCGGTTACACTGTAGTAGTCCCTGAGTTTAAGGAAATCAAAGCTTTAAAGATTACACCAGAGAGTGTTCGTAATATTAAAGATGTATTTTTGGTTTTATTAGATCAAAAAAATATTAATACAACCGATATAGGTTTTTTCTCGATTAGCTTTTCTGCTGGATACGGCTTAGTTGCTTTAACTGATCCAGAGATTGCTTCGAAAGTAAAATCGGTTATCGCAATCGGCGGCTTTGCAAATCTATTGGATACTTGTAGTTTTGCGATCGGAAATTATTTGGTGGATGACTATCCTGGGAATATCCTTTTTTATAATTATCTACATCTCTTGTATAAAGACTCGGAAGAGTTGGCAAATACCTTTTATGAAGCTGCCTTAGACAATGGATTCAATCGAAGGGGAAATGACCAAATTGCTCCCAAGCTGTATGAAACACTAAGCGATAAACATAAAGAGATATTTGACCGTGTCAAGATTGATGAATCTTTCAGAAAAGACCTGGTTGGCAAAATCAAAGAAGCCTACGGAGAACCGGCAAATTCTATTTCGCCAATCTTTTACATTCATAAGATGAAATCTCCCGTTTGTTTGGTTCATGGCAAAAATGACAATGTAATCCCAGAAAATGAGTCGCTTACACTAGCATCGAGGATGAAAGAGGCGGGTTTAGACTTTTATTTGGAAATTACTGGATTACTTTCTCACGGTGACAAGGTTCCTTTCTGGAATCAGTTAGGTAGTTTGCCTAGTTTATCAACAGCTTTTGGATATTTTTTTGAAAAATTAACCGAAAGGAAATAAATTTCTTTTAAAAACCGATAATTAAATGTACATTAGTGAATAAAGAGAGTGACAAAAAAGGATTTATGGTATCCAATACATCCTACAAGATTTGTCAATAGAATAGGTTATGGAAGAAAAAAATCAAAATAATATGGCCAATATGGTTCAGTTAACAGATACTCGGCTGGATTGTATTTCGATTGAAATTGCAAAAGATTCAATGTCAGCAGATATCGTAATCGATATTACAGGCATTAGTATGCGAGACTTCTCTCCTACAATGATTTACAACGTTATCACTAATTCCAAGCTTAATGAAGAGATGGTAAATTTTAGCTTGATAAAAGAAGTTGTCGATGAAGTTACCAATCGAAAAAAGAAAGTCCTCCCTATCAATCAAGTCCAAGACCCAAGTGAAAGCATTGTCCGCCAGCAGATCGCAAACGGTATTCAGATTGTTCATGGTATAGATGGATGGGTAAAATTCTATCACCCTCATAATCAAAGAGTTGTCATTAAGGAAGATGGTTCAGCTGATTTTAGAAACTTAGAGAAGTTCATTTCCATCAAGAAAGCTGAAAAAATTGCAACCTTATTTGCAGGAGTTCCAGGCAAACCCGGAAAAGATGTTTTTGGAGCTGTTTTAAATGCTCCTGCCATTAAGCGTCCTAAGATTACCATTGGTGCTAATATTATTACAACGAATAATTCATCGCCGGAAGAGCCCGAAAAAATTTATATAGAATATACATCAGCTTGCGATGGGGTATTATTTTCTACCGATGAATCTGTAACTGTATCTCCTGAATTGAGAATCGACCAGAGCGTGGGAATTACAACAGGTAACGTCAAATACAACGGAACCGTAAATGTTATGGGCTCTATCGAAGACGGCTCTCGCGTTGAATGTGAGGGTAGTTTAAACGTAGGGGAAAATTTAGAGTCATCAGACATTTCTGTCGGCAAAGATTTGTTTGTCAAAGGTGGCATTAAGGCAAAGGCAAAAGGCTTAGTTAAGATTGCAGGAAACGTAAAAGCTAAGTTCATCGAAAACTCTATTCTAGAAGTTGGTGGTGATTTAATCATCGAAGGATATATTCTAAATTCAAAAATCTACTGCCTTGGAAGCATTGTTCTAACAGGACCTACTAGTGCCATCCTTGGATCGGATATTGTTGTAATGGGTGGACTTTCTACATACAACTTAGGCTCTAATGCTGGAGTTGACGTAGTAGTTGAACTAGGAGTTCATTTTCAAAATGAGAGACTATTCGATGAATTCCAAAACAAGGTAAAAGCTTCCGAAAAAGAAATGACGAATATTATTCCGCAAGTGCAACAAGCAAATAATATGATCAAGCAACTTCGAGGCAAGCTAGACGAAGATAAAAAGAAAAAATTTACAGAATTATTTGAGCAATTTAAACAAAAGAGCACCAATCATAAGTTTGTAACAGAGAAGTTTGAAGAGCTAAAGACCTCTCGATTTAATCAAGAGCATATCAACGTTGTAGTAAAAGGTGCAGCATATCCAGGAGCAGTCATCAAGTATCGTCGGCAAATTGAAAAGCTTACCGCGATGCAATCTGCCTTCATGATGAGTTTCCTTCCTGGACAAGAAAGCGCTCCCATGACAGCGATTAGCGTTAAGAAGAAATAAATTTTGAATTTGTCATTCCCGAATTTCCACCCTTTGGTCGCAACAGAATGGGGATGACGAAGCCACTTTTTTTTTGGAAAAATAAAAAATCTTTTTGAAAGACTAATCATGTTCTTTTAAACTGGCATTAAATTTATAAAAGAATAGGGATTTTTTATGCCATTAAAAAAGAAGCTTAGCGTATTTGTCGGCTTGTTATTAGCCGTATCACTAAATACAAGTTACATCTTCGCTCAGGACACTCATTCGCATGAGACAAGTCCGACTACAGAGCAACACTCTGCTGACCATGGAAATTCAGGTGCACATGTGGAACACAAAGGTGCAGATTTAGCTCTCTGGTCTGTCATTCCTTTTGTGATCATTTTGCTTTGCATTGCAATTCTTCCAATTTCTCCTCATCACATTGCACACTGGTGGGAGCAAAATAACAATAAGCTCATCATCTCCGGTGTATTGGGTGGGATCGCCTTCGGGATATTAGCCGCTAATGGATGGACGGGAAAAATTTATCATACGTTAGTCTTCGAGTATGTTCCCTTTATTATTTTACTTGGCTCCTTATTCTATATCTCCGGCGGTATTGTATTAAAAGGAGATATTAAAGCAACACCGGTAAATAATCTTTTATTCTTACTGACTGGTTCTTTTCTTGCTTCTATCATTGGAACGACGGGAGCATCAATGCTTCTCATTCGCCCACTCCTTAAAACAAACTCAGAAAGAAAGCATGTGGTTCACACTGTCATCTTTTTTATTTTCATGGTTTCCAATATCGGAGGCTCGCTTACTCCTCTCGGAGATCCACCTTTATTCTTAGGATACTTACAAGGTGTTCCATTTACATGGACATTTGGTTTGTTTCCAGAAATGATTTTTTCTATCGTCATTCTCTCAATCGTTTATGTGATTTGGGATAATATCCAATACAAAAAAGAAACCAAGATAGACATCAAGAAAGATGCTGCTGCAGCAGAGCCTATTTCCATCACCGGTCAAGTAAACTTCTTGTGGCTACTTGGTATTGTTCTCTCCGTTGCTTTCTTAAATGAAAACTATATTCCTGCAATTAAACATAATCCTTACATTGCATTTGTTAGAGAAGCTGTGATGATTGGTTTGGTTTTTGCTTCTTTCTTTACATCTGATCCTAAGCTTAGAGAGCATAACAAGTTTACTCTCGGTCCTATTCAGGAAGTGGCTTATTTATTCATTGGTATTTTTATCACAATGATTCCTGCTTTGATTCTCTTAGAAGCTCATGGAAAAGAACTTGGAGTCACTCAGCCTTGGCAATTCTTCTGGGCAGCAGGTGGATTCTCTTCCGTGCTTGACAATGCTCCGACCTATTTAACTTTCCTAAGTCTAGCTAAGGGTCTTACTGGAGCGACTGACGTTCACCAAATTCTCGCAAACAAAGAATGGGAACAGCTACTCAAAGCGATTTCAGTTGGTGCTGTGTTCATGGGTGCAAATACTTATATTGGTAATGCTCCTAACTTCATGGTAAAATCAGTAGCGGAAGAAAACAAAGTTCCAATGCCAAGCTTTGGTGGTTACTTGTTATATTCCTTTGGAGTATTGATTCCATTGTTTATCTTGATTACTCTTATATTCTTTTGATCAATCTTCTCGTAGTAGAGACAGGTCTAAGACCTGTCTCTACTCGTTATAAAAAATTCTCTTTTTACTAGAATAAATTGGAAGGCGACTCTAAAAAATCTCTTCTTGATAAACTAGAATATCGCATTTTCTTTTGTCTAAGGAATATCTCAATATCGTAAAAAAAATCTTAACTTAGGAGTTAAAATATGAAAAGTAAAATTAGTATCGGTTTCATTGGCATATTAGTATTAACCGCATGCGTTGCCGGAGAAAAGAAAAAAGAATCAGGATTCCAAACAGCCTGTAATAAGGGAGCTATGACTCATACAACTAAACTCACAGATGCAGAAATGAGTGCCTATGCAATTCAACTACCGGCAGAGATTCATGCCGATGTTGAAAAAAATATGAAAGATGGAAAGTTAATTGAGGCAGTAAAAATTATTCGTGGGTGTTTGGATATAGATTTAGGCAGCACAAAAGGAATTACTGACAGAATAAAAGTCAAATTGAATCTTTGAACTAAATCCGATTTTCGTCTTCTTTACATTCCTCTTCGCCGATTTCGAATTCAATTGTGGAATGTTGTATATTCTGATGTAGCAGTGAATGGCGAATATTCTTCTTTATGCACATCACTTCTTCCCATTGAATATCTGATCGGATTTTAACGTGAGCGGTTAGGGCATTGAGTGTTGTGCTGATTGCCCATATATGTATATGATGAACTTCTAATACACCTTGAACCCTTTCCATTTCTTTCTTTATATCTACTATATAAATTCCTTCCGGCACTGCATCAATCGAAAGATGAAAGCTCTTTTTTAGAAGATCGAATGTGCTAAATAAAACTACAATGGCGATTATTATACTAATCAATCCATCAATCCAATACCAGTTTGTGAATGTAATGATTACACCAGCCATTAAAACACCTAGGGAGACTAACGCATCAGAAAGCATATGTAAATAAGCCCCTTTTACATTCAGATCTCTTTCTTTATCTTTTAAGAAGAGCCATGCGGTGAGAGCGTTAATGAATATACCGACAGCAGCAACTAATGCTATTGGATTACCGCTAGTAGGCGCTTGCGTTTGAAATCTTTGAATGCTTTCCCAAATGATTCCACCCATTGCGAGAAGTAATACGATAGCATTCAGTAAGGAAACAAGTATTGTCGTTTTCCTGTAACCGTAAGTGTATTTAGTATCCGGTTGAATTTTCGCTAATCGAAATGCTAATAGGGCAAGCAGTAGACTAGCTACATCACTTAGATTGTGTCCTGCATCTGATAAGAGTGCGAGTGAATTATAATAGAACCCACTTCCCGCTTCCACTAAGACAAAGAGGCTATTTAGTATTATCCCTAAAATAAATCTTTTATTCAAATCACTCATTTCGTGTGAGTGATGGTGGTGCTGATGATGGTCGTGCATTGCGTTTCCTTCTCATTAGAGGCTTAGGAACAATAGATTGCTACTGTAAGAATTTGGGAATGATAAATTTAGCTCCGATTTTTCCTATAAATAGTAAAAATAATATTTGACTATTAAAGTGGAATAATTTCTGTTATATTATATTGTTTGTGCGATATAGTAAATATTAAGCTTTATAAAAACCTTAGTATCTGTTATATTAGAATGGATCTTATTGAAAGGAGGGGTGATTGAATGGCACAATCGGAAATTGGCGTTACACTTGAAAAAACGGTGAATCATTTAGTTCATTCGGGAATCGAAATGTTGGAATACATTCCAAAATCGGGGAAGCCTTTGCCTTCAGTGGAAAGCTTAAAGGCTATAGTCGAACTCTTACGAGCAATTTTATTTCCGGGTTATTTTGGTAAAACGATTACTAAGCCCACCATGCTTGCGTATTCCACCGGTGGAAATTTGGAGCAGCTTTATGAATTGCTTTCTGAGCAAATTCACAGCGGGCTTTGTTTTAATTTCAAAGAGGATTCAGATGAAATCAAAGCGAAGGCAGAGCGTCTGACATTAGACTTCATTGAGTCTATTCCTGAAACTAGAAGATTACTTTTTACAGACGTAAAAGCAATGTATGATGCTGATCCTGCTGCCAAGAATTTGGAGGAGATAATATTCTGTTATCCCACAATTCGTGCAATGATTAATTACCGTTTGGCACATCAGCTTCTCGTATTAAAAGTTCCACTTCTTCCTAGAATTATTTCTGAGATGGCTCATTCTGAAACAGGAATTGACATTCATCCAGGAGCGACTATTGGGGAACATTTTTGTATCGATCATGGGACAGGAGTAGTCATTGGAGAAACTTGCATTATTGGAAACAATGTAAGGCTTTATCAGGGGGTAACACTTGGAGCAAAGAAATTTTCACTGGATGACCATGGTAATCCGCTCAAAGACGAACCAAGGCATCCAATCATCGAAGATAATGTGGTGATCTATTCAAATGCAAACATCTTGGGACGAATCGTTGTTGGTAAGAATTCAGTCATTGGTGGAAATGTTTGGATTACAAATGATGTTCCTCCTAACTCTAAAATAACACAAGCGAAAGTTGTCCAAGAGCATTTCTATTTTGGATCAGGAATTTAAATAAATATAAAATGCGAATTTAAATTAAATAAATTTGGAGGGAAATATAATGTCTGATAATTTGCTGCAGCGCAGCGTAACAACTTCAGTCGCCAGAAATCTGGCTAACACGACAAAGACCCCACCGCAGATGATGTCTATCACACCGCGTTGGTTACTTAGTCTTATCCCCTGGGTGCAAGTAGACGGGGGAACCTATCGGGTCAATCGAACTAGGATAGAACTCAAAAAAGCAGAAAGAGTAGAATTAAATATTGTAGATGGATTTGTATTTTTAGCTTTTAATCCAGAAGCTTTACGCAATGTTCCGGTCTTTTCTGAAATTCCAGAGAATATTCTTTCTAAAGTAGCGAGTAAATTTAAAACAGAAGAAGTGTCTTTGGGCAATAAGCTTGTAGTAGAAGGGGAAGATAAAAATAAATTCTTTATCATCGCACAGGGACAAGTAGAAGTTCTAAGTAAAGGTGTTCATGGAACTGATCTTAGAATTGCACTTCTTACAGAAGGGGAATACTTCGGTGAATTAGGCTTAATCTCGGATAAACCGTCTGATGTCACTGTTCGAACGACTACTCCTTGTAAGCTGCTAACTCTTTCAGGTAAAGACTTTGATGAGATATTAAATGAATTTCCGAATTTAAGACAGGATTTTCAAAAAGCAATTGATGAATATACGGAGTTATTGTCTAGAGTCAATAAATACGGTGAGCGTAATATTGATTTGGTGTCAGGCTTTGCAGAGAATGTGGAAATTCCTGAGACTTTCATTGATTACTCTGAAAGTCCGCGAGAGTATTCGTTAAATGCAATTCAAACTGTTGTGAGAGTTCATACAAGAGTCTCTGATCTTTATAACAATCCCTACAATCAATTAGAAGAGCAAATGCGCCTAACGATTGAAGGAATCAAAGAGCGTCAAGAATGGGAACTCATTAACAATAAAAAATACGGTCTTTTAAATTCGGTAGCACCTGCCTTTCGAATTAGCACACGATATGGAGCACCGACACCGGATGATTTAGATGAGTTGCTCGCACTCGTTTGGAAAAAGCCTAGCTTCTTTATTGCACATCCAAAAGCAATTGCAGCCTTTGAAAGAGAATGCACATGGAGAGGAGTTCCCCCTGTTAATTCAGAAGTATTCGGAACAACTGTAATTCTATGGCGGGGAATACCAATTATCCCCAGTGATAAGTTAGAAGTGAAAAGCGATTACCATTCTCACCAGTGGCTAGGGATAACAAATATTATCCTTGTCCGTGTAGGAGAAGCAGACCAAGGAGTTGTAGGACTTCACCAAGCTGGAATTCCAGGAGAAATTTCTCCTAGCCTTTCTGCACGCCTCATGGGTCTCGACAAACTAGGAGTAGCCTCTTATTTACTTACACTTTACTCTTCTGCCGCTGTCTTAACTGACGATGCGATCGCAGTTCTAGAAAATGTAGAAGTAGGATACTACCATGATTACCAAAATAAAAACTCAAACTATTTCAGCGATGGATTAGGAATATAATTTAAACAAGGAAAAAACAATGTCTGATAATTTATTACAACGTAGCGTAACCACTTCCGTAGCAAGAAATCTTGCTAACACAACAAAGACTCCGCCGCAAATGATGTCTATCACTCCGAGATGGCTACTCAGCCTTATCCCCTGGGTGCATGTAGATGGAGGAACTTATAGAGTCAACCGCACAAAAGTCGAACTAAAAAAAGCAGAGAGAGTAGAATTAAATTTTACCGACGGAGTTGCATCCTTTAAGCCGAATGCATTAAGATCAGTTCCTTTATTTGCTAGGTTTCAAGAAGAAATTATAAATCGTATGGCAAACCGCTTCAAGACAGAAGAAGTTACACTTGGAAATAAACTAGTTGTGGAAGGTGTGGATAAGAACAAATTCTTCATCATTGCACAGGGGCAAGTGGAAGTATTAAGCAAAGGTGTTCATGGGAGTGATCTTAGAATCGCACTTCTAACAGAAGGAGAATACTTCGGCGAAATAGAATTAGTCTCTGATATACCGTCTGACGTTACTGTGAGAACGATTACTCCTTGTAAGCTGCTTACAATTTCAGGAAAAGACCTAGATGAAATTTTAAGTGAGTTCCCAAATCTAAAAGAAGATTTAAAGAAAGCAATCGACAAGCATATTGAACTTCGTTCCACAGTGAATAAATACGGTGAGCGTAATATTGATTTGGTGTCAGGTTTTGCAGAGAATGTGGAAATTCCTGAGACATTTATTGATTACTCTGATAAGCCAAGAGAGTATTCGCTCAATGCAATTCAAACTGTTGTGAGAGTTCATACAAGAGTCTCTGATCTTTATAACAATCCCTACAATCAATTAGAAGAGCAAATGCGCCTAACGATTGAAGGAATCAAAGAGCGTCAAGAATGGGAATTGATTAACAGCAAGAAATTTGGTTTGCTACATTCTGTTGATCCTGCAATGCGAATTAGCACACGATATGGAGCACCAACACCGGACGACTTAGACGAATTACTCGCACTCGTTTGGAAAAAGCCAGCCTTCTTTCTTGCACATCCAAAAGCAATTGCAGCCTTTGAAAGAGAATGCACATGGAGAGGAGTTCCCCCTGTGACCGCAAATATCTTTGGGACACCGGTCATCACTTGGCGCGGAATACCGATTATCCCCTGCGATAAATTAGAAGTGAAAAGCACTTATCTTTCTAACCAATGGTTTGGGACTACTAGTATTTTACTCTTACGCGTTGGCGAAGCTGAGCAAGGAGTAGTAGGGCTTCACCAAGCAGGAATTCCAGGTGAAATTTCTCCGAGCCTATCTGCACGTCTCATGGGTCTCGACAACTTAGGAGTAGCCTCTTACTTACTTACACTCTATTCTTCTGCTGCTGTCTTAACAGATGATGCACTAGCGGTTTTAGAAAATGTAGAAGTAGGATATTACCATGATTATCAAAACAGAAACTCTTTACCAAAATAAACTTGAGAGATAAATATGGAACCATTTGATCCAAATACAATCGCAAGGCTCGCATCAGAGTTTTACAATGAAGTGCCCGGAGCAACAGTTATTCCAAAGAATCCTGCTGAGATTTCTGGCACCAACCATCAAATTCTGGATTCTGCGGCTAATCACAGTAACTCGGTAGTGGATTCAGATTTTTCTTACAAGGAAAATCTGAGTCTAGACAAGATTAAGGAGATTTTTTCGAAACAAGCAACAAACCCTTCCTTTAATCAAAATCCTTCAGAGTATTATTTTTTGGCTAATCCAACTAAGTCAGAATCTTCTTCTCTTACTAGGTCAGCGGCTAATCTAAAGGGTCAGCAATCACTCGTTGACAATAATGGTAAGGGGCATGCTAGTTTAAAGTCCTTTGTTCAAAGCATTCAGGAAGACCATCACAAATTTCCGGGTGGATTGTTCACTGGTAATTTAGAAAACTGCAAACTCTTTTCGAAAGCAAATTCGGGCAAACAGACTGAGATTTATCCAAGCCGTCCGTTTGATGTGAATGAGATAAGAAAAGACTTTCCAGTGTTACATCAGACAATTCATGGTAAGCCGCTAGCCTGGTTTGATAATGCAGCTACTACGCAGAAGCCGAAGTCGGTAATCGATGCGATTAGTAATTTCTACTCTCATGACAACTCTAATATCCACAGGGGTGCGCATACTTTAGCCGCTCGTGCGACAGATGCATATGAAGAGTCTAGAGAGAAAGTAAAAAAATTCATCAAAGCTTCTTCTACTTCTGAAATTATTTATGTGAGAGGAACAACAGAAGCTATTAATTTGGTTGCGCAAACCTTTGGGCGTAAGTTCTTACAACCGGGAGATGAAATTATTCTTTCGCAAGCAGAGCATCATGCTAATATTGTTCCCTGGCAAATTGTCGCAAAGGAAAAAGGAGCGGTTATTCGTGTTATTCCGCTCAATGATAGAGGAGAAGTAATTCTTTCGGAATATGAGCGTTTACTCGGACCGAGGACAAAACTTGTTTCTATTACGCAGGCATCGAACAGTCTTGGAACAATTTTACCGGTTCATGAGATGACTAGAACTGCAAAGAAATATGGCGCAAAAGTATTAATTGACGGTGCTCAGTCAGTCGCTCATATTCCTGTTAACGTTCAGGAATTAGACTGTGATTTCTTTGTATTTTCCGGTCATAAGATTTTTGGACCAACTGGAATCGGCGTAGTCTATGGTAGACAGGAACTTCTTGAGATCATGCCGCCTTGGCAAGGAGGAGGTAATATGATTAAGAATGTTACTTTCGAAGAGACGACTTATAGTGATGTGCCAGCAAAGTTTGAAGCAGGAACGCCTAACATTGCAGACGCGGTTGGACTTGGAGTTGCACTTGATTATGTGACTAGACTTGGACTCGAAAATATCGCTAAGTATGAGCATTCCCTTTTAGAGTATGCAACAGCAGGTCTTACTTCGATCAAAGGATTGCGGCTAATAGGAACTGCCCCCCAAAAAGTTGGAGTGTTGTCTTTTGTATTGCAAAATAAATCTACAATCGAAGTAGGGCGTCTCTTAGATTTAGAAGGCATTGCAGTTCGCGCAGGGCATCATTGTGCCCAGCCATCTCTTCGTCGTTATGGAGTGGAGGCTACTGTGCGTCCTTCTCTCTCTCTTTACAATACGACAGGCGAAATAGATAGACTGGTTTCAGCAGTGCGTCGAATCGCAGGAAGTTTTTAATGGCAAACCTTTCCCCCTTTTGCAAAGGGGGACTAAGGGGGATTTACCTCTAGGCGAAAATTTTTATTTAAGATTTGTAAGGGTTGCGTAAATTTGTTTACGCAACCCTTTTTTTATTTATCGTATCGCATTATAAAGAGATTTCATAATTTGATTATTTCAATATAGCATAATTATTACTCAATATTTTAGGAATAATCATTCAAAACACTCGGTAATATGCTAATAAAATAGT
>Ga0209277_10000607_pt1 | contig 18022 bp, 17 predicted proteins | sample JI81AbrownDNA_FD_187503 | JGI IMG/M metagenome (GOLD analysis project Ga0209277, IMG submission 187503) | Wastewater effluent complex algal communities from Wisconsin, to seasonally profile nutrient transformation and Carbon sequestration -... | ecosystem: Engineered > WWTP > Effluent > Algae... | reverse complement strand
ATTGCCTAAGGTCCGTCACTGACGCAGGGCGCAGCGCGTGATGGCGGCGCCCGGCTCTCCTCCTCACGCCCCACAGGCTCACGCTTGTGGGGCGTTTTTTTCTTTTGTCAGCCACAAGCAGGCCAACCCGGGGGCGCTGTAGAAAACGGAATTTAAAGTACGTTGAGCCGTGGTGGCCCCTGGAAGGGGTAATCTCGGTTTTGGTGCAAAAACTCGCACCTTCTTCCAAGTGGTCACCCTAATTATGGTGACGTTATTCAAGCTTCATGTGACTTGGGGGCGATGGCACCTGAGTTATCCAAAAGCCCGATCCATTTCATCAATGCGTCGACGCATGGGCGCACGACCGTAGATGGCGGTGGTGGTCTGGATGCTGGCATGGCCCATCTGGGCCTGAATCACATCCAACGGCACTTCCTTGGCAATGGCTCGGGTTCCAAAGGTGTGACGGAGCCAATGGGTTGATGCCTTGCGCAATCGCATCCGCTCGGAAGTTGGCAAATCGGCCACATCAATGGCTTTGCCCAGCCAGGATTTGACGTGTTGGTACAGCGCTTGGTATCCCACGCCTTGCAAGGGATCATGAAGGCTGGCCAGTACGGGGGCTTGTGGTGTGGCGCAGGTGATGTCCCCCAAGCCACGGGCTTGCAAATACGTGTTGAGGGCCTGTAGCGCCGCTGGCGGCAGCGCCACGATGCGGTTCTTGGCGCCTTTGCCATGTACTTGCATGACCCAACCCTCTTCCTCATGCTGAACGTCGGTCAATTGGGCGCTCAAGAGTTCTGCGCTGCGCAGCCCCACACTGGTGACAAACTGCACGATAAACAGCATGCGTTGAGCTGCTGGCTCGGGCAGCTTTTTTTGACAGAAGGCGATGACCTCACGCGTAGCCACCTCGCTGAGTGCCTTGGACTGCAGCACGCGCTCCTGACGGTCATCGCCTATTTTCTGGTTGACAAGAAGCCATGGGTTTTGCGCAATGTAGCCGCTGGCTTGGAACCAGTGAAACATCGATACCACAATGGTGATGGCTTGACGCACACTGCGGGTGCTCAGTGGCCCGCGAAACGGTGCCCATCCAGGTGAGCCAGGTTGTGCACGCGCACGAGACATCCAGTGCGTAGGAATGTGTTGCAAAAACGCCATGTAATCACGGCAGTCGAGCAATGTCATTTGCCCAAATGAGGTGCTGCCGCGCTCATGGCCCAGCCACAACAAAAGACGCGTGGACTCCCGCGTGTAGGCCTTGACCGTGGCCGCAGACCCCGCCTTGGCCGCGACCCAGGCTTCAATAGCTTGTTTGTCATCCCCCATCGGTTGTGCAGACACGGCCAAATCCACGACCATAAGTTGACTTGACGGTACGGATGGACTTTGCGCCTTTTGGGGCAATGAGAACACCACCCGAGGCTTGGGCTGTGGCTGCCCAGACAGCAGCATGGTCAGGTGAGATTCGATGCGCTGGGCTTTGGTGCGCCCAATACCGGGCAGATTTCGCCACCAACGTCCCCCAATGGCGATGCGCTCTTGCAACTGAGCCAGAATCACCATGTCCGCGCTCAGCAGCTTGGCTGCGGTGATGGCGTCAAACCACCCAGATATCGCGTCGGCTGGCTGGGGTTGCTCGGCCGCCAAGGCTTCGAGTTCATGCATCGTCTCCAACAGACGTTCGCGCAATCGCGTGCGCACGCGCTGACGGTGAAGCTGCTTGCCACTGGCGGGATAGATTTCTTGGTACATCTGGAGCACATCGGCCTCTGACCAATCGTCCAGATCGCGGGACTCAATGAACTCCTGCAGACTGGGTGTCCCGCTGTGCGAGACTTGCACATCGAGCGCGATCCCAATCAGGCGCCACGCACTCAAGCCTCGGCGACGGGCCACCGCTCGCACCGCATCCCGAGTCTCCAGGTGAGCCGCTTTGGCCTGGTGTCCGTGCTCCACACCCAGATACCGTTTGGCTGCATCCACAATGGGCAAGCCTTCAGCCACCGCTCGCAGGTGGGCAAAGTGATGCAGCCCTAGGCGACTGACGTAAGCGGGCTTGTTCGCCATCATGACTGGCGTGAGTGCCCCAACTGCTTGACAGCTGCCAGCCCAATGAGCGAGCGCATTTGGGTGATGGCAATCGCATTGAGCTGACGCAGGCGCTCGGGCGCATCGATGCCCTGATAAATCAGCACCGCATTGATGCTCTCCATGTTCGACAGCACCACCAACTGCTCCAGAGTGGCGGCATCCCGCATATTGCCCACTGCGCTGGGGTTGGCCCCTCGCCACTCAGCAGCCGTCATGCCAAACAAGGCCACATTCAGCAGATCGGCTTCGCTGGCATAAAGTGTGGCGGTTTGCGCCTTGGTCAACTGACGGGGAACCAGGTGTTCTTTGATGGCGTCTGTGTGGATGCGGTAGTTGACCTTGGCCAGGGTCCGCTGGAAATTCCACTCCAGAGAGCTTGCGCGGGCCTCTTCGTCCTTGAGCCGCTGAAACTCCGTGATCAGGTATAGCTTGAACTCTGGGCTGAGCCATGATCCAAATTCAAAGGCAATGTCACGGTGCGCGTACGTGCCGCCACCCCGGCCAGCCTTCGCAAACAGGCCAATCGCGCCGGTGGCCTCCACCCACTTGGAGGGCGACAGCGAAAAGCTGTTCAGTCCGGCCTGGGATTTAAACCTCTCGAATTCGAGAGGTTTAAAGGCCGGGTTGTTGATCAGCTCCCACACCCCCAGAAATTCGACGGTGTTGCGATTGCGCAGCCAGCCGTAGAGCACGCTTTCATCACCGAAGCGCTTAACCATGTCGGTCAGTGAGATGTAGTCCTGCTCATGGCGGGTGTCGGTTTCCATTAAGTTCTGAATCCAGATTGCTATGAAATCAATGACTTAGACGCGACTGAACAGAATATTTTGAATTTAGTTTTCACTAAGTTTTGAACTTTCGGTTGGAATTTTCTTTAAGTTTTGAATTTTTCCAAAGCCATGGCTGACGCCACAGCTCCGTGTCTTGTGCAAGATCGAGTAATGTGCTTCCGCATTGTTCTAGCTCCTTATTGCCACGGGTGGTTTAGATTGTTGATTTGGCGTTGTGTCAGCGGACCATCGTCGGGGTCATACCCAATGACAACCCCAGACAATCCACCCGCTGGCTCCAACAGGTACAGGTAAGGGGTTAGCGCAGGCTTCAAGATGCCTCTGATTTCTGGAGCTTTGCGCATCTGTATCACCTGTACCTGGGATGCATCCAGGGAACGCACACAGTACTCATCCGCCCGGTCCTGATACACAGGAATGACCACCTCGGCTTGCGGTGGCATCGTTTTCAGGAGATTGATCAATTCAAGGACGGTCATGGTGATTCTTGGATATGAGGGATCAGTTGCTGGATTCACTGTCCTGTTCCGACGTCGCAACATGGGCCCCATCCGAGGGATCACAAATAGCGTTGGACTCCAGTCCCCAGTATGGGATCTCGTCAAAACGGAATGAACGAGGTGTCTTTCCAGTGAAATTGGCCTCGGACGCCAGGAAACGTTCAATGAATGCATTGACCGCCTCAATCGTCAGGAAAGGAACATCGATCGTTGCATGCAGACCAATACCGCTGTGATAGTCGCGATGCAAGGTCCAGTGCTCGAATACCTCGAACACCCGGCTATCGGCAACCCGCTGATTCTCGGCTTGTGCCCATTCGTATCGGGTCATGTCATTCAATTCTGGATAGCGGTAGGGTTCACGAGGGGAAGTGACGTACAGGCCAGATACCGGATCTTTGGCTGTGCGCTTAAGAATGGACAGATCCAAGTCAAGTGGAGCCAACTCGTACGACAGGTCCCATGCGCGGCTTCGCACCAATTCTCTGTAGGCATAAGAGGCAGTCTGAATGCATAAGTTGTAGTAGATGGGCTTCCTGTTGCCAAGGAAGAAGACATCGGCCCACCCGTTCTCACCGTGCATGTAGTGACGTGTATAAAAGCGTCCCCCAAGCACAGGCGCAGCGCGCCGGATCTTTCCCAGAAGTTGCCAGTACGCACGTTTCTGCGCCTGTCGTGTGCGACGGTTGAAGGGAGGTCTAGTTGTGCGACGTTGGGGCATGGTTTTTCCTTGCGGTATCTATCTACAGGGCGGAACCGGGATGGTCTTTGTTGGGCATCGTGAATCTCATGGGTAATTTCTATCGGTCGGTATTGGCTTGCTGGCTGATGTCACGACGACATTGCGCTTGAGTTCAGCCAGCAATTCCAATGCCTTCAGAAGATCCCGGTCATTGCGGGCGCAATCATTGGGCGTCTTTCCATCCAGGTCAGGATGGGGCCGCGTCAGCCATTGCTGGGCCAATGCCATATCTCCAAAGACGTCAAAGGCATAGCCGTCGAGTTGCTCAAACCGGTGGTAGTCCGCACTGCCAAACTCCCGACCTATGGCAACTGCGTTTAGCCACACCTCTTCCTCTGCAGATCGCCAGCGCGCCGCGCTGTGGAATCGACCATGGCACCTTCTGCAGATTCTTCGTTTGTTGGATCTGGCGTTCATAGGTTCGTGCTGCGCGGTGAGTTTCCGTTCTGCCCAGTCCACGGCACTTCCCGAGAAAGCCACCAGTTCGCAAAATCCAGGAGATCTGCATGGCTGGAATCGGGGATGTCCAGGAGTTCCCCCACATTGGGGCTACCCACCGGGTCACGCAGGATCAGCGCCAGGTGCACGGGTGGGACCACACCCACCAGGTAAGGGGCATAGTCATCCACAAAGGCTACCGGGCTAAGCTCCGCAATGGTCTGTGCCTTGGGACTCCCTCCGGCGATCTCAGCGCCGGTAGTGATGACCCGCGAAATCGGAAACCCCAGATCCTGAAGGTTCTGGGCTCGGGCATCGGCGAACCTTTCGGGCAACGCAGTCACACAGACCAGGTTGTAGCCCTGGTCGGCAAGACGTTCGCACGCTTCCAGCGCACCCGGGACGGCCGGAATCGTGCTCCAGAACTCCACGTCAAAGGCCGAACGAAATTGCTCCAGCTCATTGCTCACAAGCCGCCTGGCATTCCAGCGCTCCATCGGCCAATAGGACCGTGGGTTGTTCAGGACGAGACGTTCGCCGAAGACATTGAACCACGCCTTCGAGTAGGCGGTGTTGTAGTCCAGCAGTACGCCGTCGCAGTCGAGCGCAATGGTTTTCATGAAAAGTTTGGCGTCCAAGTGGAGGAGTGATCGGAACGGCAAGGTTGGCCGAAAACCGAGAGGACATCAAGACCGAGCTCGATTTTTCGTGGTGACGGACTAATAGTCGTCCACCACGGAAAACCTGCTGGAACCCGCATGGATATTGGGTTTGCGAGAGCAGTAATCCTAGTTAGCGAAAATTTCTTTCAGTTGGACCGTTGTCGCGTGTGCGTTGTGCTTCTGGAGCAACATGAGTTAGTTCTTGTGTCCATGCGGACCATCACTCGCATACGTATTTCGTCGTCGCAAAATCTCATTGGAATCCAGCAGAAACCCGAAATGCGGCAGGCTGCCATTCCGTTCAAATCCGAGCAATCCTTTTAGTGAATAGCGTCGCTTTGACTGTCCAACATAGGAAAAATAGCCGTGGTACAACGCCGACAGAACCGCTCGCCCCTGATCCATGGCAATTCGCTCAGAAGATTTCAGGATATCTCCGCATGCTGAGCCATTGACCTCTTTCCAATGCGTCGAGAGATTGTGCTCACACCCGTAGCATTGATGCAAATATGCGACACCCTCTCTCTTAATTCCACCTGTCATTAAATTGCGTGGAAGTCGGACATGTAACCCACATCGTTTACAGCGGTCATCCATCATGCAGTTATGGAGTGGGCAATGACGCCAGCCACGAAACCTCCAATGCAATGGGAAATGACTAACTGATTGCTCATGTAAGCAGACGGGGCAATAGCGATAACAAGGCACTTCACCAAAAAACATTAAGAAATTTTCTCCATGCGTGTCAATTGACCGCAGCGCGGAGAACATGTGATGAACCAACCAAAACCGCGCCGGATTCTGTCCGGTAAGTTTCGCCGCATGTTGAATATGTCGGCGCGTCAGCCCTATGTCCATGTCGACTTTACGCTTGATGCCCAAATGGCCTGCCGGTAAGATTCGTGCGTAAACCTGCCACATCGGCTTTCCATCAGAATCGGTGGCTTGGAAACGAGGTTGGTTGGCTTTGGTAAGGTCCTCGGTCCTGTTACTTTGGCCACCGTATGACCCCCACTGCCGCGCGCGTAATCTATCCTGAGCTACCTGATCCGCTGACCCCAGGCGACTTGCAACAACTCTTCAGTCCAAGCTTTGATGAACGCCAGTGGGCGCCGACCGTTGCGCGAACAGCCGTGTCCCAGGTGGCATTGCTGGTGCAACTGAAGATTTTCCAGACCATCGGGCGTTTTCGGCGCGCCGCCGATGTCCCCCCTGCTGTCATTGAGCATGTTGCGCTCCGCCTGGGCGTGGAATCTGGATCAACCCTGATTTTTCCAGACCGAACGCTTTATCGCCACCGTCCGGTCATCCTCAAACGCCTTGAAGTGGTTTCATGGGGCGCCGAGGCGAGAGAGCTGGCCCAAGCTACGATGCGAAAAACCGCCCAAGCGCGAACGGACCCAGCAGACATCATCAATTCGGCGATCGACGCACTCATTCGCAATGGCTTTGAATTACCTGCACTAGATACGTTACGTCGGCTGGCCGCTACCGTGCACAGCAAAGTGAACGCAGCCCAGTGGAGCGAGGTGTGCGACTGTCTCCCGTTTGAGCAGCGTGTGGCACTGGAAACAATGCTGGTTGTAGATCCAAAAACGCAGAAATCACCATTTGCCAATCTGTGCGCGGCACCGGGGCGGGCGTCACGCAGGAATCTCAACGCGCTGATTGATCGTTACCGGTGGCTGCAACAGCTTCCAGATCCAACGACGGCACTGCAGTCAATCGCCGATTCAAAAATTCTGCAATGGTCCAATGAGGCCAGACGACTCAACGCACTTGAGTTACGGGAGTACATCACCCCACGCCGCTACACGTTGTTGATGGCGGTCATTCACGATGCTCGCGCCCAGGTCCTTGACGATTTGACGCAGATGCTGCTGAGGCTTGTCCGGAAAATAGAATGGAAAAGTGATCAACGTCTTGCGCAGTGGCATCAGACCCGGCGCAGCAAAACTGACGTCCTGATCCGCGCGTTTCATGAATCGCTCATCGTGCACTCGGCCAAATTGGACGCCGTACAGAAGGTGTCGCAAGTGGAGACAGTGTTTGCAGCACAGGGCGGCCGCGAGGCGCTCGCGCAAAGCTGTGAGGAGCACTTGCGACACGAACGGCAGAACTGGCGCCCCTTTGCGCGTGCCGTGTTTGTTCCGTTGCGTAGCGCGCTGTTGCGTTTGGCCGGCATTTTGCCATTGCAAGGCACGGCGACAGCTGCTGGCTTGCTGAGCCTTGTCAGGTCACTCACCAATGAGGCATCGCCGCGCAGCGACTATCAAACCATCGATGGGGTGGCTCCCAATACGTTACCGCGTGAATGGCATGACCTTGTGCATGACCATGCAGATGACGAGCAGGCGTTCAACCGCCGCCAATTAGAGGTCGTGGCCATTCTGGAGCTGGTGACAGCGATTAAGGCCGGCGAAATATTCGTCTGTGGCTCCCTGAGCTTCGACAGGTTCTGGGATCGCCTGCCAAGCGAAGCTGCGGACCCTGGCGCTATCGCGGCGTATGCCACCGCGCGCGGATGGGGAGATGGTGCCGACGGACTCGTTCGTGCGGTGAAAAAGGCGCTTGAACAGAAGGCCCGGTTTTTAGATAACGCCGTGGGCACCGGCCAACAGGCGTACTTGCGGCGAGGAAGGCATGGGCGTCCAGTCGTATCGCGGCTTCGTGCCGTGGGTACACCCGAAACTGCTATCGACCTTGAGAGCCAAATGATGGCCCACATGCCTGAGCGTGCGGTGTTGGAGGCCATCTCGAACACCGAACACTGGGCCCAATGGGGGCGGCACTTCGGCCTCCCATCCCGGCTGGGTCCCCAGATTAAAGACCCCAGACATCGCTACGTGCTCACGACTTTTGCCTATGGCTGCGGACTCGGGCCTACCGAAGCTGCGCGACATCTCGGCGGAACGGTCTCGGCAGATCAACTGGCGTTTGCCGATCGTCGCCATGTTGACATTGCTGACCTGCGCGCCGCTTCGGCGGATTTGATCAATCTGTATGCCAAATTCGAACTACCGCAACAATGGGGGACGGGGCAATCCGCCGCCGCTGATGGCACCCATTTTGAGACGTACGAAGACAACCTGCTCGCCGAGCATCACATTCGCTACGGCAAAACCGGGGGCATCGCCTACCGCCACGTCGCGGACAACTACATTGCACTGTTCAGTCGTTTCATTGCCTGTGGCACCTATGAGGCGACCTTCATTCTGGATGCGTTGCTTCAGAACCTCTGCGATGTGAGGCCCAACCGCGTACATGCGGATACCCACGGCCAGTCAGCAGCCGTCTTCGGCCTGGCATACCTGCTGGGAATTGAACTGATGCCGCGCATCCGGCGTTGGCAAGAGCTGACGCTGTACCGGTCCGATAGTGCGATCAGTTACACAAAGATCGACACGCTTTTCGGTGGCACTGTCAATTGGGCGCTGATCCGGGAACACTATCCGCAGTTCATGCAACTCGCGCTGGCAATTCAAAGCGGCTCACTGGCGCCCTCAGCGGTTTTGGCCAGGGTCAATAGCTACAGCACCAAAAATAGATTCGCTTTGGCTTTGAAGGAACTTGGAAACGCGGTTCGTACAACGTACTTGATGGAATGGATCATGGATGAATCCTTGCGTCGCACGGTCCACAAAGGGACGACCAAGATTGAACGGCATCACAAATTTTCCAAGCACCTGACGTTCGGTTCTGGCGGCCATCTGCGGTCAAACGACCCTGCTGATCAAGAAAAGGCCATCGTTTACAACGAGCTTGTGACCAACGCGGTTGCGCTACAAAACGTCGTGGATCAAACCCAAGCCCTCCACACGCTGAAGTCCAAGGGCGTCAATATCCGTCCCGCCGATTTGGTCTTTTTAAGCCCGTATGCCACCAGCAAGCTCAAGCGATTCGGCGACTATCCAACCGACCTGAAACCCGAAGCGATGCCAACCAGAACGACCCTTCCCGCATAGGATTTAGTCGATGTGGCAGGTTTTCGCGCGAATCTTACCGGCAGGCCAAGAACACCAAGGCGGAAGGGTTCTGGACCTTGAACAACGAGGTCGTCAAAAGCCGTGGCGAGCAGCTAATAGCCAATTGGCTGTTCTACAACGGTGTGCAGTATGAGTATGAAAGGTCGTATCCAGTGGACACTGCCGATGCACAACATCGCCAGTACCAGCCGGACTTCTATTTCCCCGACGCCAACGCCTACCTGGAGCATTGGGCGGTCAACGACAAAGGAGAGCCCCCTGCCGAGTTCGTGGGCTACAAAGAGGGCATGGAGTGGAAAAGGCAGATCCATGCAACGCACGGGACCACCCTGCTGGAAACCACGATGGCGGAACTGTGGTCTGGTAAAGCGTTTCTCTATTTGGAGTCTGAACTTGTCAAACTTGGATTGACCCTCGACCCTAATCCAGAAAGACCTGCGACTGGCAGAAAGCCCATCGAGAATCCGCGGCTCGCCAGAACCTTTCGGTCATTCATGACCCATGCCAAGAGCAATCGCCTATCTATCCAGGAATTGCGCGATCGTCTCAATTCAGGCGTTGCCGGGGATTTTCGTTTTCGGCACCAGAGTTTTCTGAGGCTGTATGAAGCTGTGTCTTCCGAATGGGAGGCACGCCTCCGACAAGCACCCTGCATTGATTTCGAGGACATGCTGAACCTCGCGACTGATTGCATCGAGCAAGGAAAGTGGCAAAGCCCTTATGAACTTGTGATGGTCGACGAGTTCCAGGATGCCAGTCAGGCGCGTGCTAGGTTGGTAGCTGGCTTGGTACGCGGTGCGGACAAGCATCTGTTTGCTGTTGGGGATGACTGGCAAAGCATCAACCGGTTTGCCGGTGCCGATTTGTCAGTGATGACGGGTTTTGAGGAGCGATTCGGTTCGACGGTCACCATGAAGCTGGAAACAACCTTCAGGTGCCCCCAGTCTTTGTGCGACATCAGCAGTGCTTTCATCAAGAAGAACCCGCGACAACTCCACAAGGTAGTTCGATCCCAACAACCCCAGCTTCCGAATCCGGTTCGGATTGTTCGAGTCGACGATGAACTGCAAATCCGATCCACCATTTCTAAGCGACTCGATGAAATCGCAGGGATGGCAGGCAATGGACGTAAGCAGAAGGTCTTGTTACTTGGCCGCTACCAGAAGGATCGGGACTACTTGCCTTCCGACTATGACAACGCTCGCCTGGAGCTTGAGTTCATCACAGTGCATTCGTCGAAGGGCCTGGAAGGAGATCATGTCGTTGTTCCACGCATGACTTCCGAGACCCTGGGGTTTCCGAGCAGGGTGTCCGATGATCCTGTGCTTCAACTTGCCATGCCTGGTGGAGATACTTTTGAATTCGCTGAAGAGCGACGCTTGTTCTATGTCGCCCTCACCAGGGCCCGCAAGACGGTAACGCTGGTCACCATCAGCCATAAGGAATCGCCATTCATTACTGAGCTGGTTAAAGAGCACGACCTAGAAGTTGCCGATGCAAACGGTGGCGTCAGCTCTAGTGAGTTGTGCCCCAGCTGTGGGGCAGGTTTTCTGGTTCAACGGAAGGGAAAGTACGGGCCGTTCATGGCTTGCAGTTGCTTTCCAAAGTGCAGGTTCACCAGCAATCTGAAGGCAGAAAGCGCAACCAGGACGCACTGACAGACGTGCGGAGGTTCTCCGTTTAGACGAACTGACGCCCGGCAACAAACGTTGCGAGGCAAAGATTTGAAGTCGATGCCTGAAAGCAGTCACTCAAGTATGACTAGAACTGGCCCTCAGCTACAGTCGTCCCAATGCGGCCGCAGTTCTAGTCAAATTCTGCGCACAGCAGCCGACACCCGTAATCCCGGCCAGAAGACGGCTTACAGTTAGTCTGGCTCTATTCCGCCAATCAGTTCGCATTGCCTTTCGCGTGGCGCCAGCCAACTCAGAAACGGCTGTGTCAGGAACACAAAAATAGCCAGAAACCCACGCCCAGCCTCAGATTTTTTGCTTCACAAAATCACTTACGCGCAACAACTCCAGGTGGCTAAAAAATGAATAGCAAAACTGGTCGCCATCATTTGCGCACTCTTTCTATTTCGTTAAAAATTACGGCACTGACATTAATTTGTCTTTGCAACTTACGTGGTTGCCACTAAATTTGCCATGAAATCACACTTGAATCATGGCTTGCAAGTCGCCAAAATCTGAAAGATTATTTCTTTCTAGGCAGTTCCTTTCCGGAACAAAAAAATTCATACATGTAGCTATTTTTCTGGCTGCTGAAGACTGTTGCGTGCAAGAGTTCTGCATTGTTATCGTGTTCACCTTCTTCGGAGGGAACACCGTCCACCCTAGGACAAAAGTAAACCACCGCTCTGGTTGGTTCAGCATCGATCGTCACGCTGCTGATTTTTTTGCAGCCTAAATTTGTGAGCACCTTTTGATTAAGGCCATGTTCACCTTGCTGCATTAACAAATCAACATCGCGCACCTGCGCGATGTGGTCCAAGTGGTTTAGACCACTCTTGTAAGACCAATGAATCCAAGTCTGTGCCCTGCGGGTGCACTGCATTCGAGCCCTGCAATCAGCGCTTGATTTGATCTTTCACATTTTCTAACTCACCACTTTCTTCTTATGAACTCAAATTCTTTTCTTACGCCATCCATAGCAAAGTCTGTGCCGGTAACTTCACCTGAATCTTCAGATAACCCAATAAAAACCACTACAGGGCCAGTACGCAAGCGCGCACGCCATTCAAAGCTCGACCCACATTTCAATCTCATTGCAGCCCTCATTTTTCAGCGTGCTGCCAATAAAGAGCAATTCAACAGCAAGGGACTCAGTCTTGACGCAATGTCATTGCTCATCCACAAGAAGATCATGATCAAAGTCAACAAATCCACCCTGTGCAGGTTTCTCAAAAAGCACCCAGCGCTCAACTCACTATGAATTCAACCAATCCAATTGATGACCACCTGGCCCACGTAGCTCACCATCTTGTCGTTCGGAAGGAAGCGCATGGGTTTTCAAAATCATTTTGCTCAGAAAATGATTTAAATCTTGTCCGTTCTATTGGAACGGCTCGAAATTACAAACAGCATATCAAACAGTACCTGCGGTGGCGTGTAGAAGTTGCTCTGCCGCTCGATGGCCCCCATCTTGTCCAGCATTTGCAGGAGTACTTGTTTGAACAAGAAGAGTACCTTCAACAAAAGCAATTGGACGTGTGCCGCCAATCGCTGCAGACGGTCTTCAATGTCGCTCTAGAGAAAGCAACCAGCCACCGTGTCACCTTTCTAAAAGCAAGGGCGTGTAGCTCCGATGAGTTTGAGTTAATAGTCGCCTGTCAGTCCGAGCGAAATCGCATAAGCGCCCGACTTTGCGATGCAACCGGCGCCCGCGCTCATGAGCTCTTCACCATGGTCCCTTCGCATGAGTTGGATCGGTCAACAAATCGACCGTGGCGTTCAGACTTGTTCTGTCACAGCACGCCATCTCATATTTATACCGTCGCTGGTAAGGGAGGCTTGCGCAGGCACATTGCCGTCCCCATTGATCTCGCTCAAGCGCTCGAGTCCCTGCGGCTCAATACGCCGATGAAAGTGCTAGATCGGGGAATTATTTATTTTGCAAACTACGACATCGGCGGAGGCAAGACGCTTTCTCAGTCTTTCTCAGACGCATCCATGCGAGCAATCGGATCTTCAAAAGGCCTTCACGGATTGAGGCATAACTACGCACAGCGTCGAATGGTCCAACTTAAGTCTGCCGGTGTTTCCTCTGGCGAGGCGCTCTCCATCGTGTCGCAAGAATTGGGACACTTTCGCCCGGACATAACGTTGACGTATCTTCGATAGACCGCATAGATGAAGCATAAATTCCCTCTTCCGTATGTCCGGGCGCGTTTGCAACGCTCAGGCGAAACGCACTACTACCTCCAACTTCCCAACAATTGCCGCCAAGAGATTCCTCTTGGATCTAACTTGGAGTTGGCAATTACACGCAGGACAGTTCACCTGTTCAAACACCTGCACTCAGCTGAGGGGTCTTTGGTGAACTACGGCTGCATTTTGCGTTGGTATCTGTTGATCATGGTCCCGCTGCTACCTACACATGCTGGCAAAGAGAACCGCAACTCCATCCAGAAACTGACCCTCTTCTTTGAACAGCTATCGTGTCCTATTGAAGAGCGTGCGGGTCTGGAAGCGCACTACAAAAAGTGGCGCGGTCCGCGGTCGACTTTGCGAGCCCGCCGAGAGTTTTCTTTATTCATGCGAGTTTTGAGATGGTATGACAACATGTGCGTCACGCACCTACCTCTCTGGAATGCGTCCCCTAGCATGCAAGGCAGTGAGCCTAGACCAATCCAATGCCTTTGAGCCATGCGCGTACCTGCCCATACGCATCCTGCAATACCTGTGCCTCGGACCGTGCTTCTATTCCACCGGACTCCACCAGAAATCGTTTGACAGTCTCTGGCCCATAGTCATTCAGATGGGTAAACTTGCTGGCGATTTTCTGGTAACCCTTGACCGCGATGTCATTTTCCAGAAGTGGTTTGCAGGCTTCAGCTAGTTGCTCTGGTCCACCTTCAAACTGTCGGACAACGTAGTAAATGTCGTAGGCATCTTTTGGTTTACTCCGCCCCGTCAAGGCGTAACCCTTCATAACAAGAAGTGCGGGGATGCTGGCAACACGTAAGTTGACGGAGTTCTGTCGCCCGTCCGGCATGATTCCTCGCAATTCGTGGCGGACAAAACTCTGCATTGCAATATCCGCCCCATCCGCACGTTGCACGGCAAAGCCTGCCAATATGGGAGGCTGGTTCTTTGTCAACTGTACGTTTCGCGGCATCAGAAAATCCAGAATGACATCTATGGGTTCTCCGTCATCGAGTTGCACCGTGCGCACCAATTGAAAAGGTCGCATTCCCACCTTCCCGCGCACATACCCCGCCGCTTCCAGTGATTCGATGAGATTGACATACTCACCATCCCCGAGAGCTTGCGCATCGACACTGAGATCAACGTCCATTGTCCCAATATGTTTGGGATTGGCATCCGGGTAGAGCAACCAAGGCACCGATCCGCCAATAACAACGAAGCGATCGATGTAGGCCCCCAGAACTTGTCCGAGCTCAATCAGTACTGAGTAGACGGCCAGTGTTGTACGGTCCTGATATTCTTGGGCGCTATTCATCGTAGTCGGAATCCGGCTTCACTTGGAACTGCGGCAACTTGGTAGCGAGCAAGTAGTCTGCGGCTTCCCGATCCCGATCACCCATTGAATACAAATCTAGGTACGTCTGGATCAACCCAGTGCCTCTGATCGGATCCGGCTTGAGCGCCAGAGAGTCAAGCGACAGCATTTCGTCATCTGGTTGGTAAATGAACACGTTTGCACCATCGTCAACGCGCTCCAGGTACAGAAAGTTTTGAATCAATTCGACGCCTCGGCTGTCGGCGTAGAAATACTCGCCCGTCATGCGCGAGTAAGGCGCGATTCGGCGCGCAACTGACTGTCCTGCCAGTAACAGCGTTTGATATTGGGTCTGCTGCGCCTTCATAAACAGTGTCTGAATGTAGGTGTCCAATCCCTTTCCGTGTTTCACCGTATAACCTTGATAAATCAGCTTGGGAGGCTCTCGGTCATTGCGCCAAGCTTCCAGGACCGCCGTTGGTTTGATGATGCGCAAGCCTTGTGCATCGGAAACTGCCCACTCCCGGTCCATCAAAGCTTCACGCACTTTGCTGACCTGTGCCGCACTGACATGGGTTCTGCTTGCGATATCAATGCCTTTGAGCGGCTGTGACTCGGATAAAAGCACCTTCAGGATCCGCCCTGACTTGGGGCTAAAAATGGAACGTTGTTTGCGCTTGGTGGAGAAAGGATTCACATCCGTCTTTGCGATCTCCAGATGAATACCGTCAAAGCTGATCAGGCAATTGCCAGCCAGATCGAACCACCCTTGTCCTTGCCCGCGCAATATGGCACGTGATTCGGGGGAAATGTACGGCGCCAGTACGACGCCATAGCTGCCCGGCCGGGAGCGACGCAGATCAGAAAGAACGAAAGAAGCCTCCCGGATAAAGCGCGGCTCCCCCGATGTTTTGGCTTCCAACTCAATTCGCTGCTTGCCCAGTGCAGTTTCGACCAACAACGTAGCGTCAGACCGATAGGCACGCAAATGGGGCTCCATCGGCACCTCGATGGACGTCACAGCGGGAAGACCTTCCAGCGCCACACGCAATGCGTGAAAGCCCTTCTCCAGTCTCCCCTGTTCGGTCAATTCCATGTTTACCATTTGGTGAATGTTGCTATTTGAGTAAATATTCTAAGCAAACAAGCGAATTTCACCAAACGGTAAATCAGAAAGGCTGGTGTAGATCAGACACTAGGCAACCAAGACCTACTAAAGTAGTCGCGACGAATCACCCAATTTACTATTGATAACATATTTTATCAAAAGTATAATCAGCCACTCACACTACCCTGCCTCACCTGGAGCCCGTTCATGCTGAACCTGCACTTCGAACTATCCCCCATCCAGGCCCAAGCCCTGGCTCAACTGATCAAGCGCATCCCCTGGTCCACCTTGCGCGAAAGCGCCGTCGACGACGACGAGGCCTATGCAATGCAGGAAGCCTTAGGCCAGGTCCGCGCAGCCCTGGACGAACAGGGTTTCAATCCGCGTTGAGCCATGGGCGATAACGCCATGGCACCCCTTGTCGGGGTCGTCGCCAACCGGATCCTGAGCGCCCCCGAGTTCCAGCACCTGGCCGAGGTGCCGCCGGAAACCCAATGGTTTGCCAACATCGATAACCCGCAGACCCGGCGGGCCTACCAAAACGACCTGGCCAACTTCATCCGATTTGCCGGAATTCGAACTCCGCCCGAGTTCCGCCAGGTCACCCGCAGCCACGTCCTGGCCTGGCGCACCGCATTGGAAAAAGAGAATTTGTCGGGCGCGACCATCCGGCGCAAGCTCGCCGCCCTCGCCTCCTTGTTTGAATACCTGTGTAACCAGAATGCCGTGACCCACAACCCGGTCAAGGGGGTCAAGCGTCCGCGGGTAGAAAGTCAGGTAGGGGTGACGCCGGCTTTGACCAATTCACAGGCACGCAGTTTGTTGGATGCGCCACCATCCGACACCCTGAAGGGGAAAAGGGATCGGGCGATTTTGAGCGTGCTGTTGCACCATGGGTTGCGGCGGGAGGAAGTGACCAACTTGAAGGTGAAGGATTTTGCGCAGGCGGATCGGAGTGGGCCGCGTATGCGGGTCTGGGGCAAAGGCGGGAAGGTGCGGTATTTACCTGTCCATCCTGACACACTGAAGTTGGTGGCCACTTATCTGGAGGCGGCGGGCCACAAGGAGCAGACTTGTTACTGGTTGTTCCAATCAGTCAGTCACCACCATGCAACGAACCCCAACTGTGGGATGACACCAGGGGCGGTGTATTCGGAAGTGGTCAAGAAGTACATGTTGCCGATTGGCATCACTGGCGAGAACCTGGGGCCGCACGCCTTGCGGGCAACGGCCGCAACGTGCGCGCTGGAAAACCAGGCGGACATTGCCAAAGTGCAGGAATGGCTGGGGCATTCCAACATCAATACGACGCGGGTCTATGACCGGCGGGTGACACGAGCGCCGGATTCACCGACTTTTAAAGTGGCGTACTAAAACGTTGGTATAGAGCAATACGATTGATACTTGAGGCAAATGAAGGCCACCCAATGAGATCCCCTACCCTGCTGCTTTTTTAGAGCGGGAGGTTGTCATAGTTATCCAAAGCAGAGGCATTGGGATGGTTCATAAACCGAGCAGTTGGATCTCCCGAATGATCCGAACTAGCGGGATTTAAAGCGAACCTAATACCTATCAACTGACTTTCCATTCGTCACGCAATGCTAGCCATCAAAATCGGGATGAAAACGGCACAGACAACCCTTCCCCATTGGATAAAAAAATGTTCCAAACACTGCGTGTTCAAAACCAAGATAGTCAGGGTAACAGTTGGTGAAAGCCTCAGTGCCAATGTCGGCTTAGTGGTTGCCCAATTCAGAAAAGGAAGACCCGCAATGCCCCCGAAGCGGCTGTTGAGTTCCAGTGTTTCAAAGCGGTCACTAGTCGGTAGCATTTTCTAAAAGGCAGTCGTTTGCAACGGAAACAGGATTGGGGTTCGGCCAATTTTGGCCCAGCAGTTGCTGACCTCTGTGTACGGCAGGGTATTGGCAGACCAACGGGATGCCAATCAGCAGGCAGTCGCATACTTCGGCATTGCCCGCGATAGCGGTCTTTCACAACACCTTGTCCAGCGGCAAGTCTGGGCCAGGTGCTGCCATTGACCAATGACGGCTTTGGGGAAGTGACTTTGACGTGGCCACCTGAAGCGATCTGCCCATTCTGAAATTCAGCTTCAGGCTGGTTAGAGTCTTTCGCGATTTATGGCTCAAGAGCAAGCCCCGAACGTCAGTGGACATTCGACGGGCAGCGCCTCATTTGACTGCTGTGCCTCCGGAACCGTGTACTGAAGGTGGCGTGGTCGCGGTCCAGTCGTAAATGAAGGACGGACCTTGAGCAGACCGAAAGAAGTTATTCTTCCATTGTTCGTGCAACACGCACAGTATTCAATCAGCAGTTTTTTGTTGTTGAATAGTTCATCCTTGCACGATTCGTTTGACTAAGTGTTCGTGAAATGATCGGATAGTGTCGTTGTAATTCAGCGCGTAGGCGGCATAGTGTTGATTCCGGAGACAAACTGATCCACCATTCCGGTCCAATATTGAGCCACTTGGTTAGAGATAAATTTGGCTATTCGGTTGTGGATAAGTCTACGTC
>Ga0209277_10000605_pt1 | contig 18053 bp, 16 predicted proteins | sample JI81AbrownDNA_FD_187503 | JGI IMG/M metagenome (GOLD analysis project Ga0209277, IMG submission 187503) | Wastewater effluent complex algal communities from Wisconsin, to seasonally profile nutrient transformation and Carbon sequestration -... | ecosystem: Engineered > WWTP > Effluent > Algae... | reverse complement strand
CGTAATGGTGGATGGTATCAGCGACCCTGCGCAGATGGAGATCATCAAATCAGCAGTGCAAGTTGCAGCCGGAATTGACGCTGCGCGCGGCGATCAGATTTCTGTTGAATCTTTTGCCTTTGACCGAACCGCCATGGATGCACTGGCAGCCGACCTTGCGAAACAACAACAGCAGGAACTTTACTTGCGCATTGGGCTGGGTGTTGCATCCGCGCTGGTTGTCCTTGCTTTACTCTTCTTTATCCTTCGCTTAATCAACAACACACGTAACGCCTCCAAGGAATCATGGAAAGCTGTCTTGCGGCCAGTGGGTGAGGTAGCCTCACTTACTGATGCACAATACAAGGATGCCGCCATGAAGCTGCAGGACGACCTATCCACTGCGCTTTCCCGCCTTGCTGATAAGGAAAAAACCGGCACATCCAGATCAGATAATGAGGATGTCGTTGTGCAGCTTCGCTCCAAGAGTCAGTCTGCCCGCACAACTGAAGACGATCAAAATGCCCGCATCATCTCAAGACTCACCGAAGAGAATCCAGCAACCGTTGCTGAGATTATTCAGATCTGGCTGAACGAGGGCGAGGGTAAAAAGTCATGACCTCTGGAATCGAAAAAGCCTCCGCGCTTCTTCTTGGTCTTGGAGTTGATCGGTCATCTCGGGTATTGCAGTACCTGAATGAGGGGGAGATCGAGCAAGTGCTCATGGTGCTTGGAAAACCCGGGTCTGTTGCTCCCGAAGTCCGGCATGAGGCGTTGCAGGAAGCATGTGAACTTAGCATGTCAGATACATCCGAGATGCGCGGCGGGATCGAATATTCCCGTCAGCTTTTGGCGCGCGCGGTCGGACCACGCCGAGGTACTGAAATTCTGGAACGCATCTCCGTTCATCAACAACTTTCTTCATTTGATATGTTGAAGAATGCAAATACAACGGAGGTCGCTACCCTGCTTCAAGAGGAAATGCCGCAAACGATCGCACTGGTTCTTTCCTATCTTGAGGCGAAGGTCGCTGCTGATATTTTGACGAGCATGCCAAAGGAAATTCAGATCGAAGTGACCTTGCGTCTCGCAGCCATGGATCGTGTCTCTCCGCAGGTGGTGCAGCAGGTTGAGAAAAGCCTCAAGAGCAAATTATCCAGCGTTATTAATGAAGCCGATTTTCGAGCTACGGGTGGAGTGACGTTTTTAGTGAAGGTGCTTAATCAGGTGGATCGTGGCGCACAAAAATCCATCTTTGATGCGTTGGAAACGACCAATGCCAAACTGGTGGAGGAGATTCGCGCCAACATGTTCACCTTTGATGATGTTATCAAATTGGATGACCGTGCCATGCAGCGTGTCCTGCGTGATATCAACAAATCGGATCTGGCTCTCGCGCTCAAGGGCGCACCAGATCGCCTCAGAGAAAAAATATTTGCGAATGTTTCAGAACGGGCGCGTGAAAACCTGAAAGAGGAAATTGACATCCTCGGCCCGCAACTGGCGAAGAATGTGTACACCGCTCAACGCAAGATCGTGGATGTTTGCCGCTCGCTTGAGGAATCCGGTGAAATTGTGATCGCGGGTGGAGGCGGTGAAAATGAAGTTATCTCCTAAATCACGCGGGAATACACCACTCCCAGCATGGAATCCGCCAGACCTGAGTGGAGAACCGTCTGCAAATTTGCCGAGTGACCACAAGCAAAGAGTACTTGCCATCTTTCAAAACGAAGATGATACGAATACGGATGAGCCATTAAAAGAAGAAAAAAAATCAGTTCATTCAAAAGGGAAGAGTAAGAGTTTTACATCATGGCAGCCGGGTTTTTTGAGTCAGCAGCCTAAAGCCTTCAACAAGGATGAGTGGTCATTCCTGGAAGTGTCAGATACTCCTTTTGATAGATCATGGAAAGTGCAGAAGCCGAATCATTTTTCCAATGAACTTAATCAACCGGAGAATGAAATTACAGCGCTTTTTGAGCGGGCTCGTTTGCAAGCCGAGGAGATCATCCTTGCTGCTCAAGCGGAAGCCGATAACGTACTTCTTCAAGCTCAATCTGAGATCGATGAGCAAAAACAGGAAGGATATCAACACGGCAGGGACGAAGCACGTTCTGAAATTGAAACTACCGTGAATGCGGTACGGAAAATGGTTAAGGAAGTTGAAGCCTGGAATACGGAACTTCTCTCTCAGAGTGAATCGATCTTTGTGGAAATGTTGAAGGATATTTCACGGAAGATGTTTGGTGACGGTGTGAAATTGGATGCCCAGAATTTGCATGCCAATCTCAACCGCATTATGGAAAATGCTCACGGGTTGGGATCGTTGAAAATTTTCCTTAACCCAAATGATGCAAGGCTTCTTGACCCCTCTTGGGATGAGCAGCAGATGCTAATCCTGGGCGAACAAGTAAAGATCGTTCCTTCCGGCAATGTATTGCCAGGCGGCTGTTTGGTAAAAGGAAATATCGGAACCGTGGACGCGCGCGTGGAAACACAACTTAATGCCATTCTGAAAACCTTTGATGACCCGGACTCCTCGGACACATAAGCCATGCCAAAAAGTAATCTTGATCTCGCTCATTTCCGTAACACCATGTCTCAGGTGAATCCGCTTTCCATCACCGGGCGGGTTGTGCAGGTCGTTGGCTTGACCGTGGAAACGATGGGCTTGAACTGCCAGATCGGTGAAATTTGTGAAATCCAAACTGGTAACAAATCCTCTCTCATGGCGGAGGCTATTGGGTTCCGTAATAACCGCATGTTGTTGATGCCGCTTGGCAGCATGGAAGGCATCCAGCCGGATAGCGTTGTCCGCTCCGTTTCACAGGTATTCAAAACTCCGGTTGGCCGATCCCTTATCGGTCGAGTTCTGAACGGATTGGGTGAACCAATTGATGGCAAAGGTCCATTGAAAATATCCAACCGTGCTTCGATCAATCAGGCTCCTCCACATCCTTTGCAGCGTTCTGCGATTGGAGAACCGCTTGTCACCGGTGTCCGCGTTATTGACGGAATGTTGACCTGCGGAAAAGGTCAGCGCATGGGAATCTTTGCGGGCAGCGGTGTTGGAAAAAGCACCTTACTTGGTTCTATTGCCCGCAACTCAGAAAGTGACATCTCCGTCATCGCCCTCATCGGTGAGCGCGGACGTGAAGTACGCGAATTTTTGGAACGCGATCTCGGCCCAGAAGGTCTGGCGCGCTCGGTCATCATCGTCTCCACATCCGACCAGCCCGCGCTGATGCGTTTGAAAGCTGCCTCGGTTGCAATGACCATCGCCGAATATTTTCGAGATGAAGGCATGGATGTCATGTTCATGATGGATTCGGTCACACGTTTCGCAATGGCACAGCGCGAGATCGGCCTGTCCATCGGTGAACCGCCAGCCAGTAAGGGCTATACCCCGTCCGTGTTTGCCATGCTGCCGCGTCTGTTGGAACGCGCAGGAAAAGGGGAGACGGGTTCGATCACTGGCTTCTTTACCGTACTGGTCGAAGGCGATGATTTCAATGAGCCTATCTGCGATGCTGTGCGCGGTATTTTAGATGGTCACATCATTCTCAGCCGAACGCTTGCCGCTCGAAATCATTACCCGGCTATTGATGTGCTCAACAGCGTCAGCCGTGTGATGCCCGCTCTGACCACAAAAGAACACTTGCAACTGGCCGCTTTTGCCCGCAAAAATCTCGCTGTTTTTGAAAAATTCCGCGATCTCGTGAATATCGGCGCCTACGTCAAAGGCTCTGACCCCGAAGCCGATACAGCTCTGCTTGTGATACCGGAAATAAACCGCTTCCTGCAACAGGATGTTTCAGATGTAAGTTCGTTTAGCAACACACTGCAATCTCTAACCGAGATCAGCCATATCTCCTCTGTAAATTAGTTGAGGCAATTCAACCATGATCCCTAAATTTTCACTTCAAAACGTTTTAGACCTTCGCCACGGAAAAGTGGAACTGTTGGAGATTGAGCTTGGAAAATTGATGGCGATCCACCAGGAAACCCAAAACTTGCATACCTCATTGGGACAATATCTTGAAAGCCTGCTCGATCAGTTGAGCGCAGCACAAACTGGAGATATTGACCTCGTCAACCTGAACCTCCTTCGTTTGAATGTTTTACAGCTCAATAAACATATTGACATGGTGAGATTGGAAATGAAAAAACAAACTGTTGAAATCGAAAACAAAAGGTCTCAACTGGTTCAAGCCAAACAATCTGAAGAAACTTTGGAGATCCTCAAAAGAAAACGTCACGAAGTATATACCGCAGAACAACTTCAGATCGAAGCGCAAGTGCAGGATGATATTTATATCGCCCGGGCATTCCGCAATCAACAGCAAGGAGCGTAACAGGTATGGATAACTCGATCTTTACTGGTCAGATCCAGTCGGTCATGCAGAATCTCATGTTGACTATGCTTGAAAGACTGCTCAAAAGACTTGACTCTAAAACTCAAAGCAATGGCACAACAAGTTCAACAACCGGTACTCAATCTACTACATCCACAACCTCAACGAGTGAGGCTGTCACCGGAGATTTTGCCAGCCTTATCAACAAAGCCGCGCAAAAATATAACGTCGATCCCGATCTTATTCAGGCAGTCATCAAGGCGGAATCCAACTTCAACCCCAATGCCACTTCCTCCGCTGGTGCGCAGGGACTCATGCAGCTCATGCCCGCCACAGCCCGTGGACTCGGCGTCACAGATTCGCTTGATCCCGCCCAGAATATCGAAGGCGGCACACGCTTCTTGAGCCAGCTATTGGATCATTACAACGGTAATGTTCGCCTTGCTGTTGCCGCATACAACGCCGGCCCCGGCGCGGTGGATAAATACAATGGCATTCCACCCTACGCAGAGACCCAAACGTATGTCAGCCGTGTGCTGGGCTACTTCAACTCCAACAATGAATGGCAGGCATAACCATGAGCGATTCACTTTTTTCAGATATTTCTTCGCTTACAGCAAAAGCCGCGCTGACTGGCCTCAGCCTCAAACAGCAGGCCATTGCTGGCAACATCGCCAACATCGACACCCCAGGATATCAGGCCCAAACTGTCAACTTTCAACAAGCTCTTTCGCGCCTCATGGATAACAATGTTTTGCTTCCCATGAAAATCACCAACGAAGCTCACCTGACCACCGCCGAGAGCGAACCTTTTCTTACTACATCTTTGCGTCCGGGAGGCACATTGCGCGCCGACCAAAACAATGTGGATATCGATGTCGAAATGGCAGATATGTCCGAAGCTGGAATTCAATATCAAGCCATCAGTCAGGCCGTCTCCAAAAAACTGCTCCTTCTCAAAACATTGGCAAAATAATTCGTGATTATGTCTCTCAGCCTTCAACCCGCAGTTACTTCCTCTCCATTAAATGGATTGCCCGCGCAACCCGTTGATGGCGCTGCATCTCAGCTGCTTTCATTTGAAGAAGTGCTGAAGGTTGAAGAGAAAAAAATGCAGCAAGAGATAAATGCTCAATCGGCAGCCGCCTTGCTTGCGACGATTCAACAGCCAGCCATATCAGAATCCATTCATGGATTTGACGCAGGCAATCCTGCTCAATCTACAAAGTCGGTCGATCAAGCCGCCCTGACAGTTGATACCGTCCAACCAGCCGCTGCCCAGCCGAAGCAGAATACCTTGCCTCCACAGCAAGTTATATTTCCAGAAAAAGCCGGTTTCTCTGCGCCAACTACAAAGGCTGTACAAACAATTGAAGCGAATTTAAAACCATCACTCCAATTACAAACGCAACCACAACCAAAGGAAAATGAGACAGCTGCCAAACGTCCAATGGCAATTGACGAATCCCAAGAACAACCTGCAACGACTTTTGCCGCAAATACAAAAACTGCGCCTGCATCCACACCAGTAACTGACGCGGAAAACTTGAAAGAAAAAACTGGTGTGAAAATTTCCATCCGCAAAGATGAAAGCATTACAAAATCAACATCAAAACCAGTTTCATTCAAGGCTTCCACGACACATTCCAGTGAAGCAATTTATATTGTTGAAAATATTGAGATGCCGAATCTTTCTCAACCCTCTGGTTTTACTGTTTCAGAGTCCAGCGAAACCATACCCGTTGAGAACAAGCCTCAAAAAATAATTACCGTAGATAAAAAGCCTGTTGAAACAATTCAAACAAAAGCTCCTGATTTTTCAGTGCCACAACCTGTAGAAAAAGCTGAAAGCCCGGCTGCGAAAATATCTGTTGAAAATTTACCCATCGCCACGGATGGCGATGCTAAAACGAACAAAACAATTTCCGCTGTAGAAACAAAACCGCTCCCTGAAATGGACACTGCCGCGCAAGTGACGATGAAAATTAACGTGACATCCCTGCCAGTGAGCAAGGCAAACACGTCTGATGAGAAGATAATTTCCTTGGAAACTGCCGAACAAAAACAAGCCATGCTCGTTCAAGCGGATATTGAATCGGATAGCGGAACTGCTCTCAAGAATGACACCCTGAACAATGGCGCGTCAGCTTTGAAGAAGGATGTATCTCAACAAAGAGCGTTTATTGCAGATTCAAGATCAACCCTCTCTGAGGATGTGAATATTTCTGTTGAAAAACCAGCCACACCTGAACGAGTTATCACTTCTAAAAATGAAACCTCTCAACCCGTGGATGGAGCAGTCACCCCAAAACTGAGATCAGCCACGACTGAAATTGATACCACAAGAGAAAAGGAAGCCGTTGCAGTGCAGGTGAACATCCCCTCAAAGGCAGATTCTCAGCCTGCGAAAGAGCTAGTTGCTCTGAGTGCAAATTTTGTTGCACCTGAAATTAACAATGAGTCAGATGCGACAAGGATGAAGATAGCTGTACCAGTGCAATCAGAGGTTCCTACAAGCGAAGCGATTCAGCCTGTGAAAGAGACAGTTACTCCAAGTGCAAAGTTTGTGCTGGCTGAGATTGACGAAGCAAAAGTAAAGAGGACAACGCCAATTCAATCAGAGACTGTGGCAGGCGAAATGTCTCAACCTGTGGATGGGATAGTTGCTCCGAGTGCAAATTTTGTGCTGTCCAAGACTGGTGATGAGATTGGCGAAGCGCAAGTAAAGATGACAACGCCAATTCAAACAGAGACTGCGGCAAGCGAAACGTCTCAGCCTGTGAAAGAGATAGTTGCTCCGCGTGCAAAGTCTGCAATGCTTGAGATTGATGAAGCAAAAGTAAAGCTGACCAATCCAATTCAAGCAGAGACTGTGGCAGGCGAAATGTCTCAACCTGTGGAAGGGATAGTTGCTCCGAGTGCAAATTTTGTGCTGTCCAAGACTGGTGATGAGATTGGCGAAGCGCAAGTAAAGATGACAACGCCAATTCAAACAGAGACAGCGACAAGCGAAACGTCTCAGCCTGTGAAAGAAATAGTTACTCCGAGTGCAAAGTTTGTGATGCCTGAGATTGACGAAGCAAAAGTAAAGATGACAAGGCCAATTCAAGCAGAGACTGTGGTAAGCGAAACGTCTCAGCCTGTGAAAGAGACAATTGCTCCGAGCGCAAAGTTTGCGATGCCTAAGATTGACGAAGCAAAAGTAAAGATGACAACGCCAGTTCAGGCAGAGACTGTGATAAGCGAAACGTCTCAACCTGTAAAAGAGATAGTTACTCCGAGTGCAAAGCTTGTGCTGCCCGAGATTGGCGAAGCACAAGTAAAGATGACAACTCCAATTCAAGCGGAGACTGTGGCAGGCGAAACGTCTCAACCTGTGAAAGAGACAGTGGCTCCGAGTGCAAAGTTTGTGCTGTCTGAGATTGACGAAGCAAAAGTAAAGATGACAAGGCCAATTCACGCAGAGACTGTGGCAAGCGAAGTGACTCAACCTGCGAAAGAGACAATTGCTCCGAGTGCAAAATCTACGATGCCTGAGATTGACGAAGCAAAAGTAAAGAGGACAACGCCAATTCAAGCAGAGACTGTGGCAAGCAAAACGTCTCAGCCTGTGAAAGAGACAGTTGCTCCGAGTGCAAAATTTACGATGCCTGAGATGGATGAAGTACAAGTAAAGATGACAAGTCCAATTCAAGCAGAGACTGTGACAAGCAAAACGTCTCAGCCTGTGAAAGAGACAATTACTCCGAATGCAAAATTTGTATTGCCTGAGATGGGTGAAGCAAAAGTAAAGCTGACAACGCCAATTCAAGCAGAGACTGCGGCAAGCGAAACGTCTCAGCCTGTGAAAGAGACAATTGCTCCAAGTGCAAAGTATGTGCTGCCCGAGATTGACGAAGCAAAAGTAAAGGTGACAAGGCCAATTCAAGCGGAGATTGTGACAAGCGAAACGTCTCAGCCTGTGAAAGAGACAATTGCTCCAAGTGCAAAGTTTGCGCTGCCCGAGATTGACGAAGCAAAAGTAAAGACGACAAGGCCAGTTCAAGCAGAGACTGTGGTAAGCGAAACACCTCAGCCTGTGAAAGAGATAATTACTCCGAGTGCAAAATTTGTATTGCCTGAGATGGGTGAAGCAAAAGTAAAGCTGATAACGCCAATTCAAGCAGAGACTGCGGCAAGCGAAACGTCTCAACCTGTGAAAGAGACAATTGTTCCGAGTGCAAAGTTTGTGCTGCCCGAGAGTGATGAAGCACAAGCAAAGGTGACAACGCCAGTTCAAGCAGAGACTGTGACAAACAAAACGTCTCAGCCTGTGAAAGGGATAATTGCTCCGAGCGCAAAGTTTGCGATGCCTGAGATCGGCGAAGCAAAAGTAAAGATGATAACGCCAATTCAAGCAGAGACTGTGACAAGCGAAACGTCTCAGCCTGTGAAAGAGACGATGTTGAAGATCGCAGATGACAACGTGTCACCAGCACTGGAATTTGACAATGCCGCAGCCGAGAGTCTCTTGAAGGTGGGGAGCAGGCTACAGATTAAGAATGAGGCGATTGCTTTTGAGCAGGGCAATATTCCAGCGGAGATTAAACCTGAAAGAGTTCCGCAATCTGTCCGCGTGGAAATTGAATCTGATGAAAAGGTGACAGCAAAAGAACCTGCTTTGGATCTGGAATCAAAGGTTGTTATTGCCGGAGCGGATAAGGGATTAGCCAGTATAGATGTTGTGAGGAATTCATCGGCGGTACAAGTTGACCCGATGGCGCGAGATGTTGTGGAGCAAATTACGAGTCAGATTAAGACTCGGATTAAAAACGGAGAGACTTCGATACGCGTGAAGCTGAACCCGGAGAAATTGGGTGAGATCGAAGTGCAGATGACTCACAGTGCGCAGGGGGTGAGCGTGAGCTTCATCACGGAACAGGCAAGTACTGGGCAGTTGATCGAGTCGCAAGTGAATCAATTGCGTCAGTCTTTGAAGGATGCTGGTGTGCAGCTTGCAAATTTGAACATCAACCAGCATGGACAATCGAATCAAGAAGGAGGTGGTTTCAGACAGAGCCAGCAGTTCGTGCAGACTTCGCGGCGGGATGTTTCGCAGGTGGAGGATGCGGGGACGCAGCCGCAGCATGTTGGCATGACCAGTGAAATAGATTATTTGGTTTGAAATAAAAAATTGTAGAAAAGGAGTAAACGTATGGAAGTAAATAGTGTGCTTAGTAGTTATCAAGTTGCTGCGAATAATTTGCCTGGCGCAAATACTGTAAAAAGTAATGAGCTCGATTCGAGTCAGTTCATGCAGATTTTGCTGGCGCAGTTGACTCACCAGAATCCGCTGGAACCGATGGACAATGCTGAGATGATGTCGCAGTTCTCGCAGCTCAATTCACTTCAAGAGTTGCGCGGCATTAACTCTTCAATGGAGTCTGTTTCTGCGGCAAGCCAGACCACATACATGACCAGCCTGATCGGTAAAACGGTCAAAGCCAGCCGCGCAGATGGAAAGATTATCGAAGGCGTGGTCGAAGGTGTGGTTACAGATGTAGACAGTCCTCAGGTCTTGATCGGCGATGAACGCGTGGACTTGATCGATGTGCTTGAGATAAAGGCAGAATAATTATGGCAGATCCATTTCACGTTCAACTCGGACGAGTAAATGGGGTTGGCGCACAGCCTGCAACTCAGGCCAGTACGGTCACATCCAATTCATCCAGCGCGGCCACCTCGGCTGATAGCCTGAGCTTTCTGGAAACATTGGAAAATGTTCAGCGTGTTCGTTTTTCCAACCACGCACAAAGCCGAATTCAAAGCCGCGAAATCAATATGAACAGCGACAATGTCAATCGTCTTTCAGACGCAATTGACAAAGCGGAGAAGCGCGGCGGCAAGTCATCGCTTGTGATGGTGGATGACCTGGCTTTCATCGTCAACGTCCAGAGTCGCACGGTCGTCACAGCATTGGATAAAGATCAGCGCGGCGAAGGTGTGTTCACTCAAATAGACAGCGTCGTTTTTGCCGACCCGGCAAGCGACAGCCCGAAATCTTCAATCGATATAAAAGGATAAGTCCTTTTACAAAACAATTCAATTCAGGCTGGCCCTCCTGGAGGAAGCCTGAAACTAACCACTAGGAGAAAATATAATGATTCGCTCAATGTTCACCGCTATTAGTTCTTTGAACCTTCACCAGAAATACCTCGATGTCGTTTCCAACAATCTCGCCAATGCAAATACCAACGGATACAAATCCAGCCGCGTTTTGTTCCAGGATCAGTTCGCTCAGATGTTGGCTCCGGGAGCGGCTCCCTCTGCAACTCAGGGCGGCGTCAACCCGACTCAGATCGGACTCGGCGTAGGCATGGGATATGTTTCCCCCGACTTTACACAGGGCACACTGCAAAGCACGGGCCGCAACCTTGACCTCGCTGTGCAAGGGGATGGCTTCTTTGTCTACGGACAGGATGCAGGCCGCCGCTATTCACGCGAAGGCTCGATGGGCCTTGACGCAGAGGGCTTCCTCGTAAATGCAGCCACCGGTATGCGCACGCAAGGCTGGCTGGCAGATGCCACCGGCGCAATTGATACGAATGGCACTGTGGATGACATCCAGATCGATACAAGCAAGTCGCTTGCCAAAGCGACAGAAAATGTATTCATGGGCGGCAACCTGAGCGCGAACACAGATGGCGCAGGCACAGTCAATGTGACGATGGGTGTGTACGACTCGCTCGGTGATTTACAGCAGGCTGCGGTTCGCTTCACTCGCGGCGGCGTAGCGGGCGCCCCCACCAATGTTTGGACCTGGCAAGTGATGGATACTTCGGTCACTCCGCCCGTGGCAGGGACTGGAACGGGAACCGTCACTTTCGACGCGAATGGACAGGTTTCGCTCACTACTCCGCCGACAGTTGGTACTGCTGCGACGATCCCCGGCTCCGCTGGTTCCACCACACCGATCCCCGTAACCCTCGACTTTACCAAAATGACTCAGTTGACCGCAACCACCAGCGCCACAGTCACCAGTCAGGATGGCCTCGCGGCTGGCACCGTGACCGACGTGTATATTTCTCCCAATGATGGCGCGGTATCCCTCGTCTATTCAAATGGTCTCTCTGAACAGGTTGGGCAGGTGGCTCTGGCTCGCTTTGCCAATTCCTCCGGTTTGATGCAGAGCGAAGGCACAACCTTCATGGCTGGTCTGAATTCTGGTGACGCGCAGATCGGCGCTGCCTCCAGCGGCGGACGCGGCGCGATTGCCTCCGGCCATCTCGAAGCCTCTAACGTGGATATGGCGCAGGAATTCACGAACATGATCCTTGCCCAGCGCGGCTTCCAGGCTTCGTCTCGTGTCATCACGACCTCGGATGAAATTCTGCAAGAGCTTGTCAACTTGAAGCGCTAAGCGTAACAATAAAAATCCCCGATGCCATTGGTGTCGGGGATTTTTTGTTTTCAACAAAGGTGACCGTCACTTTTAAAGTGACTGTCACCTGCTATTTCGATGCTCAGTCACACGATAGACGTAAGCCAATACCTGCGCCACCACTTGATACAGTTCTGGGGGAATCTCTTCGCCAAGATTAACTGTGGAAAGCGCATTGGTTAGTGCAGTGTCTTCATAAATGGCAATGTTATGTTTTTTTGCTTCGGCAATAATTTGTTCTGCCACCTTACGTTGGCCGGTTGCCACCACTCGTGGGGCGCTGTCGTTTTCCGAGTTGTATTGCAGAGCAGTTGCCATTAAAGGCTTTGCTTCATTTTCGTTCCGCTGCCGGACTCTGAATCGTTTGTAACCCATTTTAGACCTCTATGTTCACAGTCATTAAGTGCAGGCTGCCTGTGCCGGGTTGAAGTCTGCTAAAGGTTTGCGGAGTTTCCATGTTCACTTGAAAATCTTTGAGAGTGTAGCCAAGCTCATTGAGCGCATCTGTCAATGAGGGCAATTCATTCTGTGCCTGTTCACACCACGCGGGGTCTGGCGACTTCACCAAAGTCTTTATCTGTTTGCCAGCAAGCGCAAGATTCACTTCTACCGTTTCGCCAGATTGCAAATCCACTTGAAGGATGAGGCGGGTATTGGAATTTTCTTTTGGTTCGCGCGCAATCCGCAAACGTGCCGATGAAAATTTTTCTTCGGCTCTCTGGTTTGTATTTTGGATCATGAATCCAACTTGAGCCCATTCATCATATCCGCGTGATGGCTCGTGTTTTACATTCATCAACTGTTCGCGCTGGATGTCTTTTAGAAATTCTTTGATCGATTGAACGGTTTCTTTTTCCTCAAGCTGTTCCAGCATGTTTTGCAATTTCACAAGCGATGTGAGATTTTTTTCTGAAATGGATTTTCCTGAATTTTGGATTTTTTTCAGCAGAACATTTTCCACCGATTGACCAAACGCTTCAGCCGCCGCCTTGAGCTGGTCTGCCAACTGGGAGGAGTTCCCGTCCGCTGTGAGAATGAGCGAGTGCAGAGTCTGTAAGTTGGCGGTGAGTTGTTTGAGAAGTTCATCAGGGAGTTCCTGACTCGCCGCTTGGGAGAGGGTTTTTATCAGTTGGGATAATGTTTGGGCTGTTTGAGCAGGTGTCCGCGCGGCAAGAGCGAGGCTTTGCGCGGTCAAAGGCAGTCCGGCAGATTTCATCGCTGCGGCCAGGTCTGCATCTGCTTCGCTTAATTTTCCGTATTCTGTAAGCGCGTTTTTTAATTCGTTGAGCAATTCAGATGTGACGGGCAATTGCTGTTTGAGCAGGGAGCGGGTCATCATCAAGTTGGTGACGGTAACGGGGATGTTGTTGCTTTCAAGGATGCGCTCCGCGAGTTCGGTGCCATTGGTAACAACGCCAACCAAAACAGTTTGCGCTGGTTCGTTCTTTATAAATTTGAGTGTGATGGATTGGTCGTTTAATTGCGTGACGATGAATTGCGCCGCACTTTGAGATGCCAGTGTAGCGGCTTGATCTGCAGAAGTGAGTTGGGCAACAACAGGGTGGCCGTCCACTTCTAAAATGGCAGTTGTGCCTGTTACTGAAATGATCTGAGCCGTGATGCGTTGATATGCACGAAGGCCAAAGAATTGCTCATTCGTGTTGTTGATTGGTGAAACTGAAATAGGCCCGGGAAAACTCATGCCTTTACCTTGCGCCATATTCCACTATGTGGAATATGCGAACGTATCAACGGGTATTATTTTTTTTGGTTATATAGATCCTCGGATAAAATGCGAAGGTCTTTGATGATCTCTGCCTGGCGATGAGAAATGTATTGCAGAATCACCATGCGGCTTAGGTCTTTGAAGAAGACCTGTGCGCTGACGCGATAACGGTTTAATTCTTTTTCCTGAAGGATAGCGATGACCTTGCCGTTGGCTTTGATGGTAATTTCTCCATCCTGTCCGCTGGTTGATGATGGCCGAAAAGGTGTTGCCATTTTTCTATTTACATTGACCGAATGCTGTGGCGGTGTCTTTTTCATTTTACGAACTACAAAATCTGGAATTGTGATGGTCATGGTGAATTCATTTCCAGGCACGGCTAAGCGGGTTGGAAATAGAAAATCATCAAAAAAGACACTGGCGCCGTTTGTAGAAATATCAGCTAATGGTGCGGGGAAATCGTAAGCAGAATCTTTGAATTGAATGGAAACAGAAATCGGGTCATCTGGTTCAACCCGAATCTGCTCTCGCTTTCCGATGTTATTTTTAACAGCTTCAAAATCTGTGAGAACTGCGTAATTTTTCGCCAGATTCAAACTTTTCACAGTCGAACGGATGACAAAAGGCAGTCCCTCTACCTGCAAATAGGACTCGCCCTGATAGTATAGGCAGGCAATATGGTTTTTACTTCCAGGTACTTGAATTTCGGAAAAGCCAACCGAGGTAATGTTGGTATCGTAAGAGATGGGTAATCCCTTATAAATATTTAATAGGCGAATACCCAGTTGGTTTTGGGAAATATTCCTTAATAGTTGTAATAAGTCCATGCTGGGTGGGGGCGGTGCTGTGTGGGTTTATTTTGACTAGGCAGGCGGATAATTTTACGAACCGAGTGTTGCGGTTGTGGGGTCGATGGCGACATTGTTCTTACGGATCTCGTAATGCAAGTGCGGCCCCGTGGAGTTACCTGTATTTCCCGATAACCCGATGGTTGTGCCAGCAGCTACAGAATCTCCAACAGATACGGGAATGCTGGAGAGATGAGCATAGTAGGTTTTATATTCTCCATTTTGAACAATAACAAGATTTCCATAGCCCTGGTTATTCCAGCCGGCGTAGGTAACTTCGCCATCCATTGTTGATTCCACTGGAGTGCCAACCACAACTCCAAAATCCAGCCCATTGTGGCTGGGGTGAAACTCCTGGCTTATAAATCCACCTACCGGGCGGCCAGAGGGAATGGCTTTTGAGGTTTGTGCTGTACTTGTTGAGGTAGTTGCATTTGCAGGTGTTGCAGGGGTCTTATCTGTTGGGACATCCAAATCCATTTGGCTTTCCACCAGCTTCTCAAGCAGGATAATCATCAACAGCGGAGTCATAAGATCACCGATCCCGGAATTAGTTTGCTGTTCCGAAGACATCCCATTATTCACTGTCATCATGGTTGACATAATATCCTTGAATGAAGATAGGAAATCGGATGTTGAAGAATCTGCACTTGTGGTTTGTGTGCTTAATCCTGAAAGACCATATGTGGAAGAATTTTGCTGGATGGCATTTATCATAGTGCTTACATTCTACGGGGGAAGCTGAATACCGGGAGTAAACGGCACATAAAAATCCTATTATTTGTGCATAAATTGTTTATCTCATCTTTACGTAATATTCAGAAATGATTTATAGGATAAGACTTGTCCCTATACTATACTATTCAAAATCGTAGATGAAAGTAAAAACGGTTCTGCCGAACGGCGAGCCGTCATAGCAGTGAAATGTGACCCACGATAATTTCAATTGGTGATGCCATGCAGCCCGAATTAAAAGTCAGAAAAATTTTAGGAAAAACGTACTTGAATGAGAATCGTCTTGCAGACGCGCTGGATGTCTTTAGCAAGATTCTTATGGACTACCCGGATGATGTCGAAACGCTTCACATCCTTGGGAATTTTTACCTCGCCAGTGGAGATGGAAAGACTGCCAAAAAAATATACATGCGTGCTATGCAATTGGATCCTGAAAATAAGGTCATCCAGCGGCAGGTTAACCTCGCAGAGGAAATGGGCGATACCGGCTTGGAAGAACCCATCCCAACGGATCTTCCGGCAGTAGCGCGTCTGCTCCAGCGTCTAACTGGTAAAGCTCAAGTCATTAATGAGGCGGATATTGTACGGGCTGCTGAACTGCTTGAGAAGATTATAAACAGTGAAAGACCTGCTGAATTGGTCTCCATTCATTTGGATGAAATTGATGAACTTGTGCCTGCTCTCATCGAATTGAATATTCGGCAGGCCTATGCTGATGGCCGCCCTGAACTTGCTGAATCATTACGCGGTTTGCAACTTAATATCGACTACCAGTTGAATGCCAAAGAGAGTGATTCATCCTTTACTCATGGCGGCGATCTGCCCAATTCTTATTTCAACGGCAATATCCTTTTCCTGTTGCCTGATCTGGAAAAAAAATCTAGTCGGATTACCCTTTTAAAATCCACGTTGGAATCCGAAGGTTGCTGTACTTCTGAGAAGAGGGAATATATCGACTCGCATGATGCCAGACCGGATGTTGTGATTACAAGTAATCCGCATTTGAATCCAGCCCTTATTGAGAGTTTGTCTGCATTATCCAATGCAGGTGTACCGATCATTCTGGACCTGGATACTGATTTTGAAAAGCAACCCATCTCTCACCCCGAATACAACACAAAGGGATTGGGAACCCGTGCAAGAAGCAATGCCTATACTACAGCGATCTCGCTGGCGCAGACTGTAACCGTCTCTTCCGAGGCAAATGCAGATTCTTTGAGGAACCTTGTTGAGAATGTTTGCGCTATTCCGGATGGGTGGTCGAGCCAGAACAAGTTGTGGAAAAAAGATTCCCCGCTGCGAAATACTATTAATATCGGCTGGGTAGGTACAAATGCTCAACTTGAAGACCTGGTCTTTATTCGCCGATTCATCATCCGCATCATCCGTGAATTCCAAAATACGCGGGTGGTTATTGTTGGCAATCCGCAGGCGTATCGTTTGTTTGAAAACTTGCCTGATAACCGCAGAATGTATTTACCCGCCGTAGCTCATGAGGAATTTCCCTACTTATTAAGCCAGATGGATATTCTTCTGGTTCCATTGCGATCTACGCCTTACAACCTTACCCTGCCGGATACGCTGCTGATGGAAGCTGGTGCAAAAGGGATTCCGTGGGTGGCTTCGTCTATTCCATCCTTCCAAAGCTGGCAAAGAGGCGGGGTTATCTCTGAATCCCTCGAAGAATGGCATTTGAATATCAGGCACCTGGTCATGGATGAGGAACTTCGCCGAAAGTTAGGCAGAGAGGGAAAATCTGCCGCGGAAGCGCGGGAAATGAATCAGGTTGGAAAATTATGGTTGGAGATGATCAACCAAATATCCCGGCAAGAAGCGGATCTTTTGTCATCTGTGGAAAAGACAGTCCCATCGTATCTAGGGTATTAACGTGATAGTTACTTATATTTATTCTGACCGCTTGGCAGATCAAATCAGAATTCAGGTACGCTGCAAAAATATGGCAGATGCCATTAATCGAACAGGAATCCATCATGCAAACTTGCTGGATTTGGCTTCATTCATCCAGAATACAGCTCAGTCTAAAAAGGTTTGCGGTGAATCTGATTTGCTGGTTATTTATCGTTACCTCTATGGACCGGTTCTTACTGCCGTTCAGTATTGGAAGGCACGCGATAAAAAAGTAGTTGTCGATTTTGATCAGGCTTTTAACTTTCTTACAGAGGGCAAGCCCGCCTATTCCTTTTGGTATGGGGGAATCCCATTGGACGGTTTTGATTTTGAGGACGCTGCCATCATTGACCCTTCACCTATTGAGCAATTCAAGTGGGGTCTTGCCCTGGTGGACGGCGCAACTGCACCATCTGCCCGCTTGGTGGATGATTGGTCACGCTTCACAAATGTTTATAAGGTTTTGGATTATATAAATACGCATCATTATCCAACCTCAGATCGCGCCCATACGAATGAGATTTGGATCGGGCCGGGAAGCCGTGTGGATTACAGAAGCTTTGAGAAGAGCGGCTTGCTTACAGCAATGGAAAATGTTTGTCGTGCATGCCCGCATGTGAAGCTCGTATTATTCGGAATGGAGGATGCATCTGCGGCGTTACAGATTCAATCGGGGCAACGAAAAGAATATTCACTGTGTTCTTTTGAGAACTGGGTTGATATTTCGCTTCATTTGGACATTGGGCTGATGCCGGTTTCTGGAGAATATGATCTTCGCTTGAGCTCTTATGACCTGCTTGAGTTTATGATCTCAAAGACCCCATGGATTGCCAGTGAAGATATGAACTTTCAAAACCTTTCGCAATATGGACAATGGGTTCGGAATACGCCGGAGGCATGGGAGAATGCTATCCTCCGCACAATCGATCAATTGGATGCCCATCAACGAAAAGCAATTACTGAACCATTTCTGTTTGCACTAAATCAGGATATTAGTGTGAACATTGCCAGAATACTAAAAGTGTACGATTCTATTATCCGCTATTAAGAACCAGGTGCCGAATGACAGACGCAAATTCAAA
>Ga0209277_10000604_pt1 | contig 18071 bp, 16 predicted proteins | sample JI81AbrownDNA_FD_187503 | JGI IMG/M metagenome (GOLD analysis project Ga0209277, IMG submission 187503) | Wastewater effluent complex algal communities from Wisconsin, to seasonally profile nutrient transformation and Carbon sequestration -... | ecosystem: Engineered > WWTP > Effluent > Algae... | reverse complement strand
GTCGTTCGAAATGTTATTCGAAAAATGATAACGACCGATCCGCGTATTGAAGTGGTGGGAGAAGCATCAAATCCTTTTGAAGCAAGCGAGCTGATTCCAGAAAAAGAGCCTGACGTTTTAACTCTAGACGTAGAAATGCCTCGCATGGATGGAGTGGAATTTTTGCGAAAGCTAATGCCTCAGTATCCAATCCCTGTTATCATGGTAAGTAGCACAACTGAGGAAGGATCAGAGAAAGCAATATTAGCAATGCAGTATGGTGCAGTTGATTTTGTCACAAAGCCAGATGGGGGAGCGATTACTCTCGAATCAACGCAAGCAGAATTAATACAAAAGATTAAAACGGCATCTACAATCAATATTGATAGATGGCTCAAGCAATTAAAATATAAATCCTTGCCACTCATAAATAATCCGATGGCAGGTAAAAGTGGAAAGAGCAAATACAATCTTGTGGCTATTGGTGCATCAACAGGTGGAGTGACAGCAATACGTCAGGTGCTATCTACAGTGCCTAGAGATTTTCCGTGCATCGTGATTACTCAGCATATGCCGCCAGGATTTACCGCTACATTTGCAAAGGGAGTTTCTAAAGATTTTGGACTTGATGTGCGGGAAGCAAAAGATCAAGATATAATTCAGACAGGAAGAATTTACGTTGCACCAGGAGACTTTCATTTAGTGGTAAATAAAAGAAATGGAATTAATCACACGGTTGGCTTAACTCGTGCCGAAAAAGTTAACGGACATAGACCATCGGTGGATGTTCTATTTCATTCCATTGTTGATAATAAACTTGCCAGTGAGACAATTGGCGTTATTTTGACAGGCATGGGAATGGACGGAGCAAAAGGGTTACTTGCAATGAGAGAAGCTGGATCGAGAACCATTGGCGAAAGTGAACAGTCGGCACTCATATACGGAATGCCAAAAGTTGCTTACGAAATTGGCGGTGTGGAAGAGCAACTTCCCCTTTCTCAAATGGTGAATAAGATAAAAAATTATTTAAACTACTCGGGCCAATATGTCTGATAAAATATTACTCTATACTCAAAACAAAGAAATAACAGAGCAGGTCAAAACCTACGTCGATGATCTTACTTACGCTTTCAATGTAGCGGATAATATGGATAATCTCACAAATTATCTTAAATCAGATGACACATGGCTCCTTATTTATGATTTTCTTGATACGAGTAGTGAAAATCAAAAAAATCTTGGAAATATTCTTTCAGAATATCCATTCCAATTGGTTATTCTATTAATCAATCGAGAGGAAGGAGATGAGTTTCTACAGATGATGGAAAACTATCATGTGTATGATATCATCTCTTACCCAATTTATAAATTCAAATTTCATTTTGCGATAACAAAGGCGATCACCTATGGAAAGGTAATGTCGAAGATTTCTGATTTTAAATCAAACGAGAAACAAGTTTTTGAATCAATGATTAAAGTATTTGATTGGAGAAAAGAACTTGATACTAGAAAAGTCGAATCTCTTGCAAATGAATTAATACACCAAATCAATATTAGCTTCTTCCATGGAAGTGGTCTTGGATCACTTATTAGCACACTGAGTATTTTATTTTCAAAAGCAAAACTAGATGAAGAGAAAAAAGTTTATTTAGTTCATGAAAAAATTTACCATCTCCTAAAAGATAATTATGATGAAATTCTAAAGCTAAGCGATAGTTTAACAAAAACACAAGCCATATTAGCAGAAAAGGATTTTTATACAGGGAAATTAACCCTAAAAGATTTCTATGCTGCATTAACTGAAATGGTAAAAGGTATGAAACCAATTGCAGGAATTAAAAATCAGAAGATAGTCATGGGTGATTTTCCTAGAGACTTAGCGGGCAGATCAATTACTGCCAGCCCAGAAAATTTGAAGCTAGTCTTTGATGAATTACTAACAAATGCAATTAAATACTCAGAAGATGGGGATACAATCTATATTCTCTTTTCCCATGATAAATCAGATATTGGAATCAGAATCCTGAATCCTGCTTACAAGAATTCTGACGGGACTGTGGGGATAACAGAGAGTAATGCGCATAAAATCTTTGAACCATTTTTTCGATTGACTAATGTTGTAGATGATAGATTTATGCAGGAAACATTTCGATTTGGTCTAGGTTTGACAGTTGTAAATAAAATTGTTGATTTACACAAAGGGAGTATTTCGTTTTATACAACAGACAATAATATGAGGCGAGAGAACAATATGAAAGATGTTTGTGTTTGGGTTCGATTTCCTATTTTATAAAAAGGCAAGGAAGGAATATGAAAAAAGTTCTTATAGTTGATGATTCTCCAATGGTTCTAAATATAATTGAGACTGCCTTAAGCCTCGAAGATTATGATGTAGTCAGAGCGGCTAATGCCGATGAAGCGCTTAAGAAAATAGAAGAAGGAAAATTCGATTTTGGAATATTTGATGTAAATATGCCTGGAAAAACTGGAATCGAACTTGTCCCACTAGTTTTAAATCATCCCAATGGCAAATCAATGAAGATTGTAATTCTGACCACCGAATCTAGTGCCGAAATCCGCAAAAAAGGAGAAGACGCAGGAGCATCTGCTTGGATGGTAAAACCATTTAAAAATGCTGAAATGATTGATCTACTGAAACAATTAGAGTAGTTACTCAAAGTAAAAAATAAAACGAATATTTTTCTACTTGCTTGTTCTATTATTCAAATTAAGATTTACAGAATAAACTATTTGCAGGAGATTTTTATGGCAGTAGAAGAAAGACAACGCGAAAGGGATTTAATTCTCTCCCCAAATGAATTTGCATTTATTTCTGACCAAACAAAAGGTAATATTAATATTTACGTTGGTCCATATAAAGCAAGTCTCTCCAACACCGATCAGCCAATCATCTTCAATGAGAAAACGAAACGCTTTGAAAAGTGCTCTCTAGAAGGAGCCATTCAAACCTTTGCGATATCTCCAGAAGGTTGGTATCTTGTTCTAAAAAATCCTGCGAAAGATAATTCAAATCCAAAGACTGGAACAGTGAATAGCCTCATCGAGCTCAATGTGGGACATAAAGTGAATATCCCCGGACCAATTTCTTTTCCGCTCTGGTCGGGGCAAATGGTAAATGTTGTAAAAGGACATCACCTTCGTTCGAATCAATACTTGGTTGTGCGAGTGTATGACGAAACAGCCGCTAAGGATAATTGGAATAAGGCGGTCATCAAGACAAGTGAATCAAGCACAGGGCAAACTGAATTTGACATTTCAAAACTCAAACTAGGAAAACATATTACCATTAAAGGAACTGAGGTTTCTTTCTATATACCGCCAACAGGTATTGAAGTAGTAAAAGATGTTAGAAATCAATACATCCGCGAAGCAGTCACTCTTGAGCGGCTAGAATATTGTATCCTTTTAGATGAAGATGGTAATAAACGTTATGTGCGAGGTCCCGAGGTTGTATTTCCAGAACCAACGGAAACATTTATCCAGAAAGATGGTAGTCGCAAATATAGAGCGATTGAGCTAAGTGAAATCAAAGGAATCTACATCAAAGTAATCGCTCCTTATACAGAAGGCGAGGCACAATACAAAGAAGGTGATGAGCTTTTCTTTACTGGCAAAGATCAAATGATTTATTTTCCACGGAAAGAACACGCAATCGTCAAGTATGAGGATAACGAGGTGCACTACGCTGTAGCAATTCCACTTGGAGAAGCGCGCTATGTAATGAACCGTCTCACTGGTGAAGTAAAACTTCGTCGTGGTCCCGATATGTTCTTACCTGATCCTCGCTTTGAAGTAATTGTTCGTAGAATTTTGGAGCATCGTCAAGTAGGTCTTTGGTTTCCGGGAAATGATCGTGCCATAGAAATAAATTCTGAACTACGTAAGCAAGCAATACCAGCGGATAAGCCTACTTTGCCTCCAAGACCGCAAGCCACACCTTCTCCCGCCTCAAGCAAGCGTGAATTTTCAGTTGCTGACTCCTTGCTATCGGAACCAGAAGCAGAAGAATTAGAGCAAATAGCCAGTGATTCATTTCAGCGAAGAAATAAATACACCCCTCCTCGCTATATCACGCTTGATACAAAATACGATGGCGCAGTTTCTCTTGGAGTTTGGGCTGGTTATGCGATCATGGTAGTAGGCAAATCAGGAGAACGTAAAGTCATAGTTGGACCGAGCACTTACCTTTTAGAATTCGACGAGGATATGCAAGTTTTTTCTCTATCAAAAGGAAATCCAAAGACAGATGAAAACCTCATTCGAGATGTATATCTTCGAGTGGCTAACAACAAAGTATCCGATACAATCGAAGTAGAGTCAAAGGATTTTGTAAGCATACAGATTAAGCTTTCCTACCGATTGAATTTTATAAATGACTCTTCTAAATGGTTTAATGTAGAGAATTATGTAAAATTTCTCACAGACAGATTTAGATCTGTTATCCGCTCTGCTGTAAAGAATTTCCGCGTAGAAGAATTTTACACAAATGGAATTAACATTATAAAGAAGACGATTCTCGGAGAAGATAATGCTGGTTACCACTTTACAGAAAATGAAATGAAAATCTACGATGTTGAAGTTACAGGCATTCTTATCAAAGATGCTGCGATTGCAAAGCTTATGCAAGAATCTCAACAAACTCTGATTCAGGAGTCAACAACACTTACCCGCGAGAAATCAAAGCTAGAAATATTAAAATTCATGGAGAAAGTAAAACAAGAAACCAGTGAATCTCAATATTCAACCCAAAAAGCTATTTACGGTTACGAAAAAGAAGAATTGGAAAAGCGTCTAGATTTAGAAACTACCCGAGCAAAGTCAAATGCATCTATCGAAGACTTAAAATTAAACAATCAGTTGAACAAAGAAGATTTGATGAACAAGATCAACTCTGTCCAACTCACAAGAGACAAATCCAGATTAGATCAAGAAGTATTCTTCAAGGAACAAAATATCAACCTCTCAGCTAAAGAGCTTGATACGCAAGTCAGATCAATGGTTGAGCGGGCAAAAGCGATTAGCCCCGATTTCATTGCGGCACTTCAGTCTTTCAACGACAAAGATCAACTTGTCAAGATTGCAGAAGCAATGGCTCCCCTTGCAATCCTCGGTGGAGAATCTGTTGCAGAAGTGTTCTCAAGACTTCTATCCGGAACTAAACTAGAAGGTGTATTTCTGAACATAGGTGGAGAGAGTCTGGGGAAACTTCCGATTAAGCGCAAGGAAGAAGAAAAGTAATTCTTAAAGGAAGCTGAATGACAATTTAATGCATTCTAAGATTAGATTTATCATCACGAGTATTTTAATTTCCATTGCTTTTTTTCTTTTTGCCAAGATCGGTTTAAAAATTGCATTTATTCAATCGAATGTCACATTAATTTGGCTTCCTTCTGGCCTGTCACTTCCTGTTTTACTTTTCGGGGGTTATAAGTATTTGCCGGCAGTCAGTATAGGAGCATTTTTTACAACCTATTCAACAGGTGCGCCGATTGGTTTTGTCATAGCTACTGCTATTGGAAATAGCCTTGAGCCTTTGTTCAGTGCCTATTTTTTAAAATCCAGATTAGAGAATAACAAATATCCTCTTAGTCTAAAGAATGTTGGTCTGTTCTTTTTGATTGCAATTATCATTGCGCCTACAATTAGTGCATTGATCGGAGTTCTAGGTCTATGTTTAAATGGAATGGTCGAATGGAATTTTTTTTATTCAATTTCACTTGGTTGGTGGGCAGGTAACGCATTCGGTGTGTTAACCTTAGGGGCTTTCGTCTTCGCTTGGTTATCAAATGCTAATATTAGTCATACAAAATCTACTCCACTGGAAGGATTCATTCTCTTTATTCTATTGACTCTCACGCAGACAATTATTTATTTCGATATTGTTTCACCTAATGCGTCATTGCCGTTAACATGGACAGCATTTCCTTTTCTGATATGGACTTCTATTCGATTCAATCACAAAATTGCAGTGACCTTTACTTGCATAACAATTAGTATTGCAGTCCTGGCAACGATTAACGGTAAAGGTCCACTTTTCACAGGATCAATTAATCCGAGTCTATACATTCTTTATGGATTTTGCAGCATTGTAATGTTGAACTCTATGATACTTGCAGCCATTTCTTCGGAAAGATTTCTAAAAGAAAAAAGATTAGCGCGTAATAACGAATTGCTCAAACAAACAGAAGAAATAGCAAGAATTGGGTCATGGGAATTGGATACGATAACAAAGGAGCGCACTTGGACTGATGAAATTTTCAGTATTCATGAAGTCCCAATCACGAAATCTCCGCTTTCAACAGAAGAGGCTATTCTATTTTATCCGCTCCCAGGCAGATTAACTCTCCAAACTGCCATGCTAGATGCTATAGAAAAAGGAATCCCGTATAATCTTGAATTGCCGTTTATTACAAAGAGTGGTAAGAGTCTATGGATTCAAACTCAATGTAGAATCATAAAATCAAATAACAAGGTTGTGAGACTAATAGGAACTTTTCAAGATATTACTTTACGCAAAGAAACAGAAACGGAATTGATTAAAACAAAAGAAGCGGCTGAAGCAGCAAATCAGGCTAAATCGGATTTTCTTGCGAATATAAGTCATGAATTACGAACTCCGTTAAATTCCGTAATAGCCCTAACAGATTTATTATTAAAATCTAAATTGAATGAATCACAAGAAAAAAATATGGGAATTGTTTTTCAGTCTGCTAATTCATTGCTCGATTTACTCAATAGTATATTAGATTATTCTAAAATTGAAAGCGGCGAGCTTGCTTTAAAAATCGAAAAATTGAATTTAATAGAATTAGTAAATCAAGCAATAAACACAATCAGATCCGCAGCCGATGATAAAAATATTTCTATTCTAATTAGCCTTGCTAAGAATCTACCTACTTATATATGGATAGACTCTGCTCGACTACGGCAAATACTAATTAACCTTTTGATTAATGCAATTAAGTTTACCAATGCAGGAAGCGTTGAAATAATAATTGAAGTTTTAAAATTTGATTCATCAATAAACCAAATGCAAATTCTTTTTTCAGTCATTGATACAGGAATTGGAATTTCAGAAGAACATCAGAAAAGGATATTCGAAGCATTTACACAAGCAGATAGCTCCACGAGTAGACGCTATAAGGGAATTGGTTTAGGACTTAGCATTTCGAATACACTTCTTAGGCTAATGAACAGTAAACTGAGATTGGAAAGTGAATTAGATAAAGGAAGTAGATTTTATTTTATTCTGGAAACAAAAATAGAATACGAAAATATCCAAGAAGATGCAAAGTATTCTATGACGAATGAGAATTATAATAGTTTCTTTCCAGACTTAACTAACATTTCTAAAATCCTAGTTGTTGATGATGATACAATCAATTTATTTTTAGTAAGAACAATCATTCAAGAACTATTGCCAAATTCTAATTTGATTGAAGCAACAAATGGGAAAGAAGCCATTGATATATTTCAGAAAGAGAATCCTGACCTAATTATACTAGATATACAAATGCCAGAAATGAATGGACTCGAAGCAACGATAGAGATTAGGAAGCTTGAAAAAGAAAAGCGAACGCCTATCATCGCGTTAACCGCAGGAACGATGAAAGGGGATAAAGAAAAATGCTTATCCATTGGAATGGATGATTATGCGTGTAAACCATTTGTAAAATACACAATTGCAAAATTATTATACAAATGGTTATTCAATCAATAGCTATTCCAATCCATTCATCTTTAGGTTTACTTTAAATAGACTAATAAAATCTTCTTCGTCCAAATTTTGTGACATACCTGAATCATAAATCGACTTGAGTGAATGAATTATAGGTAAACTTACCTTATTCGACATTGCAATATAAAGAGAATGGTTTAAATCCTTATTCATATTCTTCAGAGAAAAATTGGTAGAATAGTCATTGTTTAAAATACAATTTACTTTAAAATCTGAGATACCAGAGCGCGCTGCAGAATTTGTTATTATTTCATGAAGAATTCCCAAATCAAGTCCGAGTTTTTTTCCAAGGATAAGACCTTCCATATAGACTTGCGCAAGACCTGCTTGCATCATATTGAGGGTAATCTTCATTAGCTGTCCATTTCCAACATCTCCACAATGAATTACTTTTTTGCCACAGGCTTCCCAAATAAAATTACAATCTTGGAAGTCCTCTTGACTTGCTCCAACCATAAATAGAATTTCACCTTTATCCGCAGCGATTTTACTTCCTGTCATAGGAGAGTCTACAAATCGAAAGCCTCTCTTAATAGATTCATTGTGCATTTTCGCTGTTAGCCCCGGCGAGCTTGTTCCAAAATCCAAAATAGTAGCATGTGTAGGCTCTGCCATTACTTCCATGAAGGACTTCTCTACAATATGGTCTTCCGTCAAACAGAGAATAATAAAATCAGCATTTTGCACGGCATCTTTAATCTCCGAATAAATGCTAGTATTCGCATCTTGCAATTCTTGAATCTTGGAAGGGTTACGCGCAAATATCTGCAAACTAGCACCTGTCTTTTTTAAGTTTTTCACAAGCCCACGTCCCATAATCCCAACACCAATAAATGCAATTTTTTTATCCATAATAATCTCCTTTCGCATAATCAGTATTTATCTTTTTTACAAATCAGACAAGTCAAAAAATACATTTAAAAGATTCATTGTCTTTCTGTAACTACTCAGCGTGTTTTACTACAGAGGCAATCCATTATGTTGAGTAGTTACTTCTTTCCTTGAATAAACATTTCATTGACATTTTCTTAAAAAGTGAAATAATGAAATTAGTAAAATCTCTAAGAGGTGGCAACGTATGGAAATAATAACTATAAATAAAGATAACTTGGAAGAAGAGCATATTTGCTGCGCAATCGGGAATGATAAGAAAAATCAAGCTAGAGCAAATTCAAAAAAAGATTGGATGAGAGATCGATTCAATGATGGTCTGATTTTCAAACGTTTTGACCAGAGAGGAAAGATCTTCATTGAATATATGCCAATTGAAAAAGTCTGGAAACCAGTTATTGGCAAAAACTTTATGGTTATCAACTGCCTTTGGGTTTCCGGTCAATTCAAAGGGAAAGGTCTGTCGACTCAATTATTAGAAGAATGCATAAAGGAATCTAAATCAAAAAAAATGGATGGAATTATAGTGGTTACGAGTAATAAGGTGAAACCCTTCTTAACGGATAAGAAATTTTATATGAAACATGGATTTGAATTAATTGATTCCGCCCCTCCTTATTTTGAACTACTTGCACTTAAATTTAATAAGAAAGCGGATAATCCAAAGTTTGCGAATAACGCAAAGGAAGGAATTTGTTCGAACAAAAAAGGATTTACTTTTATTTATTCCAATCAATGCCCGTTTATGGAAGAATACATTCAGCTAATGGCTTCTATTTGTAAGAAAAAGAAATTTACTACAGAAGTAGTTAAACTAAAAACAATGAAAGAGGCACAGCAAATTAGTAGCCCCTTTGGAACAATGGGAATTTATTACAATGGAAAATTTATTACTCATGAATTAATGCCAGAAAAGAAATTTGATTCTTTTGTTGATGCAATAAAAGACAAATAAGCTGAGAATCTGTTGAAAGAATTCGGAATAAGAAAAAGCTTTTTATTTTACTTCAAAAACAATTTTCCAATTTCTAAAATACCAACAGTGTCACGCATGAAGAAAGGCTCCGCATATTCAGTGTGAATGCGTAAACCGAAATAGCGATTTGCCTCAAGAGATTCACGGATAAATGCGCCCTGCCCTTTCTTTATGAACTGAGATTCATAACATTCAAGCACCTGTCTCTTCCTTTCGATATAGGGACTAATATCAACACAGAAGGATGGCTCTAGATTTAGTTTAATATGATTGGGGAAATAGTAGATTACCCGCTCTGGAAAGAAAGGCTCTCCTTTTATGTCTGACTTTGTAAGCTTGGAATAGAAACGTGCAGAATCAGTAAGCTTACTCACCGCAATATGATCTGGATGCACATCATAATCATAATGAGTAAATATATATTCCGATCTTGTTTCTCTAAAAACTTCCGCCAGCTTGATTCGATTTTCGACTGTTTCTTCTATATAACGATTTTTTAAGTCGAGAGTAATTCTTTTTACCCCCAACAAATCTGCTGCTTTTGTTCTTTCCTCTTTTCTTATTTCGACAGATCCGTGTGGCGTAGGCTCACCATCAGAAATATCGAGAATGGTAACTTCATGTCCTGCGTCTAATAGACGTAAGACGCTACCGCCCATAGAAAGCTCTACATCATCTGGATGTGCACCGATGCAAATTATTTTACTCATATTTAGAATTCAAAAAAGAAAAGATTTTTTCTTTTTGTTCCTCCGCGTCTTTTTTCCCGAGCTCATACGCATCTCGAGCACCTATTGCATTTGTATAATCAAACGTATGAATTGGCAACTTCCTATCCGGCTTTATGAAATATGTATTTTTCATTACTTCTTCTGACTTCCCATACAGTGTTGTATCTTCGTAATAGATTCCAATTTTTTTTCTTGTATTAGAAAAAGATTCAAGGAGCAAATTGTTTGTTAGCCCTCCGTCCAAGTAGTATTCTTCATTGATTCTCTGAAAACTAAGCACCGGTGGAATGGAGGAGGAATTCATGATTATCTGCTCGGTAATTGCGGGATACTGAAAGTCTTTATTTGTGAAGATTACTTCTTTTAGATTCCATTCCTTTACGATATTATCTACTCTATGACAGGGAAGTCCCTTCTCTTTGTCTTTGTCATCTAATAGAACTGCTCTCATGGTTTTTGGAATGAGAAGCAATTTTTTCCAATAATTATGCAAGTTCCCTTTTCGGGGAAATGCTTTTACAGCTAAGATAAAAATCTTCACCCTACTCTTTCCTATTTTTTCAAAGTCTATCGCATAACGTAATGTGCGTCGATACATATTCTCATGGGGAAATGGTCGTTTGCCCATAAGAATATGATGAGGCCAAAAATTACTTTTGTTTCGTTTGAGTAGTTGCTCAAAATATTCAATTCCAGCTTCTTCTCTACCTGATAGAATCATAAGCCCTATGGCAGAGCCTGCGCTCACACCAGAAATTTCTTTTATCTTTAAACCCCAACTTCTAAGTTTATATCCAACTCCTAAACCATAAAGTGCTTTGCATCCTCCACCTGCGATGGCGAGCGCAATCTCATTGTTAATTTTCTTTCGAACTGACTTTAATGAAGGCATAGATTGATTAGTTTTCGCCTAATTTATTCTAGCAATAAAAAAACGTTTTAAAAAATAAATACTGTGTTAAACTCGCCTTATGAGAAGATTCTATTTAAGTGTTAGTTTAACAATAACCTGCCTGTCGGCGGGGTGGCTATTCTCCCAAGAAGGAGAATTTGTGGAGATGAAAATGCATGACTTTATGGAAGATCATGTGGAATTGGCAGAGAAAAAGTTCAAGAAGGGCGATAAGGAACCTATGAAGAAAATGCTAGAGGCAATGTCGAGTTTCGCAATTCCAGAAGACAAAGAGGCTTGGGAAACGATAACTTCCGATGCACTTAGCTCAGGAAAGTATCTTTCGTCCTGCAAAGCCTGTCATTCAAAGTTTAAAAAATCTTATAAAAAATCGTATAAGAAACGATTAATTTCTATTCCAAAAGATATTCTAATAAACAAATAATTAAATCCATGACGAAAGAACTTTTTCAAAAAATTGCAAAGCTTGCTAAAGGAGAGAAAGACACTGAAGTCTTAATGCAAACTCTCATTGAATGTGAAGCTGAGATTAATAATAAATTTGCGCAAAAAGAATACCTTCTTTCTAATGCACTTAAAATTGGTAAGATTGCTACCTTCAATCTAGATGTCGCTTCTAGAAAAATAGAATGGTCTTCCGAAATTTATCAAATTCTTGAAAGAAATGTCAGTGATTTTTATTCTAGTATAGAGGCATATCTATGCTTTGTGCACAAAGATGATTTGACTGGAGTGCGCAAAGAATTGAGGAAAGCCATAAAAATAAAAAGAAATTTTTCCATTGAATATAGACTCATCATGCCCGATGAAAAAATTAAATATGTATTAAGTGAGGGAAGCGTAGAGTATAAGAACAATAAGCCGATAAAATTCCTTGGACTAACACAAGACATTACAGAGCGAAAAAATCGAGAAGAAGAATTAAAAATCTATAAGCATATTCTCAAAAACAATTGGGAAGCAGTTGTATTTGCAGACATGCATGGAATAGTGCGTTATGCGAATACTTCTGCGTATGCGCTTTACGGATATGAAGAGCCCGAATTAATAGGACTTAACGTAGACATTTTCAATTCTCATGATACAATCGAAACTCCTGAGATCATTGAATCAATCCTAACAAAAGGAGGTTGGTCGGGAGAATTGATACAGAGAAAAAAAGATGGAAGTAATATTCAGGCACTCCTGACAGTTTCACTCATAACAAACGATCAGGGCGAACCAATCGGTTATTCATCTAATAGCAAAGACATTAGTGAAAAAAAATATTATGAACAAAGACTTTTAGGAGTCAGAAATTTTTTAGATAGTATCATCAATGCAATCGCTAGCCCCGTCTTTGTGAAAGATATACTACACAATTGGATTTTATTAAATGATGCATTTTGTAGCTTCGTCGGATTCAAACGGGAAGAATTGCTGGGCAAATCAGATTATGATTTCTTTCCAAAAGAAGAGGCTGAAATTTTTTGGTTCAATGATAACAAAGTCCTCATTGACGAAGAAGATGTTGTAAATGAAGAGTCGTTCACAGATTCCTCTCATCAAAGAAAAACTATTCTCACTCGAAAACGTCTTTACGTAGATGAGGCTGGCGATAAATATATAGTTGGTGTAATAACAGACATTACCCGCACAAAAGAATTCGAGAATGAATTAATAAAAGCAAAAGAGCACGCTGAGATTGCAACATTAGCAAAGAGTGAATTTCTAGCTGATATGACTCACGAAATAAGAACCCCGATGAATGCAATCCTTGGATTTTCTGAACTATTAAAGAATGAAATCAAAGAGGGAAAAGCGCGGAGATATCTAGATGGAATCATGAGCAGCGGAAAAAACCTATTAAACCTCATCAATGATATTTTAGATTTATCAAAAATTGAAGCAGGGAAGATGGAAATCAAAAATTCTCCTGTATTGATGCATAGTGTTCTGAGTGAATTACAAGAAATTTTTAATTTAAAATCTACTGAAAAAAATGTTGAATTAATATTTGTAATCTCCGGAAATTTCCCAAAGATAATTTTGGTAGATGAACTTCGTCTTAGGCAAATTCTTTCCAATCTTATCGGAAATGCAATTAAATTTACTGAGGCAGGATCTGTAACTGTAAAAGTGAATTCTGTGTTTAATCGCAATAATCCGAATAAGATGGATTTGATGATAGCTATAGAAGATACTGGAATTGGAATAACGGACGCGGAACAAGAAAAAATTTTTGAGGCATTCTATCAACAATTAGATCAGAATATAAGTAAGTTCGGAGGAACAGGACTTGGACTAACAATTTCTTGTAAATTGGCAGAGATGATGAAAGGAAAGATTGATTTGAAAAGCAAAGTTGGAGTAGGAACAACGTTTACTCTTCATTTGCCGGATATTCAGATAATGAACGAAAATTTAAAAGAAGAAGATATAAATAATGCTAGTTTAGGATTGCCGAAGTTTTCTCTTCTGATTGCAGACGATGTGGATTACAACCGTAATCTGGTAAAAGATTTTTTAAGCGAATATGAAATTGAATTCTTTGAAGCTTCGGATGGAAAAAGAGCGTTTGAACTTGCTCGTGATTTAAAACCGGATATCATACTCATGGATATTCGAATGCCAATTCTAGATGGACTCGATGCAAGTCGAATGATCAAAGAAGAGGAAAACTTAAAAGACATTCCAATTATAGCACTCACTGCTTATGTGATGAAAGATGCAGAAAAAGAAATTAAAAAATACTGCAACGGATTCATCCGAAAACCTATGAGCAAAAGAGATTTACTGACCGAAATCATTAAAATACTACCAACTCGTATATTATAGTTGCAAATTGCATATGGTTTTAAAACAAAAAAAAGACTCTCTCAGACAATAAAATCTAAAAGTGAATGACACGATCTTAAACCAATATACAATGCGTTTACTCTATGGAATTCGATGAAATTTTTAAACACCTTTTGGACGTAAACAAAGATGCGCCGGATAGTCGTATTCTGAAATTGGAATGTCCAATTCCGCAAAAATATGAAACTGCGATGAATGAATTCTTAGAAAAATTTTTCGTAAATGATCCTTTTGAAATTAAACCGCAAGACTTAGAGACGTTTATCACTCCGACAGGAAAAATAAAAAAATTAAAATTTGATAGAAGACCTTCTACATTCTTAAGCATTCTTAGATTTTTAGAATTATATAGACAACAGTTAAAAAAAATTCAAGGCAATTTGAGTATACTTGCGAGTTGCTACAAAAAATTTGAATCCAATGACCTGTTTGATCCAGTAAATTCAGTATTGAAAAACGAAATCTTTTCTCATGTATTATCTGCCGGTAGGCTTTTAAAAAAATGGAATCCTCAAGTGGAACAGCTATATAAGATTACTCTGACTAATATCAATTTGGCGATAACAGAATCAGAAGCTATCAATGGTCGCGGAAAAGGATTTGTAAACATTCGAAAAATTCACAGTGAAGGATATTTGAACTTAACCTTTCATCCTTATTATGTAAACATGATTAATTTCTGTATAATGTGCATAGCATTCTCTGCAAAGTTTGAAACTATGACAGTTGATTATAACTCAAAAGCAAAAGTTGCCTTAAATTTATAGCTTCATAAAAAAAGAGTGACAATTTTGAAAATGCATTTATTATGCTTAGAAATTTTATGGAATTTGATGATGTATTTAAAGCAATACTTTTAGAGAACAAAGATTTTCCGGAGAACCGTATTTTAAGACTTGAGCATCGAATTCCAATTAAATATGAAACTTCGATGAATGAATTTCTTGAAAAATTCTTTGCAAACGATCCTTTCGATATTAAGCCTGAAGATTTGGATGTAACGATTACGTTAAATGGAAAAATTAGAACTTTAAAGTTTGATCGTAAGCCCTCCACTTTTCTCAGTATATTTCGCTTCCTAGAACTATATCGCCAACAGATGAATTCTATGAATTCTGATTTGCAAACACTGGGATCATTCTATAAGAGTATTTTAAATAGTAAACTACCAGAAGAATCAACTTCTAAGATAAAGAGCCAAATTCTTGCCAGTATACTTTTGGCTGGCAAAATAATTAAAAAATGTAAATCTCAAATGGAATATCTTTATCGAATCACTATTGGAAGTATAAACTCACAGATAGCAGAGTCAGAAGCGGCTAATGGCAAAGGCAATGGATTTGTAAATCTAAGAAAAGTTCATAGTGAAAGTTATTTGAAATTAACCTTTCATCCTTATTATGGAAACATGGTGAATTTCTGTATCATCTGCATTGCCCATACAAGTAAACTTAGAGCAATGACAAAGGAATATCACAACCAAACCAAAAGAATCCTTAATTAAGCGCTTATATATTCCTTAAATCGAATGGTATTAATTATTATATCGTATCATTCGACTTTTTTATTTATTGTGAATGGAATTCGTAGCATCCAATCTATTCTCAAATACTTTGGATCTCTAAAAATAGGAAGCCCAAGCGTTAAACTTCCCTTAGCCTCATTTTTTAAAGTTCCAAGAAGTCTATCCCAAATAGAAAGGTTAAATCCATAATTCATATTGTATTCAGAAACTAAAACAGAATGATGAATTCTATGGAGGGAAGGGGTAATCACTATATACCGTAAAACTCTATCGAACGCAGCAGGAATGTAAATATTGCTGTGATTAAACATAGCCATTCCATTTAGAATCACTTCAAATAGAAGAACAGTAAACGGAGAAACTCCTGAAAGTAAAATGGCTGACCATTTAATCAACATAGAAATAATAATTTCAATCGGATGAAACCGAGTTCCACTGGTAACATCCAATTCCAAATCAGCATGGTGCATTTGGTGTAACTTCCATAAAACAGGAATAGAGTGAAACAAAACGTGTTGAAGATAGATTACAAAATCTAAAAAGACTAAACCAACAAGAATATACACCCAGTCTCCCGGGTTTAGAAGTCTTAAAAATCCAAACTGCCTAGTAGCGGCAAACTCTGCTAAGCCGATAGCGGTTACGGGAAATAAAACTCGAACGATTAAATTGTTTAATAAGACAAGACCCATATTCGAAGTCCATCTGGTCGTCTTAGAGTAAGGAGACTTGTGATCTGGAAATAAAGCTTCCCAGAGGGCAAAAAATAAAAATAGTCCAAAGAAAATTCCAAGTCTAAAAAAAACTTCTTTCTGTAGTATCCATGTTTCCATTTTATTTTACTTCCACTTTGTTCTTAGAATAATAAAACTTTAATCCAATGATAATAAGAGGACTCAAATGAAAAAGTAAATCAAAGATATCAATTGGTTTTGTAAGCTCACCCTTTGCTAAGAGTAAAATCTTTTCAATAGAATGAGGCATCGGGACAAAAGGTGCGAGTCCCATGAGAACTGCTCCAATGATAAGGTTTGTATACGTTATTTTGTCTAAGAACGATAGATATTTCATTCAAATCTCCTATTTCCTAACTTAAAAAGAATCTTTTCTTTGTCAAGCCTTATACGGTGGGGGGTATAGTATTTCCTCTTTCGTATCTCGGATATATCAAATTGCAGTCCTCGTTGCGGTTCATATTGCAGTATATCTTTAGTCTTAAAATTTCAGGAGTATAGTTGAACTGCAACGTGGACTGCAATTTGAACTGCTACCGGATGTATGTTTTCCTTAAATTTATCGAGTTTGATTTTTAGGAATTCATTTCTCCACATTCGTCGTTCAAAAGGAAAAAGTATTTACAAAGTATTTGGATATTACATCATAATAAAATTATGGTAGGATAATAGAATGCAATCGTCACTAAACTTTAAAGTATTAAAAAAAAGCATAATAGAATTACCTTCTGATTTACAAAAGGAAGTCATTGACTTTGTAGATTTTTTGAAATATAAAAGTAAAACAGTAGAAGAAGATAATTTATTAGAAGAAGAAAAAGCAGAACTTCGCAAAAGAATAGCATTCTCTAAAAAAAATCCAGATAAATTATTAACTAAAAAGGCAGCCATAAAAAAACTGGAGAAGTCTCTTGGAAGAAAGATACAAATTAAATCCTGAAGCCGTCTCTGACATTTTAGAATCTGTAAAATACTATGAAGAAAGAAGTCAAAACGTCGCCGATGAATTTTTAAACGATGTATTTTCGAAAATAGATCAAGTAAGCAAAAGACCTCTATCTCATGCCATATACTTTGAAGAATCAAGGAAAGCTAGTCTTAGCAAATTTCCATTTAACATAATTTACACCACAGCACACACTGTCATAGTGATATTAGCCGTTTGGCATAAAAAAAGAGAAGAGCGATGGAAAATGAGATTAAAAAGTTAGAAACTCGGAGATAATAATGAATAACCGGAATTTATTAATTTTCTTTTATTCTTTTATAAAGAGATAAATGGTAAATTGGTCGTATGGTTGATTTGAGAAGCATATCAGTGTTATTCGGAGGATTTTTTGAAAAATAAATTACTTTTAGGGCTAATCGTTGTTTTGCTTCAATGTATTTTAAGGGAACCTGATACATTTTTCTTCTATGTCCCACCTGCTCGACCTGAGCCTAAAGTTAAAATTGAAAAAACAATTGGTATTTTACCGTTTAAGGATTTACGCCCACTAAAAAATAAATCTAATTTTTTCCCATACTACTTAATTCCTTTAGTTCTTTGGCAAACATTTGAGAACGAACGCCCAAACAAGTATGAAAAGAAAGAAACCTTTGATTCTGATCTTGCTCGCGCTCTAAGAAATGAATTAAAATCTCTGCAACTTTTTAAGGAGATCATATTAAATACATCTTATTACAACAAAGAATCAGATTTTAAAATTGAAGCAGAAATTCTTT
>Ga0209277_10000603_pt1 | contig 18092 bp, 16 predicted proteins | sample JI81AbrownDNA_FD_187503 | JGI IMG/M metagenome (GOLD analysis project Ga0209277, IMG submission 187503) | Wastewater effluent complex algal communities from Wisconsin, to seasonally profile nutrient transformation and Carbon sequestration -... | ecosystem: Engineered > WWTP > Effluent > Algae... | reverse complement strand
TCCACAGCCTACAACGAATCCGGCAAAGAAGTCGCCACGCTCGAAGAAATCTGGATAGCAATTTTGAAATAATTCTCTAGTTTTAGCAAATATGGGATATATTATTGTGAATAAAGAAATAAAACATTTTTTTTTAATAAACAAAAACCGCTGGCTTTTTATAAAAACTATTTACGAAAAAATACTGAAACGATCTTTTCTATTGATACTACTTTGAAAGAAAATAAATTAGAAGATTTAGAATTTCTTAGAGAATTTGATTTTATAAAGTATTTGGCATTAACCACAGAACTTCAAGATTTCAATTTTTTAAATTCTTTAATTCATCTAAAATGGCTGTCTCTGGGACAAAATTCTCCCAAGATTGAAATTAACTTTAGTAAGAATAAAGGGCTTGAATACCTACAACTCGAATGGAAGAAAAATAAAATAATTGGTCTAGAGCATTGTAAGAATTTAAAAAAAATGATCATTTGGAGTTTTAATGTTTCCAGCCTAGCACCATTAAAAGGTCTGAATAACCTCGAAGAATTAGAGATTAAAACAGGTTCTATGAAAACGTTAGATGGAATCGCGGAATATCCAAATTTAAAAAAGTTGAATTTAGGAAATTGTAATTACTTAACTTCAATCAAAGCCATTAATTCTTTGAAAAATTTAGAAGAATTATGGCTTCATGCGTGTTCCAAAGTTGCGGATTATGAAAGTTTGCTTGAATTTCCCAATCTTAAATTTGTTTGGATAAAGGGCGCGAAGAAAGTTTCTACTATAAGGTTTTTGAAAAAATCTACAAAGCTAAATTTTTTATCAATAGGTTACAATACGGAAATTTTAGATAAAGATTTGTCTTTTTTAAATTTGATTCGTCCTAATGAATGTAGTATTGAACCCTTCCCTAACCAAATTAAAATCTGAATAAGAAAAGGAATTGACTTTTATGGATTATACAACAGATATTAGGTTAGAAGAAATTTCAAATGCCAGCAAAATTAAATATCGGAATTAATCAAATCGTAGAGTTAATTTTACAATTGCCAAGTGAAGAAAAAAAAGCTCTATTTATCGAATTGAAAAAATTTTCTGAATTCAAATTTCTTTTAAATGAATTTTTACAGATCGGTGAAAATTTAAATATTACAAATGACGAAATAACAGCGGAAGTGGAAAGTTTTAGAAAGGAACAGTTTGCTTGACGGTCGTAATTGAATCAAATCTATTTATTAGCTCTCTCTTTGGAAAGATTGCTTCAAAATTAGTTCAAGACATTGTCCTTATAAAAATTAAATATTAGCCTAAGAGGGAAAGCTTTGCAAAAAATTAAATTTACAAAAATGGAAGGCATCGGTAACGATTATGTTTACATTGATGCAACTAGAAATAATATTCGTTTAACTCCTGAGCAGATTCAAAAAATTTCGAATCGCAATTTTGGAATTGGAAGTGATGGTGTTATATTCATTCGCAAATCAGATAAAGCTGATTTTATGATGGATATGTATAACTCGGACGGCTCTTCGTCTGAAATGTGCGGAAATGGAATCCGTTGTGTGGGCAAATACGTATTTGACTACGGTCTTACAAAATCAAAAACTCCCAAAATCGAAACCGGTAAAGGTGTGCTTGAACTAGACATGGAGACTAACGCTTCAGGCTTAGTGAATCTTGTCACTGTAGATATGGGTGAGCCTATTTTAATTCCCGAAAAAGTTCCTGTTTTACTTCCAGGTGTAAATCCAATCATCGAGCATGAAATAGAAATCAAAGGTCATAAGCTTAAATTTACAGCGGTTAGCATGGGTAATCCGCATGCTGTTATTTTTGTAGAAGATTCTGATAAATTCCCTGTCACAGAAATTGGACAATTACTAGAAACGCATTCTCTTTTTCCAAGAAGAACCAATGTAGAATTTGTTTCTGTTCGAGGCAAAGACCATTTTTACCAGCGCACATGGGAACGTGGTGCAGGTGAGACTCTTGCCTGTGGAACAGGAGCCTGTGCTGTTCATGTAGCGGCTAATCTAACAAACCGCGGCGGACGCAAATCGCGCATTGACCTGAGAGGCGGGACTCTATTCATCGACTGGACTGAAAAGGGAAATGTAATCATGAAAGGTCCTGCAACCACTGTCTTTGAAGGAGAATTCGAAATTTAACATTATAATCATCATCTCTGAAAATTCTCGGGGATGATGATTTATAAAACTTCTTCATTGAGTTTACTATCTATTATCCTCTTGGTTGAATTCTGCAATATTTTTATTTGATTCTAGAATCTTTTTTAATTGATTCATTGAAAAAACTTCAAAAGCATGTGAGGGTCAGGAGTGTTTGGCTATGAAAACTTTTTTATTAATCCCCTTTCTCGTTTTCCTCTTTTCCAATTCATTGTTAATTGCAAAATGCTATTCATTTAGAAAAGTAGACAGTGTAAAGATCTGTATTGATGGTGATTCAAACGCTGATCGAAGAAAAGCACAAGAACTTTGCAAAAAGATCATCGGTTCAGAGTGTGGTGGCGTTGGCGGCTACACAGGCTCTTGCACTAAAAATGAAAGTCTAAAATGCTACAATTCAGAAGGCAAAGAACAAAAACATATCATGGTTGATTGATTTTTGTCCCTTTTCGAATAGCGGATAATATGGATTATTCAGATATTACACTTGCATTCTCATCTGGAATTCGATCCGCTTCATGATCTAACCATTTATTCGTAATGACCGCTCGCCTCTTATCATCAAAGAGTGTGAGCAAATAGGTAGTAATCGTATTCGTTCCTTCTTCTTCCGCGTCCTTATCCATTTGTTTTAAAACGTCAATGATATCTTGATCAGGCCAGTTCTCTAAAAGCTCTTTCGCTTTTGGTGGGGGCATGTTTGCAATTTTATTTGCAAGAACTTTAATCTTTGCTAATCTACTTTCCTTGTCTTTCTTGCTAAGAGCCATTTGTTTTTCTTTTTCTTGAATGCTCTTTTTCATCTCACTCAGCTTTTCATTTTCACTTTGAATTTTTTCTCTATCTTCTTCTAAAGACTGACGGATTTTTTCTATCTCAACTAATTCTTCATCTAGACGCTCGCGAGCTTTTTTGTATTCTAGCTTTTCTACTTCTGTAGGAGATTCTTTATCCCAATTGACTAGACTTGGTTTTTTTGCAAGGGCTGGAAATATTTCATCCGCATCGATTAATCCGTAATAGTCGAAAATAAAAAATCCAACCGTCAGTAAAAAAAATATCAGTAATAATAAATATAAAACTCTCGCTTTATCGGCTAACGTTCCCATATAAACTCCTTAATTATAATCGTGTATCGCTTTATTCAGCTTAAACACAATGCTTTCTAGCTCAGTCACTTTATTTGAAAGTCTCACAAGAGAAGTTTGGATTTTAATATCCTTTGGATTTTTCTCAGAATTCAAATTGTAAATAAGGCTAACAAGCGTTGTATCCTCACTTCTTTGGTTTAAGGGATTCTGCATACTCCATGAGCTTTTCATACTCTGTTTTAGCTTTACCCGAAGTGGGTTTAACTTTCTTAACCCTCTTTTTGATTTTAACAGTAGTTGTGCCAGTATTCTCTTCATTTTCCCTTCTCCTGCGGTCGAATTCAGAATTTGTAACTTCCTCTTCTTCATTACGCTCTTGCTTAAGCATTTTTTCGTGATATTCTTCCAATGCATTTCTTTTTAGAATCTCTAAAACTTCTGCATCTTTCTTCACTGCAATGACTCTTTGTCTTGCTTCATTCAAAATAGTTTGTTGCTCTGCCATTGACTTATTTAGATTTTCATTTTGAATATAAAGACTTTTAATATAGCCTTCAAATAATTTTAATGTCTTGATATCAGATCCAGAATATCTTATAGTAGAAGTCTGAATGATGCGGTTATTTTCATTAATCTCATTTTGCAGTTTATTCAAATTACCCACAATGATAGATAGCTTTTTTAATTCTTCATCTACTTTAATCTGACGAATCCTTAAGACTGTTTCAAGATTGAATTGGAACTTTTTCATAGTCTCTCAATTATAATTCATCTTCAGGCGGCATGAGGAAAATATCTCTTAGCTGGTAGAGCATATCTTGAAAATTTATTTTCTGCTCAATTTTCTGAGTCAGAAAATCATCTATGATCTGCTTTTTACTAATTGCCAAATCTGTCTTTGGATCAGAGCCTTTCACATATGCATTGAGCATGATTAAATCTTCCGATTTTCTATAAGTAGAAATTAATTCTCTTACAAAATCAGAATACATCTTATGATCTTCTCCAACGACTGCGGGCATAATTCTAGAAAGAGACGACGGAATATCTATTGCCGGATAATGGTTATGCTCTGCAAGGTCTCTTGATAACACGATGTGACCGTCCATATATCCTCGCACAGCATCGGCAACCGGGTCATTCATTTCATCTGGTTCGGTTAACACTGTGTATATCCCTGTAATACTTCCACCTGTTTTAGAAGTTCCTGATCTCTCAATTAATTTTGATAATTTCGAAAATACAGAAGCAGAAAAACCGCGGGTAATAGAAGGTTCCCCGTAAGATACCGCAATCTCACGATTAGCCTGTGCAAAACGAGTTAAGGAATCCATCATTAGATTCACATGCATTCCTTGATCGCGAAAGTATTCTGCAACAGATGTAGCGAGTAACGCACAATTGACTTGTTGCATCTTAGGAGAATCCGAAGTCGCAATAAATACAACCGTCTTTGTCATTGCTTCCGGTCCAATTTCATTTTCTAAAAACTCATTTACCTCACGACCACGCTCTCCCACGAGAGAGATTACGTTTACATCTGCATTCGTATAGCGAGCGATCATGCCGAGTAATGTCGATTTACCAACGCCGGATCCTGAAAAAATACCAATTCTCTGACCGCGACCAATCGTGAGTAACCCGTCAATGGCTCGAACTCCCGTGACAACAGGCTCTCTAATGACAGGTCTATCTAAAGGGTTGGGAGTTTCATTGTCGGGAGAACGCTCTTCTCCCGTAACGATGATACCTTTGCCGTCTATCGGTCTTCCGGCACCATTCATTACTCTGCCTAATAGCTCTTTGCCCACGTGAATAGTAAGTTTCTTCCCGGAAGAAAATACAAACGCCTTGGGGAAAATACCGCTTACCTCACCAAGAGGCATTAGTGTATATTTGTGCCCGTCGAAGCCAATGATTTCGCACTGCAAATAACCTTTCTGGTCTTGACGCTCTATCTCCATGATCTCACCAATTTTAGAATCAGGTGGACCTTGGGAAAAAATAACGTTCCCAAGTACTTTTAGAACCTTTCCGCTTTTACGAATAGGCTCTGTCCGAGTAACAATTAATTTATACTTGGAGAGTACGTCAATTTTCTCTGTAAACTTTTTTTCTATCAATGATTTTACCTGAGCGGCTAATCCTAAATTGGCTCTGCATTTCGAATTGCTTCTTCGATTTCTTTGAGTTGTGTAGAAATACGAGCGTCAATAGCACCGACGTCTGTTTCAATGATAACACCACCGCGATCGATACGAGAATCTTCGAATATGTTAACCTTACGAAGAGACTCCATGAGTTTAATGAGTTCGTCTTTATGTGCAGTCGTGATTTCCAAATCAGAGAAGTTCACGCGAATATCCACACGATCTCTATCTTTAATTCTTTTGAGAGCTTCTCGAATATTATTGAGCACGATTTCTTTACGCTCAATAATTTCATCTTTAATGACTTTACGCGCAATGATGAGAATCATCTCCACCATTTGTTTTTCAGAAGCCTGAATAATATCTTCTCGAATGTCAATAGCCTTACCGACTATCGTTCCTAAACGGTCAATCAAGCGCCTAACTTCGCCTTGCCCCTTTTTGAATCCGACTTCTCGTCCAGCATCGTAACCACGTTGATATGCTTCGTGCTCGATTTCAGCAACCTTCATTTCAGCTTCTTTGATCATACGCTCGACTTCAAGTTTTGCGCGATCTAAGATTTGCTCTGCTTTTGCACGACCGGAATCTTCTTCTGTTTTAACTTTTTCTTTAGAATCTTGAATTAATTGAAATGCGCGAGTCTTTCCGTCTTCGACAATTTTTTCTGCTTTTGCCTCAGCATCGGCAAGCATTTGTCTGACTTGATCTTCTGTTTCTTGACGATAGCGATCTAGCTCTGCTTCGATCTCGTCAATGGAAGGTCCTTGGTACTGCTCAATGATATTTCCTTCTTGGTCTACTTCAAACTCTTCTTCCTCTTCGGCTGTATGAAATTTCTTATACTTTTCAGGAATTGCAAGCTCCACTGCGTCACCCGCACTAACTTGAGTTTCCGCAATTTGCATTGGTTTGAATACTAATTTAGCCATTGATTATACCTTCCATAATTTAATAGTGCCTTTGTCGATACATTCGTTTAAGAGCGTTATAATAGCAGTTTGTGCTTCTTCTATTTCCGCGAGTGAAATCGGTCCCATTGAATCCATTTCAAGACTAACTTGCTTTGAAAGCCAAGGCTCACATCTTTCTAAAAGTTTATCTTTAACCGCTGTTTCGACACCTTTAAAAGAAGAAGCAATCACAATTGGATGGACCTTTGCTAAAAATTCTGTAAGGGAAGATCTACTCGCAAATTGTAAATCTTCAATTGTATAAAAATGCTCGTTAATATTTTCAGCAAAGAGTGGATTCTTCTTTTTGATTTTAGAGAAAAGTCTAAAAGAAACGTGGGGGCTAATACGGCTTAGTATCTCAGCAGTAATTTTACTTCCCCGATTTTTCACTTTAGAAACAGTTTGGTTATTCTTAATTAATTCAAATTTGAAATTTAAAAATCGCTCTAATTCATTTCGAACAGATTCTGAATGAAAATCAATTTTATGAATTTCATAAATAATTTCTTCTCTTTTCTTTTCAGGAAAATCTTCTATAAGAGAAGATGCTTCATCTGGATTCGCAAAGCTCATTACAAGTGCGACCATTCTTGTTTCTTCTTCATTTACAATCAGAGCAAGCTCAGCACGTTTTTTTTCTTTCAATTCAACGAGCGGAGAAACCTTGTTATTCGCTGTCTCTTGAATTAACTTCTCTATCTCTTTTGTAATCTTTGCATGTAGAGCCGTATTAGAGCTACCACTAAGCTTGGTAAATGTTTCGGCAAACCTAGATAAGACGCTTTTCTCTTCCACTGTGGTAGGCTTTTTCATTTCAGATACTTTTTTGAGGAGCTTCTCCAATTCTTCCTGGCTTAACTCTGCCAGGACTTCCTTGGGAAGATGCTCGCCAATGAGGCTATAGAGAATAGCCGCTCTGCTAGCTTTTTTCTTGGTATGGATCAACCTGCCTCCTCTTCAGAAAGCCAGGTTCTTAATAATTGAGCTACATCTTCTGGTTTTTCTTTTGCAAGGTTGATTGCATTTTCTAGTAATTCTTTTCTGAGCTTTTCATCGAGAGAGAGCTCTACGTCTGCTCCCCCTTCTTCCATTACTCTGAGTGCTGCTTCTCTCATCATTTGTTGTTGAGCAGCTAGTTCTTCTTCTCTTAATCTTCTTCTTCTTGCGATCTCTTTCTTGATTGCTCTGTAGATTAAGATTACGAGTATTAAGAATGTAAGGATTGCAAGTGAAATCACAATTGCATTTCTGATTGCTTTTTGTCTAGCGAGCTCCGCATCTTCTGCTGCGAATTGTGCACTTCGATCGCGAGGGATAGACATTACGTTTACCGCATCACCACGAGTCTTGTCAGCACCAATGGCTGTCTCCAAATGCTTTTTAATTTTACGCAAGTCGTCATCCGAAACAGGAATATAAGTTCTATCGAATTTGTATCCATCGTCTGACTCTTTCTTTGTCCAGACTCCGTCAATGGCAACTGCTAATGTGATTTTGTCGATCTTCCATTTTTGTTTTTTGACTTCGCGCACTTTGCGATTGAATTCAAAGTTGTTAATGTTTTCATTCTTTTCGTAATTAGCTTTTTGGTAATCTACATCTTTGTATCCGGGTGGAAGATTAGGCTCTGTTCCAGCAGGTCCTTCGGGAGTAAATCCACGACCATTGAATTTTTCAGATGTTTCTTTGCTAGACACTTTTAAAGCATGACCGGGAAGTAATTCTGTTTCATCATACGGAGTATTTGGATTATCCACCTTAGCCACGACTGGAGATACAATATTTTCTTTGAATGATTCCTCATCCCAGTTTAAGTCATACTCAAAGCGAGTAATATCAACTCTCTCTTCTCCTGCTAATTGCCATCTTAGAGTGTTACGGATATCGACTAATTTCTTTACTCTTTCCGCGTCTGCAATTCTCATTTTTTCTTGGACGAGTCTTAATTCAATTTTTTCTTTTTCTAAGTCTTCTTCGAAGTCGCTGATGATTTTTCCGCTGGAGTCTGCAACACTTACATCTTCAGGTTTTAATTTAGGAACTCCGCGGGATACTAAGTTTACAATACCTTTAATTTCTTTTCGAGAGAGTCCTTCTACACCTGGCACCAAATGAAGAATAACTGCTGCCTTAACAGGATTCGCAGAAGAATCCAATTCAAAGTACTGGGTGTCAGGGAAAGCAATGTTCACGTCTGCTTTTTCGATAGTGTGAAGAGTCATGAGTGATTTTTCAATCGCACCTTTTAAGGCACGGTATTTTTTTACGTCTTTATCAAATTGTGTTTCTGTAAACTTTTCGATGTCAAAAAGTTCCCAGCCTTGTACTCCTACAGGAATTAAATTTTCCTGAGCAAGCTTTGTAATTATTTCCTGTCTTTTTTCTGGATCGACCGAAATTATAGAATCACCACTGCCAGAATATTTATAGCCGAGAGCGTCGAGTTTCTTAGTAATTTCACCGTAGTCTTTTTGCTGAAGGTCTTTGAACAGTATGACAGCGTTTTTATCTAAAGAAAAAGTGGAGAGAATTATGATCGCGATCACTACAATCGCAAAAACAGACCCCAAAATAATCTTTTTGGTGCTATCTAATTTTGCGAATAGCTCTTTGATTTGGTTAATAACTTTTTGTAAAGACTCTGGCATAAGTATCCTCGGAAATTATTGCTTCTGACATGATAAGAAATCGACATAAATGTACAATTTTTTTTTAAAAAATCTACTATTTTTTTTGATTTTTACGAAAGTATTCAAAAATGCTAATTTTTGACTCCAATCTTTACTTGATTTTAGGTTTTAGTGGCATAATTCTGTACGCTTACCAGGAACATTACAAGAATTCGCTTCTCTATTCGACTGGAGAGATAAATTATTTAGCTGGTGCCTCCTTTGGCATTGCGGCTGTCGGATTTTCGCTAGGGCTTCAACTGAGCCTCCAAAAGACGGGCTTCCCTGAAAACGTCTTCAATAAGGCTTTTTTTTACTCGGCTCTTTTGGAGGAACTTGTCAAATACGCTTTCATTCTTCTCTTTCTTTGGTATTTTCGAATCCGAGACGTATTGTATGATGGAATCTACTATGGAGTGGTCATAGGCGGAGTTTTTGGATTTGTCGAAAATACGATTTACTCCTCGGTTCTATCTTTTTGGCCTATGATGCTCCGAACGATTACTTCTTCCTCCTTGCATATGCTAAACGGAGGAATCGCCGGATATTTTTTAATGAAGTTTCTTTTTACAAAGGAAATTTATAAATACAAATATCTGCTAGAAGGATTTACAATTCCATACATTTCTCACGCCATGTATAATTATGCAGGATTCATCGGGGGTAAGTATCTTATGCTTCTCCCACTTCTATTGGTTTCCAATTTTATTTTCGTTGAATTCATCAGTGCCTTTGCAAAAAGCTCTTTACCGAAATTTGCATTAGACTTAATCCAACTTTCCATTCAAGACTACGAATTAATCAGACGTTATACGAAATATGAACTCTGGCTTTACAATGCGCAGAAAGTTTATAAGAAGAGAATCAAACTTTTTCAAAGAGTCGAAGAGAAGCGAATTCTTTCTATTTTATTTTTCCTTTTCATTGGATTCTTATTCATTGCTCTCCATTCTTTTTTTCCAGAAATAAGAAAAACTATTTTTAAAGAAATTTTGATTCATGAGTATATTAGCATATTCATTATTTACCCCTTCATGATTGCTATCAGTGTATTCTTTGGAGGACTCGTTAATCCAGAATTTTTTCAAAAACAAATTCTCAGAGTTCCACTCATTTGTGTTTTAAATCTTAAAACTGCAAACTACCAGGAAACAACAATGGTCTTTTATTTAACGGCTTACGGGTTTTATGCTCCATTCATTCATCCAGATAAGATTCAAGGAGAATTGGATTTGAATTTTACAATTGGAAATAAAGAGTTCAAAGGAATAAAAGGACTTGCAATCTGGATCAACGAAAATACAGATGAATCACCAAGCGCCAAATCACGATTCTCCGTTTCAGGAGCCCTCATTCGTTTTAACCATTATCCATTATCGCTCATTCTTTATTGGAACTGGGAAAGATGGAGCCTACGCCTGCGCAATTTTTTAAACTTGATGTAACCATGACCCAAATCCTATATAGAGACGAAACGATATTAATCGCAAATAAGCCGGCGGGTATTCCTGTGCATGAAACAAAAGATCCGAAGAGAGAGAATTTCACTGGAAACTTGCAAAAAGAATTAGGGCTTTCGTATTTAAGAACTGCGAATCGTCTCGACTTAGAAACAAGTGGAATTGTAGTATTTGGGTTAAAGGAAGAGACTAACAAAGAAGTAGACGAACTATTAAAAGAAGCGGATAAATACTATTTGGCGGTGGTGGAAGGAAATTCACCGGATGAATTTAAAATCGAATCTTTTCTAAAAGACGGAAACAAGCGAGTGACGACCGTAAGAAGCGGTGGGAAAAAAGCAATTACTGAATGCAAAACAATCTATCGGGATGCAAAGAAAGGCTATTCAGTAGTATACGCTCGACTCGTTACAGGGCGGCGTCATCAAATACGAATTCATTTATTCGAAAAAGGCTTTCCGATTCTGGGTGATAAAGTCTATACAAATCGTAAATCACCACTTGCTTCGCGCTCTCTACTTCATGCCTATGAATTGCATTTTACAAATACGAAAGGTGAATCGTTAGTCGTAAAAGCAAGTATCCCGAAAGAGTTTAATGCCTATTTGCCCTACTCCCCATAGATAACAAAGGGAGACCAATAGAATGGATCAGAATATTTTTGTTGTCCATTGGCTTTGCTGTTCTTAATAAATTCTCTTTGTGTCTCTTGCAATATCATGGGAAGTCGATCGTATTTTTTTGCAGATAGAAGATTTTTATATAATAAGTTCATAAATAACATACTGCCTTTATCGTCAATAGACCAAAGTGTGGCTATTACGTATTTGCTTCCTCCAATTAGAAATGCTTGCGGCAAACCAACAAAACCTTCCCCCGATAATTGAGTTCCAAGGGAAGTCTCGCAGGCACTCATGACTATTAGCTCCGCATTGATTCCTAAATCTAAAATCTCTCCATTTTTCAAAAAAGAATCTGATTTGATTGCTCCGAATTTAGTTTCGTATTCTTTTAATTCCGCATTATAGTATTTAGCCGCTATAGCTCTACTGGTTAGAGCAAGAGAATTTAACTCAGGAGAATCCGAAAAGAAAAGCCCGTGAACAGAAAAATGAACAACCCTGTATTGGTTTAATTCTCCCGACTCTTTTAGCTTAAATATCGAATCTTTGTTTGCATGAAGTCCGGTAAATAAGTGTTTGTCGGAGCTTTTGTTCTTTTTATAAAAAAGTTCTTTTATTTCTTTAATCTCTTCTAGACTTCCGGGTAAATTATTTAAGCCAGTTTCGATTGTATCAAAAGATAAACCTCTTGTTAGCCCACCGCGAAGTGCCTGCCTTTTGTCCGAGCCTTTCTTCTTCTTTTTATCGCTGGCTTTATTATAAACCGGATTTCCGATTCCGAGAACCGGATATTTATAATTAGCCTCTCTCGTAGTGTTAGATAAGAAATACCATACATTGGCAGATTGAATCAGAGAAAAAGTATAATTTTCTACTAGATAGTTTTGATTTTGATCTAGGAGTGCAGGAAAAGGAATCGTATAGATAGAGCCATCGGGGACAATCACGATTTGACTCGAATTGAGTATTTTCTTTTCTACAATAGGGTTTAGAATTTGATTGTATATTTCTTGCGAAAACTTTTTTATTTTTTCTTCAACAGCCTGTCGATTAATTCTAGATTTTACTTTTCCTATTACAATAGTCTTCACCTTTGGAACAGGAGAATCAGCATTAAGCGCTAGGCTTTGGCTATTGATGGCAACTTCTTCTTTAATTACATCCCCTTCTACTAAATCAGGCGCCATTTCCCTTACACTGTAATATGCAGAGCCAGATTCCGGTGTAGTGAGTTCATAAAATTCTCTAGCTTTATCTTTGGGATAAGTAGAAATCATCCTTCGTAAATTTTCAATTTTCAAAACTAAATCATTTTGCTCACCCAAGTAAAGATAATTAAAATTATCCCCCAAAGCAAATACATGAATTTCCTTTGCTCCTTTTTCATTGGTTAAAATTAAATATTCAATGATATTCTTTTTAGAATTTTTTAATTTTTCAAGAAGCAAATCCAAATTCAGACTCGGCGGTTCTCTGAACTTTGCATATTCAGGATATTTTTGTTTTAGCCTTTTATCTAACTGCTCAAACTCCTGCTCCTTTTGCATTAGCTCTTGAAATATTTTATTGCTTTCGGCTTCTCCTTGTTTGCCCCGACTAAGCTGGGAGGCTCTCGCAGAATAAAGAGATTCAATATCGGAAAGAAGATTGATTACTTTTTCGACTTCCTCTTTATTGATCCTACCATTTGTTAAAGCAGTTTTTAAATTAAAACTTTCTGTGATAGAAAGCGCACGCATTTTTTCGGAAGTATAAAATGCTTCTTTGTATAATTGCATGGATATAAATTTTAGAATCAACTTTTCGAATTCTGTTCTATATCTCTCTGTAAAATAATACTTATCCCGTCCCATCTCCTGACGAAATTTTACAATCGACTCTACTGCATTGTTCCAAACCTCAATTGCTTTTGCAGTCTCTCCTTGTTTCAAGTAAGTGTTCTTGATAAAAAGCATTGTGTCGATAGTCGCCATTCTATCTTTAAATGTTTTTAGAATTGCAAATGCCTTATTGTAATAGAGCAAAGCATTTTCAAAATCAAGCCTCTCTAAATAATAATGCCCTAAACTATTATAAGCAAATGCAAGCCTTGGTTGATTCGGAATAGAAGCTTCTAGCATTTTAACAGTTTTTTCTAAATACTCTTTTCCTTTTTCCTTATCTCCCATTTTCAAGGAAAGATTCCCAATACTTTCATAGGATGTCGCCAAATCAGGATTATCCCCTTTGTATTGTTTCAGGCGAATTTCTAATACTTTCTCTTGAATCCTTAGGGACTCTTTATAATCCCCTGCCTGAAAATAAGATACAGCCAAATTGGCATTAACCGTTGCATAGAACGGATGAGTAAATAAAGAAAGCTCTTCTGCGATTTTAATTGCTGCTTTATAGTAATTAATACTTAGATTCAAATCTGTTTTTTTAAAATAGGCAATTCCCAAATTATTCAGACCAATCGCAAGCGAATACTTATTATTATCCTTTAATCGATATTGCTTAACGGCTTTTTCATAGTATTCAATCGACTTGTCCATTTCTCCCTGTCTTTCATAGGTAGCTCCAATATTATTGTATAGCTTTGCCACAAAGTCTAAATCGACTGGTTTACTTTTTAAATATTCACTGAGAGAACGGAAGTATTCTTGTAGTGCTTTTTCATAGTCACCTTTGTGCATATATACAGCCGCAATATTATTCATTGAATTAGCAGTGGCGCGGTGCGTGATTCCGAAATGTGATTGGTTGATTTCAAAATCCTTTTTGTAATAGGTTAAGGCTAAGTCGTATTTGCCTAAGTTTCGATAGGCAATTCCAATACTATTAAATATGATTCCAAGCTCTGGACTTGTCTTACCTAAAATAAACTCACTAATTTCTAAATCCTGTAGATAATACTCTAAAGCCTTCTGGAAATTTCCCTTTGCAAAATAACAATCACCAATGAGAGAAGAAATTAATCCAAGCTTTGCGTCTTTAGGAGGAACCGCTTTTCGGTAGATACTGCGGCTACTCTCATATGCCTCTAGTGCCTTATCAGTTTCTTCTATTTTAAAAAAATAATTTCCTAAATTTTTATTTGCATCTCCACAATAGAGAGAAGCTTCTCCGCGCATCTTACACCCTAACTCTAAAGCCTCTTTCTGGTAACGAATTGCTTCTTTAAAAATTTGTTTTCTAAAATTTACTGATCCCAGTTTTTCTAGAATCGAAAGCTTTGCATCCGTATTTTTCTCATCACATTTTTGCAAAGCTTTCTTATAAGAAGTTATTGCGCTGTCATAATTTCCCTGGCTCAGACTAGTCTCGCCTGACTTCATTAAATCCAGAAGTGTATCCTCAGAGAAAACTTCTAGCGGATAAAGGCAAATTAATACTAAGAGGTAAATTATGTGTAGTCGCATTGTATAGAATCCTTATTTTTATTCGAACGTTCTGAAATAATCTTCTCTAGACATTTGAACTGCTTCTTGTGACTTAGGTCTTCTATCGGATGGATCTTCTGAACGTAAAATTCGGTCTAATTCCTGTTTGACGATACATTTGCCTTCCGTTGGTTTTCTAGGATGTGTGAGCCAACCACAAGAAATTTTCTGATCTGTTTTATTGCAATCTTCGCTTTTACTCATTGCATCGCAGAATGTTTTTTCTTCTTCCGCTTTTTTAGCTGCTTCCGCTTCTTCTTTTACTTTCTTTTTGTATTCAGAAGCATTCAAACATTCACCACCAAATGGAAGTATGCGCCTATCTACTTTCCATTGACAAACTTGTTTTTTGGGTGAACCTTTCTCCTTATACTTTACACAAGCATCCTTTTTGTGAAATGTCCCGCATTTGTCTTCTTTGTCATCAGCACTGAGCCCTTGGAATCCGAGAGTAAATATTAAAATTGAAAAAAGAATTTTTCCTTTCATAGCATCTCCTGTAAATTTCTTACTCAATTTAGAAGTAGATGTTTTACTCACAAGTTATTTATTTTAATATACACAAGCTAAATTGGTTTTAGGGTTTAGGGAAAGGTAAACCTTTTATCACTTGTGTGGTAAGGGCTAGCACCCATACCACAAAGTAGTTCGCCCCGTCGGGGCTTTAGAAACTACAGATTAGTAACTTCTTACTGGCCTGCCTAGCCTGCAATATCGACTCTTTCGATTTTGTAAATGTGATTAATAGCAAATAGCCCCACAATGACTCCCAAATTGAACTAAACAGTAATCAATTCATAGGAGGGCATCCCTGCATGTCTTTAAACACAAAAGGAAACCTTCTAACTATTTTACATTCCTTCTTAAAACAGATAATTTTTTAGACTAGTATCCTAACCCCTCTAAAGCCATGTACAATATTTAAGTTTTAAATTTTCCAATTTCCCGTTGCAAGTCCTCAGATAAAAGGCTGAGCGAGTTTGCTGATGAAGTTATTTCTTTTGACGATTGTAATTGCTCTTGCGAGGCAGCAGTTATTGTTTTTGTATTCTCCGAGATACGATTAGAAATGTGAGATAGCTCGGAAGTGGAGGCATTTAATTCTTCCGTACTTGCAGAAACTTGTTCAGTGGTTGCAGAAACTCCCTGCATCTCTTCAGTAACTGATTCAATCAAAGATACTATTGTTTGAAATGTTTTACCAACTTTATTTACCATTTGCACACCGTTGTCGACTTCTTTACTTCCCTTTTCCATATTGGCGATCGCATCTATCGTGTTTTTTTGAATTTCTGCAATTAAATCTTTTATCTCCTTTGTTGCCGATTCCGATTTTTCTGCTAATTTTCTAACTTCGTCTGCAACAACAGCAAATCCCTTTCCCTGATCTCCAGCTCTGGCTGCTTCGATGGCGGCATTTAATGCAAGTAAGTTTGTTTGGCTTGCAATTTGGCTAATCGTACCAACGATTTCTCCAATTTGCTTTGAGTTTTCACCTAACGTATTGATGCTTAAAGAGATTCCTGCAACGGATGAGTTTACTACTTGCATTTGCTCTATGGTTTTAGAAACAACTCCTCTTCCATTTTGCACTTTTTCCAAAACACCGGAAGCCACATTTGAAACGGTGGAAGTCGCTTCGGCGATTTTCTGCATTGCCATTGAATTCTCGTCCATTGCACGTTTACTTTCAGAGAATGATTGTAGTTGGTTTTCGGCTCCCTCTTCGACTTCAATAATTTTCTTAGCAATATTGTTTGCCGATAAAGAGGATTGTTTTGCATTTATGTATAATTCCTTTGAGGATCCAGATACCTGCACGGCGGCGTCGGATACATGACGAATCATTTGCCTTAAATTGGATGTCATAAAATTAAAACTATCTGATAGATTACCGAACTCATCTTTAAAACGAATATCCGTTTGTTGGGTTAAGTCTCCTTCAGCTGCCTTTTCTATTACAAATTTAATTTTATTTATTTTGGACGAAATTATACTCGCAAAGAAATAGGAAACAATCATCGCAAAAAGTAAAGATACTATATTTGTAAGCAAGAATACATACTTTAAACCTTGTAGCCTTCTTTCGTATATTATTTCCTCCCTTCCACCAGCGCCAATGACCCAGTTCCATGGTTCATAATAGGCTTGATAGGCAATGAAGTAGTAAATTGGTTCTCCAGCATTCTGCCACAATTCTCTGACGACTCTTCCTGTAGCTTTTGGATTTGACCATGTATCTCTTACAGTATACTTTCCATTGATTGCATAGTCCCATAGATTAACCTTTTCCACATTAAAAGGGTGCATTGTGAAAGTGCCATCCGGATGTGAAGCCCAAAGATACATGTAATCATTTGTTGACATTTTTGTTTTGCTTATATCTCGAGTTCCATCGGGAAGTTTAGGTCCAACAATATAAACTCGGGCTATTTCCTGTGCTTCATCGAGTGTTAAGTTTCCCGCTTTCACTCTTTCATTCAAAGCATCAATAAATCCAACACTATCTTTTAAAACATTTGTGAACATCTCACCACCAACATCCAAGACCTGTTCTTTTGCATTGTCATAAGAAATATAGAATGTTACAGTTAATACGGTCGTTAGCAAAACAAAGATGATAGTCATCAATTGCAATTTTAAACTTATAGCGTTTTTCATTACCAAAAATCCTTAAATGGTTTGTTTGAAATAGGTAAGATTATTTTTATCGAAGGTATCTCCAGATAAGGTATTTATACATTTAACCTTTTGGTTCTATCGATACGAAAAATAAAAATGACTTATCCCAAGACTGTTTAGTAAAAAGATTATAAGCTTATTTAAAATAAATTGCTAGCCCAAGCAGAATTTATATAAGCCCTTTAAGATTTTTTCTAATGCGCTTTAAGCAAAGAATTATTCTTATACACTTTTTTGGGAGCGAGTTTGATTGGAGGAATAAATGTATTTTTTTCTAACTCTCATTTTATAACTCTGTATGAGTGTTAGAATTCTTTTGTGAGCAGAATTTAAAATGCGCGAAAGTGGAAATCTATTTCAAGTTCTATTGACTTCAATGGTAACTTCGAGTGTTTCATCAGATATAGTATAATCAAAATGTAAAATGTCTTTTTGGTTTGCTATTCGATAAAGCCCAATTCTACTAGTTGAATCTTCAGGATGATTCATTAGCATTTTTAGTCGGTTAATATAAAGTTCATGCGGTGATTGAGAGGATTTTATCTCTTCCATGATTCTAATAAAATCTTCCAAGAAATCTCTACTAGTAGTACCATTCTTTACAGAAATAAAAACCTTATCATGGGCAACCTTAAATTCAAAACTAACCTGTGGACTCTTATCATTTTCAATTCCATACTTAATTGCATTTTCTAATAATTCGGACGCAATGATTTCAATTCTATCAATGAGAGCTTGCTCATTCTCCCTAAGGCTAACACGTATTTGCTTCTTTATTTGTGCAATTACTCCCCAGGAAGGAGTCACATCTAGACTGAACTTTGAAAACTCGTGCATAGTATTTATTATACATGACAATTATAAT
>Ga0209277_10000602_pt1 | contig 18105 bp, 19 predicted proteins | sample JI81AbrownDNA_FD_187503 | JGI IMG/M metagenome (GOLD analysis project Ga0209277, IMG submission 187503) | Wastewater effluent complex algal communities from Wisconsin, to seasonally profile nutrient transformation and Carbon sequestration -... | ecosystem: Engineered > WWTP > Effluent > Algae... | reverse complement strand
GTTCTAATTGTCGCCTGTCCTTGCGCATTAGGAATTTCTGTTCCTACCGCGCTCGTCATGAATCATATTTTGAACTCTGAAAAGGGAGTGTTACTCAAAAATCCGAGTGTGGTCGAGCCTTTAGCAAAAGTGGACCACATCTTTCTGGATAAAACTGGGACACTTACTGAAGGTAAGTTCTTAGTTCGGGAATGTACAATCGATGATTCCTATTTTCCGATCCTCTATCGTTTAGAAAAACAAGTCAACCACCCGTTAGCAAAATCCATCATAAAATACTTGAGCACGGACGGAAGAGTACCTTCCCTGAGTAAAGAGATCATGATTGAATCCTTTCAAGCTTTGCCAGGAAAAGGCATTACTGGTTCCTTAGAGGTCAAAGGAGAGAGACTGATAGTGGCAATTGGGAATGCCGCTCTTATGGAAGCAGAAGGAATCGCAGTGAACGATTCTATCGAAACGGGATCCATCGTTCATTTAGCAATCGGCGGAAATCACTTAGGATATTTTGTGTTAGCTGACGACATCAGGAAAGAAGCTGTGGGTTTCATCCAATCTCTTAAAAAAATCACCCCTAAGATAACGATTTTATCTGGAGATTCAGAAATGCCGGTTCGGGCCACGGCGGAAACTCTGGAAATTAACTCTTATTTTGCGAATCTTCGACCCGAGGACAAGAAAGCTCATATCAATCAAGCCCAATCCCGAGGGGAAACAGTTGTTATGGTAGGAGACGGGATTAATGATAGCATCTCGCTTGCTAGTGCGGACGTGTCCATTTCACACACGGAAGCAGAGGATCTTTCTCTCGAAAAAGCGGATGTGGTACTTACGTCAGGGAATCTCAATGGAATTTTATTTTCTTTGCTTTCCGCAAAAAAAACGAGACAGGTAATTTTACAAAACATCATCATTTCTTTATGTTATAATTCGATTATGTTACCTCTTGCCGTTTTCGGCCTTATGTTACCGGTGATTTGCTCTGTTTTTATGGCAGCATCCTCACTGACAGTTCTAATCAATTCTTTATCTCTTCGTATGAGGATCAAATAATGGAAGCACTTTACGTAACAGTCCCCGTGGCAATGGCCATTGCCTTATTTTTTCTTTGGGTTTTCGTAAAGGCTTTCAAAAAAGGCCAGTTTGATGATATTGAAGCCGCGAAGTACAGAATCTTCTTTGAAGATGAATTCCCGAAACAAGACACCAAAAAACCAGAGGCAGAATGATACAACCTGAGCTGATTGGCCTCATCACTACTGCATTTATTTTCGGACTTACCAGTTCGTTTCATTGTGTGACGATGTGTGGGCCACTCGTCTGTGTCGTCCAAGCGCAAAGTCCTGGAAAAATTTCCCCATTTTTATATCAAATGGGAAGGCTTATCTCATACGCTTTGCTTGGTGCCGCACTTGGTTGGATGGGAAAGGGTGCCAATGCACTTGGCGAGTTTAAAGAAATCCAGGGATTTTCTGCTATACTATCTTTAACCTTACTTTGTTTAGTTGGTCTGAGTTTAGTATTCAGTGAGAGAAAACTCAACTTCCTTCCCTCTTTTAGTAAAATCCTATCACCGATTCTAAACTATCTGAAGGCAAAAGACCAGGTTTGGGCGCTCGGGCTGGCCCTTGGACTCTTTAGTGCGTTTCTCCCTTGTGGGATCTTGTATCCGGCTTACGCAATCGCCTTTGCCAGTGGGAACATCGTCAGCGGTGGTCTTGTGATGACTGGTTTTTTTATGGGAACCTTCCCTACGTTATTCGGATTGAGTTTCGGTATTGGCTGGCTGCAGAGACACATCCAGCGTAAATATGTGCAATCTTTCGGTATCGCCTTGATTGTTTTTTCTCTAATTTTTTTAGTCCTTCGACTCACACATACGGTGCATTCTGAAAACTGTGAACACACCGAAAGTACTTCTCATAAGATCGATCAGTGAAGATACTTCTTTCGATACGTCTTTGCCAAGTCGGCGGAGATCGTCTTTGCAGGAATGACGGCAACTAACTTCCTTCCGAGATTTCTTCTGTGAGTTAACAGCCACTTACGAAAATTACTTTTTTCCTGGTCTGGTCCGAGGATTAAAACTTCTGTCGATGATTCCATCGAATCTGCCACTTCCTCATAATACATTTCTTCGTTTGTATTATTGATTTCCACTTCTTTGAAAATGGTATCTGAATAAGCGGTAAATCCGATCATCTTTGCTTTTTGGTTTTCGAGGTATAATACACATGCTGTCATTTTTTTTACCATTTAGATGCTTTATTTATACCCGAAATGACGCAAGTTAGCTAGAAGAAAGTGAATTCTCCTAGGGATAAATCCTATTGATATTTATCAATCCTCGGCCAGGTAGAGAAACGGATTCGCATCTAGCTCCTCCAGTATCATGCTGACATTGTTTGAGAGCTCATCGGCTGGAGAAATTATGCTCGTGTAAGTGAAGACCCCCATTAGGAAAAGAAATGCCAGGGTGGTCGATGCTAACATTCGATTGCGATCGCTCTCGTTTCGAAAACGGACCTTAGATGTGTTTAAGATCCTTGCTTCCAAACCTGCATCATCCAATAGTTCTTCCCACTTTCTTTTCTTAGATTTCATGTTTCATCTCTCCTATTAAATTCTCACGGATCCAAGACTTTGCCCGAAACAATCTTGATTTGACAGTACCTGTTCGGATGGAAAGGTCTTTTGCAATTTCCTCCATGGTACGACCTGCTAAATACAATTGGAGGGGTTTATGATACACCAAGGGAACTTTCTCGAGCAAGGATAGAATTTGTGAAGTTTGAAGAAGAGAATCTGTTTCCTCATTTGTAACTTCCGAAAATTTACCTGAATCTAAGAATCTTTTTGCTTTCTCTTCTTCCTTGAGTCGCTTCGAGTTCATTCGATTCGTTTCATTTCTGGCAATCGTAAAAATCCAGGTCGATAGCTTCGACTCTCCTCGGAACTGACCTTTTTTAAGTGCTTTAAATACTCTGAAATAAACCTCTTGTAGTACGTCCTCGGTAGAATCATCAAAACGATCGATGAGATTTTCACCGATCGTTTTTAGAACTAACAACTTCGTATCTCTTAAGATCAAATCAAAATCTGAGTTGAGATACTGTACTTCCACGGTATTGAAACTAATCTTCCGGGTTAAATTTCTTCGAGAACTTTTCGACAAGCTCCGCTAATTTTTCACGTTGCTCTGGCTTAAGCACAGCATGAAATTCGATCATCTTTGATTGGAAAAATTTTCTCATTTCAATATGACGTGCATCCTGTTCTGTGCTCAACTTGTCTAATGATTTAACATCTACAGTATCCTTTCTGATTTGTGATATGACCTCAGTCATCCACGCATCCCGTTTCGGTTTTAACTCTTTGTGTTTTGCCACAAGGTCTTTTTTAATGGATTCGAGTTTAGCTTTTTGGGCATCATCTAAATCAAGTTTTGAAGTCAGTTTGCCAGCCACCCACTCCATTCTTTTTTCGAAATTGTGGTGACCTCGACAGTTGGAAACGAACGCAAATGCAGTTACGGCAATGAGTGAAAACAGAATCGGCTTTATCATTTTTGAAGTTTTATACACAATCACTTCTCCTTTGTTTCGACTCATATGACCCAATAGGATTCAAAAAGTTCCCAAAATGAATAAATTTTAGGCGTGTTCGGTAAGTTGGTATTTGGTCGGTATGTATTCTAAAAAGAGACGTTTATTCGCTTTTTTTAAAATCAAATTTTCAATTTTAAAGTCATCCAGATCTTCGATGACTTTGGTCAGGATCTCTTCTTTCATTCCTTCTGTTAAATGACCCTGCAACAAAAAACCAGTGTAATGATAGTTAGTATAGGAAGCCGATTGAGCGACCTCTAGTGTCTCCCATGTATTCCCCGAAATTTGTTTTGTTTCGAAATTGATTTTTACAATCCCAAGTTGGGCAGAGTAGTATTCTAAAAAATACAATGTGTCCTCTTTAAAATGGAAATCTAACGCAGATGAAATCCGCGAAAGTTCCCTTACTTTGCGAACAACGATACGGTTCGCTCCTTTTAAATAATATTCTAACAACCTTTTTCCCAATTATCCAATCAAAACACTTTTGCCTTTCCATACTTTGGCATTGGCTTCCCGCTCTAAAAAATCAGCACAGTCCAATCTTGAAATTTTCCCTGCTTTCACGTCTTTCATTTGATCGAGACATCGATAAACGGAGGTCAAAGGTCCATCGGTCAAAAAGCCGGGTCTAACAATGGTCCAATCTAATTTTGAATTTTTAATTAGATTTTCTTGCCTGTCTTTGTCTTGGTAAATTTTTCGAAGAAGAAGAGGTTTTATAATTTTATCATACGTGAAACCGCCATGTCCAGCACTGTCCCCTGCTCCGATTCCTGTGACTGCCATGAGATAAGCAGTCGGATTCCATCCGAGCATCGTATCCATCAATATTCTCGTCGCTTCACTAAAAAAAGTTATCTCTCGAAAAGAAATAGGGTGCCCAATACTAAGTACAATCGCCCTTGTTGAAAGAATCGTTTCTTTGACTTTGTCTCTGTCTAATGCCGATCCAAGAATCTGTGTTAAATTTTCATGTTTAGGTAGAGGTAAAGGTTGACGGGAAAGAGATCTGACATTCCATCCTCTTTCTAAGGCCACGCTTACTGTCGCAAGTCCGATTCCCTTGGATGCGCCTATCACTGCTATTGCATTCGTTCTCATTTAACTAATCTCCTGCGATGAAGGTAGTGATCATCCACTTCTGCTTTTTCTTCTCAAAAAAAATGCGATAATCGAGGGGACTGCGAAGGTATTTATCGCAAATATAACCTGCAGAACCACTAGCAAGACAAACTTTTTGCCAATTACACTCGCCAGATTTGATTGCGGCCATAGAATAATCCAAGCCCACAACGGAGTGACTTAATTTTTCGATCACCTTCGATTTCGTGTTAGGTTCTTCACGAATATTTACATTCACAGCGCTAACGAGAGAATACATCGTCGGATCAAGATCTTCCGGAAAGTTTTCAAACAAATAGGGTGAGACAAAATTCCCCTCACGGTTCAAAAAAAAACCTAATTTTAAAGCCTCTTCCAGAACTTTCCAAACTTCCGAACTTTTAGGATTTTTCTCCAATTCAAAGTTTTTAATGAAATTATTTTTACCGGCCTCGTCACCAAACGAAAAATGAACTTGAGGATCAATTGTATTCAATAAAAATCTTTCATCTTTTGTCTTAATTGCCTTTAACAATTGAGATTTGAAAGTTACAAAGCTAACATCCTTGCTGCTTTCATCCTTAGGCAGGATTGTCCTTGCTTTAAATGATTCACAAGGAAAAACAAAAGAAGGAAAGGAAATAATTACGAACCAAATTAAGAAATGTTTCATTTAGAGAAGTTTAACTTTTACCCTGGACAAATTCAATTCAAATTATAAAAAGTAATTCAATGAACAACCAAGAAACAAAATTCCAGAAAATGAGAGCAAGATTAAACAATCCCACGGAGGAGGCATTTCTGCTCTTCGATTCCTTGGATACTGTCTCGATAGAATTTATGATTGGTATGTGGAAAGGGTCAGGATTCCATACAGGGCATACTATGGACGGGGCATTGGAAACATTCAATTGGTATGGAAAACATTTCGAAGATTCCGAAAATGTTCACCCGTTAGTTTTTAAATCTTTCGGCCAAAACCTTTTCAAAGTCAATCCAGGAAAAATGCCCGTTCGTTTAGCGACCCTCATCCCATCCGCTCCTCTCTGGCCTTTAAAATATGTTTTTTTATGTATCCGTTTTTTATTTCAAACTTCAAAATCGAAAGCAAGAGTAAGATTAACCGAGTTTAGAGGGAAAGTGACGGCGACAATGATGTACGATCAGCTACCAATTAACGATGTATTTAGAAAAATCAACGAGAATACGTTGTTTGGCTGCATGGATTTCAAAGGTATGAAACAGCCATTCTTTTTTGTTCTAGAAAGAGAGACATCCGATCGTAAAATGAAATAAATAACTGAGATTTTAGTCCAACGAATGGACGCTTAATTACAAACGCTTATGTTTCGGCTCTTTCTTCATACTTTGATATTTTTTGGGATTAGCAATTGTATGTACAATCCAATTGTTCGGCAATTTCTGTGGCCAAGTGAGAAGTCTAAGAATTTGAGTTTTCTCGCGGCATTTGGATTTTCAGCATCTACTTCGGCTACTCCCTTGCCCTCCAAAGAAATCTCTTTGAATCTAGATTCTATCGTATTACAAAAAAATGAAACCTCACAAATTTTAGCCAAACTAAAAGTGGATGGAGTGGAAACGCCTTCCAACTTTTCTTATACTTCTTCTGATACATCTGTCGCATCAGTTTCCACTACTGGTCTGGTGACGGCAAATTCGATTGGACCGGTGGACATTACAGTAAAAGAATTGGATGGGGAGACATTGACCCATTGTTATGTGAATGTATATGCGGGGTATGTTTATGCATCCTTAGATACATCGGATGCTGTCGTTAAATTTACAATGAATACGAGCTCGGGAACCTTAACCAATAATGGAACAGTGTCTACTGTAAATTTTACTCCAACCGGAATAGCAGTTGATCCTTATGGGAAATTTCTTTATACAGGAAATTTTAATTCTGATTCAATTTCAAGGTTTAATATTAGTTTGGTGGACGGATCCCTAACCTATGTGGGTGTTACAAGCGCTCCAACGAATCCGAGAAATATATCGATCACTCCAGACGGGAAATTTTTATATCTAGCGGCGGAAACAAGTAACACGATCCGTGGTTATTCGATCAATTCTTCGAATGGAAATTTAACCTTCCTTGCCGCTACAAGTGTTTCCACAGGAATCATACAATCCGCGATTGATCCCACGGGGAAATATTTGGTCACCATTTCACCTACTGCCTCACAATTATCGTCATTCTCCATTGACCAAACATATGGCACTTTGACATTGACATCAACCAGCGGAAGTTTTGACTCGCAGGGACTTTTAGCTTTCCACCCTTCGGGGAAATTTGTTTATGTGGGATCAAATCCCAATCTAACAATCCTCAGTTTCAATGTTTCTACAGGAGCGCTGGCCATTGTTGGTACAGTTTTCCAAACTGCTGTATCGAATGGAATTGCCGTCCATCCAAGTGGGAAGTTTCTTTATTCTGCAAACATAAGCGATGCCAGTGTCACCGTTTATTCGATCCACTCGACAAACGGGACGCTTTCATTACAGTCCACATTTGCCACAGGCGGAACGGATATTCGCTATATTGCGATCGATCCAAAGGGAAAGTTTGCATTCGTTGCCCAGAACGGAGTGACAAACATAATGCAGTTTCTCATTGACCAAACCGATGGTTCACTTACCGGCAATGGGAATGTCAATGCTTCGGGCAACCAGTGGAACCTGATCGTCAAATAACTGACTTTTGAGACATAATTTTTTACTTCAGAAATCTGGCTAGAGGCCGATGCTGAAACTAGAATGGAAATCTCTAGCATTCCCTCATTACAATCTCTTTTCTCTCGCATCCGCGAACTTGAGAATCTAGTCTCCGAGCCATCAAAAGCCATATCCTTTCCTGAAATGTTAGAGCGAGAGTGGAACCAAAAAGGTGTGGGTTCTTTGAAACAGACAAACAACGACCCAAGTTTCAAACCAGCCCTCCTCCCCCCTTCAGAAATCCAAAAAGGCAGCACGGTGAGAGACCAAGATATTGTCTCCTTCATTGAAAAAACAGCCATAGAAAAAGGGATTGATCCAAACTTGGTGAAGGCTGTGATCAAAACGGAATCGGGATTTAAATCGGATGCAGTTTCCCCAAAAGGTGCTTTGGGATTAATGCAATTGATGCCAGCGACAGCAGATATGTTAGGTGTCGAAGACCCTCTCGATCCGAAGGAAAACATAGTTGGGGGAACGAGTTATCTTAAAGATATGTTACAAAAGTTTGGTGATACCGAGAAGGCGCTGGCAGCTTATAACGCAGGACCAGGTGCAGTAAAAAAGTATAAGGGAGTTCCCCCCTACCAGGAAACCCAGGACTATATCAATAAAGTGAAAAGAAATTATCAAAAATATTCCCATACAGATTGAGTTTAGGAATTCTAAAAGTCTATTGCGCTTTTGAGTCTTTTCAAATACTCATTTCTTTCCCTTAATAAAAAGATTTAAATCCGAACCTATCTTGCAAACCTTTCATATAGCGATGGTATCCATTCGTGGGCTCAAAAGACTGCCAGGTTTCAATCGATTTTTTTACAATAAAATCAAGAGCCGGAACGGTTCTTAATCTTTCTAGTAGCCCCTTTTGAATTAAGATCGAATCTTCACCGAGCGAGATCAATCCTAGTACCCGCCCTCCTCTTTTTCCTAACAATGACTTCTGGATCAGCAAAACATCCTGCGACCAAATTCCCGTAACATAAAGGAACGTTTTCGGATTTTCATCAGCTAACCGAAGATAATTGGTTTTCGTTTCTGTCATGAAATAAAGCGCATAAGAAAATTCTTTCGGTAAGTAAATAGGGTCTGATTTAAGAATAGTAGCTTGTCCAAAAGCCTTTGTAATGCTATTTGTTTTCGCTTCCCATGGCTCTTTATCAGATTTTGTGAGATCTCTATAAATAAAGAATATAGAGATGGCAATCAGTATGAGTGTTACGACCGATGCCGTATAAGTATTCAATTCCTTTTCCGTTTTTAAAAGGATATGACCAATACCCAAAATGAGAAGAGGCAAGAATAAATATTTAGCAAGCGTTAACCATTCTCCAAACAAAAAGCTTACAGAATTTTCTCCTAAAAAATGAAAGTAAGAGATGAGTAAAAGACTGATCACAAAAAATATAAGATAAGAGGTCACAAAAATAAAAGGGATATTTCTCTTTTTATAAAACACTGATGTTTTTTTTGCCTGTTTTCTCGCCCCGCGTATTCCCGAAAAAATAACAAAGAAGGAAAAACCCAGATAGAACATAGTAAAACTCGAGAAAAATGCAAGTAACGTTAGAAGTGGGAAGACCAACAGGTCTGTTAGTTTTTCAAATCGGAAAGTGAGAAACACGAGCAAGATAAAAACAAGGCATACGGTTTCAGGGAAAAATGTTGTGGGGAAAATATACGAAAAAGGAAGGAATGCTGCCAACAAGAGGAAAAGATAATGGTTACGACCCCAGGAGTCTTTTCTCAGAAGCAACAAAAATAGATGCAAAAACAAACTATAGAAAATGCCAGCTAACGAGAGAAAGGCAGGGATATAATTCAACCCACTGATTTTTTTCCAAAATAGCAAAATCACAAAAGGAAGGGGCTCACGAGCACTGTAAAAGCCCCCTTCTTCGGTTAGGGACCTGAGATTGGCCAAGTATTCCCATTCCATCTCAGAAATGGGGAACGGCCGAAAAAGGGAGAAGATGGTAAAGCTGAGAGCTAGAACCAAGATACTAAAAAGGAAAGCTGTGATGGAAATTGGTTTTTGTTCTCGCATGTTGAAAAGCCTTAAAATAGGCTATTCCTTTGATAAATTTTAGGTGAAATTATTCCAGAATAATTTCGATTATACATAGAATTTCATAAAAAGAGGCACAAAATGTCCATGGAGAAAAAAGTATATCTCCTCCACGATGAGAAAGGTCAGGTTACTCCTGACAAACCTTGGATTTTTAGGACTTATGCAGGACATACCAATGCGAAAGCCTCGAACGAGCTCTACCGAAAGAACCTTTCGAAGGGCCAAACCGGGTTATCAATTGCTTTCGACCTACCTACGCAATGTGGATATAGTTCCGACCATGCAGTTTCCAGACCAGAAATCGGAAAGGTAGGAGTTCCCATTAATTCCCTTGAGGATTTTCGAATTCTCTTTGATCAGATCCCCATCGAAGAGATGAACACTTCCATGACGATCAATGGTACTTCGATGTGGCTTCTTTCCTTGTATGTGGCGCTCGCACAAGAACGTGGAGTTCCATTAGAAAAATTGAATGGAACTACCCAAAATGACCTCATCAAAGAGTATTTAGCGCGAGGAACTTACATTTACCCACCTGGCGAATCCATGAAGATCATCGTGGATATGTACGAATACTGCCTGCACAACATTCCCAAATGGAATCCTTCTAATATCTGTTCTTACCATCTCCAGGAAGCAGGAGCCACTCCCGTCCAAGAGCTTTCGTTTGCCCTCGCAACGGCAATCGCAGTTCTTGACTCGATCAAAGCACGCAATTGTTTTACACCGGAAGACTTTGAACAGTGTGTGGGTCGAATTTCCTTTTTTGTAAACGCGGGGATTCGATTTGTAGAAGAGATGTGCAAAATGCGTGCATTCTCAGAACTTTGGGAAGAAATCACAAAAGAACGATACGGAGTAAAAAATCCAAAGTACAGAGTTTTCCGATATGGAGTTCAAGTCAATTCCCTGGGCTTAACTGAAGAACAGCCAGAAAACAATGCCTGGAGAATCATACTCGAATCACTCGGTGTGACTCTTTCCAGAAAAGCGCGCTGTCGTGCTCTCCAATTGCCCGCTTGGAATGAAGCTCTCTCTCTACCAAGACCGTGGGACCAACAATGGTCACTTAGACTCCAACAAGTTTTAGCCTACGAGACGGATTTACTAGAATATCCAGATTTGTTTGATGGATCTAAAGTCATCGAAGCCAAAGTCAAAGCACTCAAAGACGAAGCCAATTTAGAAATCAAAAAGATCCTAGATATGGGTGGTGCTCTCGTTGCTATCGAAAATGGATACATGAAGTCCCAACTCGTAAAATCTCAAACAGAAAGATTATCCAAAATCAATTCCAATGAACTCATCATCGTTGGTAAAAACAAATGGACGGAAGGGATCAAGTCTCCCCTAATGACTGATTCTGACGGTGGAATTTTTAAAGTAGATCCAAAATCTGCAGAACAAACGTTAGGCGTACTCGCAGAAGTAAAATCACGTAGGGACAATGTAACTGCTTCAAAAACACTCGCTGATCTCAAACAAGCTGCCAAAGATGGAAAGAACCTTATGGAATATTCCATTGCTTGCGCGAAAGCACTTGTCACGACAGGAGAATGGGCAGATGCATTAAGAGAAGTATATGGTGAATACAATCCTCCAACCGGTGTCGAAGGGCAAAAATTATTTCTAACTGACGATAAAGTTGCAACCGTCCGCGGGAAGGTCGAAGCTTTTACAAAAACACGAGGCCACAGACCCAAAATCGTTGTCGGTAAACCAGGATTAGATGGGCACTCCAATGGCGCCGAAATGATTGCTGTTTCCGCCAAACACAGCGGATTTGATGTGATCTATTCTGGTATCAGATTATCACCAGAAGATATTGTGCAATCGGCCGTTGAGGAAAATGCCGATGTGATTGGAATTTCCATTCTTTCAGGATCTCATAAAGAAATCGTCAAACAGCTATTTGATGAGCTCGAGCACTACAAGGCTAAAGATAAAATTCCTGTCGTCATCGGTGGAATCATTCCTGAATCTGATTTTGCAGAATTGAAAGAGATGGGAATTAAGGAAATTTTTACTCCTAAAGATTATGATCTGATGTCAATCATGAACAAAGTCATTGACATCATATCGAAAGAAGTGATTCCAGCTTGAGATTCGCGTGAATCAAATTGATTTCAAAATCCTTGTGGTTGAGGACAACATTCTCAATCGCAAGGTAATGGTACAAAAACTATTAAAAAATAATTATCGAACTGAAGAAGCTGAGAACGGACTCATTGCTTTGGAAAAGGTGAAGAGCTGGAAACCTGATTTGATATTGCTAGACGTAATGATGCCAGAGTTGGATGGATTCAAAGTTCTGGAGATTCTCAGAGAAACTTTATCCCAAGTCGAATTACCAGTGATTCTAGTTACGGCAATGCAGGATTCAGAAGATATCGTAAAAGGATTCAAACTCGGTGCCAACGACTATTTACCAAAAAACTTCAACACTGAAGAATTATTAGCCCGAGTTAGTACCGGGTTAATAATTAGTTCTTACCATAAACTTTTAAAAATAAGAAACAACACCATTGAACGTGAGCTAGATATCGCGAGATTAATACAAAAAAAAATCTTACCAATAGAAACTCCCAAACTAGAAGGTTACCAAATTGGATCTTTATATGTCCCGATGGATAAAGTAGGTGGAGATTATTTTGATTATTTCGTTTCCGACTCTTATTGTGATTTTTTGATGGCAGATGTTTCTGGACATGGAGTTCCGGGTGCTCTCATTGCATCGATTTTAAAAATGTCAGCTCAGTTTTTACATCTGTCGGATCATCCTTTAAAAGATATAATGAAATCCATGGACCAAGCTGTATCAGAACGCGGTGCCATGGGAATGTTTGCCACTGCATTATTAATGCGACTCCATCCTAAAGAAGCAAAAATCATTTACTCCAATGCTGGTCATCATCCCTTACTGATTCATAGAAGAACTACAGATACTTTCATTGAGCTATCAACCCCAGGTGCTCCACTTGGAATTAATTATGATTTCAAGAAACATGAATACATAGAAGGGGAATTTCAGTTGATCAAGGGAGATCGGATTATTCTTTTCACCGATGGAATCATCGAGGCAGTCAATGAAAAGGATGTTGATTTTGAAACCGCGATTTGGAAGAATTTTTTAATAGAAAATAAAGGCTCAGCGATCCCCGAACTTTCCGAACGATTAATCAAAACTCTCCGAGTTTTTTCCAACAAAGAAACGTTCGGAGACGATTTAACATGGGTCGTAGTAGACTATTCTGGCAATTAACTAATGACTAATAATCTAATTCCGATGCTCAATGACGCGTATTTTGGGGAAAAATATTCGATCGCGAAAATTATTTCTGAAATAGAAAGGAAAGATAATTTTGAATTCCGAACTACCCTATTTGAAGAGTTAAAAAATCGTGGAACCGATCAAAATGCTATTAGCGTTGGAATCACTGGAACTCCTGGCGCAGGAAAATCTTCGCTTTTAGGAGAAATTTGTAAAATATTTCTAGAGATGGCGCCAAACAAAAAAATGGCGATCGTGGCTATTGATCCTTCGTCAAATATAAGCGGAGGCTCCATCTTAGGAGATAGGACACGCGTCGCTTTGCCAAGACGCGAAAATAGAATATATTTTAGATCACAACCATCTCAATTAGAGCTCGGGGGTCTCAATCCTTATACATATCATGTAATTCGATTTTTAAGATACTTATTCGATTTCGTATTCATTGAAACGGTCGGAATTGGTCAAAATGAAATTTCAGTCTCTCTTATTTCTGATTTATCATTTTTAGTAATGCAGCCATTAGGTGGCGATCAAGTTCAATTCATGAAAAGTGGAATTATGGAAGTACCTGACGCTTTCATTATTAATAAATGTGATGAAGAAAATTTAGCCAATTCTAGTTATCATATGCTTGAAACCACATTGTCTTTCTTAAAAGACATCTTGCCGGATCAATCACTGCCACCAATATTTAAAACCTCAGTGATAAAACATACAGGTATAAAAGATGTATTAGATTTTATTCTCGCTTTCAAAAGGTTAAAAAATAGAAACTCTGAGGCAAAACAGCAATTAGAAAAGTGGATCGAAAGTGAATACGGAATCTGGGGGAAACGCATTCTAAATACTCATAATCTGATTCAAAAAAACATGAGTCCACCTTCTATGGAATCGAACCTCTCTTACGAACAGTTGGAAGGAGAGGCTCTCCGGTTGATCAAGTCGTATATCAAAGAATAATTTTTTAGCCTTTTGACCAGATATATTTTTTGTCCACTTGGCTACTTTCGAGTTTCGATTGAGCTAAACTCCAACCAAGTAACTTCGAAATTTTAGAATCCATTTTTTTCCGATCAACCTCATTCAATTTTCCAACTGTTCCCGACCCAGATCTACGAAAGTAAAAATCAGATGCATGAATGATATCTTCATGTTTTACTGCATATTCAATTTCTTCTTCAAAGAAGGGTTCTCCATTCGCGAGGACATATTCTTCTTGGCCTTTGTAACTCAAAACCTTAATTGCTTCCATACCGTAACGATTAGCGAGGGTTTCAAGTTTGAGACCTTTTTGTTTTGGAAATTTTGAGTAAAGAATCTTTACTAGCTCTTTCATCGAGGCATAATCTCCACCTAGCAATGGGGTAGTGCGAGTAGCACATGGTATCTTATGCCCTTTTAAAAAAATAGAAACTTGGTCCACCAACGATTCAGCGACACTCCGACTTGTTGTGTATTTCCCTCCTAGAGCTGAAAAAAATCCTTCATAGCCTTCTTTAGAATAATGTATGACTTCAGATTTTCTCGAAGCAGAATAGGTATCCTTTTTTGAATCTAAATCTTCAACTAATGGGCGAAGACCACCGTAATAATAGTCGACATCATTTAATTTTAATTCAGCTAAACCAAAACTTGAGTTTACTTCAGATAAGAGATCAAGTATTTCTGATTCTTTTACTTGAAAGTTTTCTGGACTCTCATCATATACGGTGTCCGTTGTTCCGATGATGGTCTTATTTCGCCAGGGTATAACAAATAAGTGTGACCCATCTTTTTTTTGAAGTATGATACATTCCTTACTACAGATATTTCGAACGACTGCATGGATTCCTTTCGACCGTAACAATTTTTTTTCCGGGGCAATACCAGCTAACGCCTCGACATAATCAGCCCAGGGTCCCGCGCTATTGATTACGACTTTCCCGGAAACTAGCTTATTCTCTTTAGATTCTTTATCTTGAAGGCCAACTAGATAACCTCCACTGTTTTGTTTGGAAATTGAGCTCACTTGCACATAATTATATGCCTGCCCTCCCCTTGCCTTTGCTGAAAAAATAAATTCACTCGTATGGTGTTCAGGATTAATATTCATGTAATCATAATACTGAAACGATCCTATCAATCCTTCTCTATTGAGTGGAGAACTCTTATAAATAGTCTCTTCCTTAGAATTCCAGATATAACGTGGTATCAGGGTATCGGAAATTATTTCTTTGTTCCGATCAAATGCTAATAGATTATATAAAAACATCCCTGCCCAAAGAATTATTCTCTCGATAAATGAATGGATCGGAATAATGAAACCTAGTGGTCTCACTCCGTGGGGAGAAATTTTTGCTAAAATTCGTCTCTCTCTCAAGGATTCTCTCACCAATCCGAATTCTAGATTTTTCAAATAGCGAAGGCCACCATGAATGAGTTTGGATGTGGCTTGGCTTGTACCGGAAGCATAATCTGATTTTTCCACGAGCAAACATTTGAAACCTCGTAAAGTAGCATCCCAAAATACATTAGCGCCCGTTATTCCTCCGCCTATAACAATAATATCGTACTCTTTTTCGATTTCACTAATTCTTGATTTTTTTCTATTTTCTGCCATAAATTTCCTAACACTTTATATTCAGAAGAGACGGAATTAAGCTGAAAGTAGCAGGTAATTGACCCATATTCTCTCCATCAACATCGATAAAAACATCTTCCTCTGATGTAGCTTCAAGAGAACTGATTTGTCTTGATACTACCTTCTCTTCGTCATTCAACTTGCCTTTATAAAGTTTTGAAAATTTAGCCATCGTTTCTAAAATACCTACATCTTTGATTGCAAGGAAATCAAAGAGTCCATCCGATAAACTCGCCTTTGGCGCAAACCACATCCCCCCACCAGCATACTCACCGTTAGCACAAACAATCAATCTACTTTTCGATTCAATTGTTTCCCCATTCCCTAACTTAAGTTTGATTAACTTATTTTTATAAGTAAACAAACAAACAATAGTGTAATAAAGAAAGACAGCTTTTCCACCAAACCATTTACCGAGGCTAGATCTATTGACTTTATAAACAACTTCTCCACCCATTCCGAAGTCTGCTAAATTAAGACAATGATACTCTCCCATCGATCGATCTTCATTAGTAAACTGAACTCTTATCATATCAATTTTCCGAACGTTTCCTTCAATAATCTGTAAAATAGCTTTCCTTGGATCTTTACTCACCTTGACAGATTTCACAAAATCATTTCCTCTTCCCGCAGGAATTGGACTAAAAATTGCATTTGGATTTATTGGTTTTCCATTTTCTAGAAAGCCATTTGCTATATTCGAGAGTGTTCCATCTCCGCCTATACCTATGATCCACTTGTATCCCTGTTTGATCGACTGGCTTGTTAAAATTCGTGCAGATGTAGCGGGGGTGGTTTCCTCATAGACATATTCTATTTTTCTTTTTTCAAGTTCCTCTTTCACTGCAGCCCAAATTTTTTGTGAAACTCCTCCACCTGAAACTGGATTGAGAATTATTTTTGCATTCATTTAAAAACTCCTTATTGGTTACCGGGGAAAAGTCCATAAAATAACACATGTTCTATTGTCTCAATGTAAGACTTTTCACTTTTGATTTCTTTCTGAAAGTGACCATCTAGTAAAACCTCAACTGCACCGCGGATCATTCCCCATGCGACGGCAACATTCGGATAAGTTCCCTTATTATTTGTCAAATTTTCATTTCGCGTCTGCTTATAAATTTTTTCCAAAACCCCTAATCTTGCGGCGCGTTCGCTAAATAATTTTTCTTTCATTTCGGGTGAAACATTTTCGATATTCAAGGAATCGCCACATTGTTTCGCAACTAAATACATGTTTTTATCACCTAAACAATGTTCAATATAGGCTCTGAGAGCGACTCTTGCAATTCCAATTCCCGATGATTCTTTTAAAGCAGTTTGTAATCGCTCTCGCAATCTTACATAATCTTCAAATTGAATTCGAGCCATCAAATCGTCTTTACTTTTAAAATGAAGGTATATAGTACCTCTACCAATTTCCAATTGTTTGGCGATATCATCCATTTTAACGAGTGTTGGGTGTTTAATTTGGAATAAGCTAATCGCTGTACTTAGGATATTTTGTTCTCGAATCGCAAACTCGCGTTTTTTTCGTTCGGATACCCCCATTCTATTTTAATCCAAGTAATCCACCTGGATTCATTATACCTTTAGGGTCCAATGAGTTCTTAATGGAAGCGAGTAACTTTAAAGAATCTTTGCCAATTTCCTTTTCCATCCACGGAGTGAGCAAACGGCCAACTCCATGATGATGGGAAAGGGACCCACCATTTTTATGAATGGTATCGATCAACCCTTTATGAAAAGACTCAAAGGAACCAATTTCATTTTTTAGCTGCATCGGTGAAATGAAAATAAAATACAAGTTCGCTCCATTTTCATAGGCATGTGAGATGTGAACCATACAAGCAGTATTTGGAAAACTTTTGATATATTTCCGCGTATTCGACCATAACCCATTTAATTCATGCCATGTAACGGCCGTTTCGATGGTATCGATTCGAATACCTTCATCCATTAAATAATCTCTTAAGTAGGCACTTGAATATCTTTGGTGTAGCCACTTTTCGACGGGCGATTTACCTGTGGAAAAAGCTCCTCTTCGCTTTGCAATTTTTTTAATTTTTTGGAAAACTAATTTTGTATAGTCTGGATCTCCATCAATAATGATGTGCATCAAGGATCTTTCTCCAGATTTATAACCAATAAAACTTAAAAATTTATCCTCCTTGCCACCTTTCAGCCCACTCATATGAAATGAAATTTCAGTTTCTTCTGGGTCTTGAATTCGAAAAAAATGTGGTTTTCCAAATCCACCTTGCATAACTTCTCTCATGGTTTCGACAGCTGACTCAAAACTTTTAAAAATAAATGAACCTTTTGTCGAATTCTTTGAATTAAATTTTCGAATTTTTAATGTCGCTGAGGTGATGACACCAAACGAGCCTTCACTTCCCAAAAAAAGTTTAAATAAGTCAGGACCAATAGAACTTGCGGGATACGCTTTCGATTTTATTATTCCGGAAGGGGTAATCGCTGTTAAAGCAAGAAGAATCTCCTCCATTTTGCCATAACCTGTTGATGCTTGGCCTGCACCTTTGGCCGCTATCCATCCTCCGACAGTTGAAAATTCAAAGGACTGAGGGAAATGACCGCAAGTGTATCCCTTCTCGTTTAAAAAAGTTTCTAACGCTGGTCCGGTAATCCCTGCTTGAACTGTAACAGTACTATCAATTGCATTAAAATCTAT
>Ga0209277_10000597_pt1 | contig 18180 bp, 9 predicted proteins | sample JI81AbrownDNA_FD_187503 | JGI IMG/M metagenome (GOLD analysis project Ga0209277, IMG submission 187503) | Wastewater effluent complex algal communities from Wisconsin, to seasonally profile nutrient transformation and Carbon sequestration -... | ecosystem: Engineered > WWTP > Effluent > Algae... | reverse complement strand
TGGAGCATCTGATTTGGTAACAACGGTCTGATAAACGGACCATTCAGGATAGTTGGTGGTGATTTCAATGCCGATTTCTTTGCCAGCAGCAGCCACAACTTCAATTGCCGCCTGCCAGTCAGACCAGCCGTTCGGGCAGGTCGCAACATAGCTGAGTTTCTCGCCATTGAATTCGCGCCAGCCGTCGCCATCGGTATCGACCACACCAGCTTCATCGAGAAGCGCCATGGCGCCTTCGTAATCCTTGCCAGCCCATTGCAGGTCAGCAACAGCAGCCTTGTCATACATGGCTTGTTCACCTGGGGTTGGGTTCATGAGAGAGCGCGGAACCTGAGTGAATGTAGCTGACTGATTGGTCATCGCATTGGAGATGATAGTGTCATAATCAACAGCCATGGCAATCGCCTTGCGGACTGCAACCTGATCCAAACCATTGGAGGTCAGGTTAAAGAAGGCGGTCGGGAGGCTGGCGCCGATGCCGTATGGGGCCTCGGGAAGGTATGTGGAAATGGGCAGGTTTTCGTTCAGCCACAGTTCCTGAATGTTGGAGTTAAACTGCTGGCTAACATCTACTTCACCGGCTTTCAAAGCGGTGAAACCGGCAGCATTATCCTTGAAGATTGTATGGGCAAGGTACTTAGGAGCGGGAAGTGCGCCAAACATGCTGGCATCCTGACCCCAATAATTGTCATCACGAACGAAGACAACTTTTGTATCGTCAGCAAAATATTTGTGATAAGGGCCGGAGTAAACAACATCTTCAGCGGTATCAGCCAACAATGCGGTAGCATCGCCAGCGACGCGCTCTTCCAATGTCTCAGTCCAAGCCTTCTGGATGACATAGTTTGTGCTCAAATAGGCAGAAACGAGCAAAGGATTGACTGCTGCGCCGTCTGCGTTTAATTTGGCCTTGACCACAACGGTCTGGGCATCCACTGCTTCAATATTTTCGATGTACTCAATGTTCGCAGCGCCGGTGGGGGTGCTGTACTTAACATGAGTAGCCCAGGTATAAGCAACATCATCTGCAGTTACCGGGGTGCCATCGCTCCACTTTGCAGCAGCGTTGATCTTGAAGGTGATCTCGGTGCGAGCATCATTCCATACATAATCGCCATCAGCGAGCAGAGGATACTGCTTGCCATCAAGCATGTTGTACGCATATGGAGTTTCGAACATGGTAACGCGGGCGCTATCTTGCTGGGCAATCGCGAGCGCATTATTGTTGCTGTTGGAATAAGGATTCCAACCGACAACTGGGCCCCATTGTTGACCGTTGAAATACAGGGTCTCATTGCGGGGCAGGGAATTCGGGTCAGCAGCAGCGGCTTCAGTAGCAGCTGGGGCTTCGGTGGCGGCAGGGGCTTCAGTAGCTGCTGCTTCAGTGGCAGCAGGGGCTTCAGTAGCCGGAGTTGCGCATGCAGCAAGCAACATGCTCAATGCCACTAAAACTGATAGAACGAAAGAAACACGTTTCATCTTCTTCTTACTCCTTTTGGTTATGGTATATTTCGGAGTTAGAAATCTGCTGACCTGTCACGGAGTGCAGATTTCCACTCAACGGCGTCCGGTATCTTTCCGATATCGGGCGTCCGCTTTTTATGACGCTTGAAAGACGGTTTTATATAGTTTATATATTTGTCTTGCGCCTCCTTGAAATAAAATGTCCTGTGTTTTTGAAAAGGCACTCAAATAACTAGTGACTTTTCCTACTTCTCCCGTGCAGCCAAAACTTCTTTTGGGGAACGAGTTAGTATCCTAAAAAATGGCGGATTTGTCTTCAAATTACAAATCCCTGTTTTTCCGGTAACGTTACCGGAAAAACATAAAAAAAACTCCAGCTCTACCCGCTTTGTAGCTGGGCAGCCTGAAGTAATTTCTGACATGAGTTTCGTACAACCAACTTTGTCGGCATCTTGTGAATCTCAAACTCAAGCGATTCACCGTTGATTAATTTTATAAGCATTTGAACGGCTGCATACCCCATATCAAAGAGGAACTGATCGACCGTGGTAAGCCCCAAATGCTTGGCTTCTGAAATATTATCAAAACCCACAACAGACAAGTCAGCCGGAATATGCAACCCAAGTTCCTCAGCAACTTGATACACCCCAATCGCTGATTGATCATTGGCCGCAAATATCGCAGTCGGCGGACTACTCAAAGTAAGTAATTGACGGGCGCATTTATAAGCGGTCTTTTGGGTAAAGTCACCGGGGGCAATAAGTTCTTCATCCAACTCAATACCGGCATTAGTCAATGCATCTCGGTAACCTTTCAAACGTCGTTGTGCAGTGCCTGCATCTGAACGCCCGCTAATAAAGCCAATGCGGCGATGCCCCAAACCAATAAGATATTCCATTACATCCAAAGATCCATGATAGTTCATTCCTTGAACAGCCGGATAATTTGGATTTAATATATGAGGGTCTACTGCAACAATAGGCGCACCAGCAATAAATTCTGACGACCCGGAAGCCACGATGATAACGCCATCAGTAACAGAATTGCTCAAAAGAGAAACATAATTTTGCTCATGTGCCGTTGCGCCATTCTTCTCAATATCCCCCGTCGTATAAGCCAATAAATCAAACTGTGATTCAGCAATCGCCTTATTAACACCCCTCATAATCTCAAAGGAATATAATCCAAAATCTGGCACCACAAGCCCGATCATATTCTTTTTATGCGAACGCATACTGCGCGCCGCAAAATTTGATGTATAGCCCAGCTTATTAATCACATCAAGAACGCGGTCCTGCGTGTCACTGGCAACATCGTCTTTCTCGTTCAGCACGCGAGAAACCGTAGACACCGAAACACCGGCTGCTTTGGCAACATTTTGAATTGTTACTGCACGTTTTTTAGACATTTCAATCCAACCAAGGGGAAATGACTTGTTTTTCCGGCATCATTACCGGTATCGTTATCGGCAATTGACATTATTGCACACTATCAACGCAATGTCAACAAGTTTTAAGGTAAACATGATTTCTCTAATCTTTAGATGTGACAATCATCATTTCCCCCCTCTTTTCTGTGCGATTTTATAAAGTTTCAGCAACCGGCAACCGATTTAACGCTTCGCCCTACCCCTAGCCTGATTCCGTTTTCGAAAGAAATTCCCTTCGGCCAGACAAAATTCATCAACCGGGTTGAAAGTATGTTTCACACACAATTAAGACAAAGTTTGTGCGCTTATCTGGATTAAGACAGCATATTTCCCTATACTCAAGCCACTTTAAAAAACTATTTACAGGAGAATAAAATGCTGCAAACACCCCCCGCCATCAACCACCAGGATATTCGAGACACATTTAATGCCGATAGAAAACAGATGACCCTCATGGTCGCAAGAAAGATGCGTGTGCCCGAGGTCGAGGTTATCCGCTCCCTCGAGGGAGATATTGCCCACGAGTTGGATTCTGCCCGTTGGGAAGAAATCATCCGCGCATTTGAAGGCTTCGGCAATGTGCATGTCATCGTCTCCAACGGAGCCACCACGCTAGAAGCCTTCGGCCAGTTCGGGAAATTCAGCAGCACAGACGGTTTCTTCAACGTACAAAGCAAATCGCTCGACATGCACATCCGCAGTTGGGAGCTGGCTTCCGTATTCGCATTTCGCAAACCCAGCCACACAGATGGACGCGAAGCCCTAAGCTTTCAATTCTACGACCAGCGCGGCGAAAGCGCATTCAAAGTCTTCCTGACTTTCGGCGGAAGCGGCCCAGCCCCTGAACTCGTCCAAAAATACAATGAAATATTGGAAAAGTTCAAAAAAAACTAACAAAGATTGCTCATGGAATTCTAGTAAAATTCTACATAAATCTACATTGACCAGTGCGCCCTAAAAAGTAAAATTTCACTAATAAATAGAAGCGCGGGCGTGCAAAACGCCCTCGCATCATTTAATAGATTTGCCAAAGGTGATTATGTACCTCAAACGCTTTCAGCTTGGCCTTATTCATGTCGCAGTCGCGATGACCCTCGTCCCCATCAACAGCGCGCTCAATCGCGTTATGATCTTCGACCTCGGTATTTCAAAAACTCTCGTCTCGGTTCTCGCCGTTCTTCCCTATTTGATCTCCCCCATTCAAGTTGCCATTGGCTCATTTTCAGACCGCCACCCCATCCTCGGTTTTCGCCGCACCCCATACATTCTCACAGGTCTCATCCTTTGCGTCGTCGGCCTCATCGTCTCTCCGCAGGTAGCCTACCTCATCCACGATAACTTCGCCCTCGGCATCGCTGCCGGCTTGCTATCGTTTGGCGCCTGGGGCATGGGCTACAACCTCTCTGCCGTCAGTTACCTTTCCCTCGCCTCCGAACTTTCAGGTGAAAAGGAACGCGGAAAAACGATTGCCACCATGTTCTTCATGATGGTCATCGGTTTAATTGCGACGGGGATCAGCCTCAGCCGCATGTTGACGGTGTACACACCTGAAACTCTCTCTACTGCATTCAACATCGTCGGCGCCTCAGCCCTGACCTTGGGCCTGCTCGGCCTCATCAAGCTGGAGCCACGCTTTGAGCACTCCGCCTCTACTTCTTCCTCTGAAACATATACTATCAAACAGATGACCAGCGCCATCACCTCCAACCCAGTGGCGAAGCTCTTCTTCATCTATTTGCTTTTATTGCTCGCCGCCATCCTCGGGCAGGATGTGCTGCTGGAACCTTTCGGCGCCCAAGCCTTCGGCATGACCGTTGAGCAGACATCCCGCATCGTATCCATCACCGGCACTTTCACTTTAATTGCCTTCATCATTGCCGCCGCGCTGGAAAAACGTGTTAAAAAGAAATCTGTTGCCCAATCTGGCAACATTGGCGCGCTCGTCGGTTTTCTGCTCATCATCTTAAGCGGATTTATGCGCAGCATAAATGTTTTCTACATCGGCATCATGCTGCTGGGGTTTGGCACAGGCATTTCAACCATTGCAAACCTGTCCCTAATGTTTGATTTGACCGTTGCCGGAAAAGTCGGTTTGTATATCGGCGCGTGGGGGTTCTCGAACGGCATGTCCCGCCTGACGGGATTGCTCCTCGCTGGCGTTGTGGCTGATGCGGCCACACAGATCACAGGTCAGGCAATGAGCGGATATATCGTTGTATTTGCCATCGAAGCGTTGATGCTCTTCATCGCCGCTATCATGCTCACCCGCATTGATGTTCAGTCATTCAAAAATAAAGTGGAAGAACCATCTTTTGTAGACAAAGTTGCCCTGGCTTCGGATTAATATGGCAGACGAATGGCTTTCCCTCAGCGATGCGGCAGAAGTATTAGGCGTTCACCCCAGCACCGTCCGGCTTTGGTCTGATAAAGGCGTGCTGCCTGTGCATAAGACGCAGGGTGGGCATCGCCGCTATAAGCGTAGTGAAATCTCCCTTTGGGCAGAATCAAGCCAAAAGTCCAGAGAGATCGAGCCGGAGATCATGATGCAGGAGGTCATCCGAAATGTCCGTATGCAAATTTCGGAGGGAAGTCTGCAAGCCGAATCCTGGTATCAAAAATTAAATGAGGATGCGCGTGTTCAATATCGCATGAGTGCGCGGTCTTTGTTTCATGGCGTGATGAACTATGCTTCGGCAAGTGATGATGAGGCTGCCTCTGAGGCGTACGCCATCGGATATGAATATGCCTCGCGGGCAAGGCGCTACAACTTAAGTTATGTGGATGCAGCCAAGGCCTTTTTGTTCTTTCGCGATTCGCTGATCGAATCGGTCATCAAAGTGTACGGCGATGCAAAAGTCCCCACGGCACAGGCCTCACGAATGTATTCAAAGATGCATACTTTTACCGATGGAATATTGATCAGTCTTTTGCAAACTTACGAATCCCTTGAGCACGTCAATCGTTAAACGGGCTTCCATATCCAATTAAAGAACAAAGGCGACTGGTGACAGTCGCCTTTGCATATTACTTATTACTTTCTACTAATCGCCAAGTCCTGTATCTGGGAGCGTTGACCATTGCGTGGCATTGTTTGCGGCTTCTTCCTCGGTAAAACGTCCGTGGACGAAACCCGTACCAGCAGGGATGAGCTTGCCGATGATCACGTTTTCCTTCAAGCCGAACAACGGATCAACTGTGGAACCGATGGCTGCGCTTGCCAACACTTTGATGGTGTGCTGGAAGGAGGAGGCGGAGAGGAACGAGTCGGTGCTGAGAGATGCCTTGGTAACGCCGAGCAAAATCTCCTGGAAGCGAGCCGCCTGCTTTGATTCGGCGAGCAACTGTTCGTTGATTCTGCGAATCTCAAGGCGGTCGACTGCGTCACCGGGCAGGTACTTGGTATCGCCTGGGCGTGTGACCTGCACCTTGCTTAACATCTTGCGGATGATGACTTCAAAGTGCTTGTCATGGATGTTCTGGCCCTGTGAACGGTACACCTTCTGAACCTCGGTCATGAGATACATCTGGCAGGCATCGCGTCCCTGAATCTTGAGGATGCGGTGCGGGTTCAAAGAACCTTCTGTCAGCGGCTGACCAGCTTCGACATGCGCGCCGTCTTTGACAAGCAGACGGGATGTGTTCGGAATGTCGTCGATGATCTCTTCGCGCTGTTCGTAGGAAACGATGATCTTGCGATCCTTCTTTTCCACGGCGACTTTTCCGCCATGTTGGGCGGTGATGGTGGCTTTTTCCTTGGTGGCGAGAATATCACCAGCTAGAATTTCACCTTCATCTTTTGCGATGAATTTCCAATCTTCAGGGATGATGTATTCATCATGCACCATTTCAGCATGTTCGATGCGGATTTCGCGCATATCGGCATACTTCTCGGATTGGCGGATGTGAAGCACGCCAGCGATCTCGGCGACAACTGCTTCACCCTTTGGCATTTTGCGCGCTTCAAAAATTTCTTCCACGCGGGGGAGACCTGTGGTGATGTCGGACGCGCCGGTTGAAGCCACACCACCGGTATGGAATGTACGAAGCGTAAGCTGTGTACCAGGCTCACCGATGGATTGGGCTGCTACGATACCTACTGCGGAGCCAAGCTCCACCATTTCACCGCGGCCAAGGTCAATACCGTAGCATTTGGCGCAGATGCCGTGTGTAAGCTGGCAGGTCATTGGAGAGCGCATTTTTACTTCGGTCACACCAGCAGCAGCGATCTTCTTTGCCAGATCATGTGTGATAACTTCATTGTACTCGGCAAGCAGTTCGCCTGTGTTCGGGTCAAGCACGTTTTCTGCAACAAGTCGACTATATATACGGCTGGACATGGGCTGTCCGGCAACATCATCTATTTTGCGAATGTAGACGCCTTCATGCGTACCGCAATCGTGTTCGTTGATGATGATGTCCTGTGCAATATCCACGAGACGGCGGGTTAGATAACCGGCATCCGCAGTACGGAGAGCGGTATCGGCAAGACCTTTACGAGCGCCATGCGTGGAAATGAAGTATTCCTGCGCGGTGAGGCCTTCACGGAAGTTGGAACGGATCGGCATGGGGATGATGCGTCCCGAAGGATCAGCCATCAAACCACGCATACCCGCCAACTGGGAGATCGTGGAGAAACCACCTTTGGTTGCGCCAGAAGTAGCCATGGTGGAAAGATTGCCATCCGGGTCCATGTGACGTCTCACGGCTTCACCCACTTTGTCTGTGGTTTCCTGCCAGATCTGAATTTCGCGTTCGTTCTTTTCCTGCTCGGTGAGCAGACCGCGGCGGAAGTCACGCAGAACCACTTCAACGGCCTTCAAGGCTTCGTCAATGATGGGCTTGCGTTCCGGCGGAATGGAAATATCAGCAACGGCCAACGTGGTACCAGAGCGCATGGCATATTCAAAGCCGATGCTCTTCACGCGGTCGGCAACGTTTGTGGTGATTTCCTGCCCGCATAGTTCGTACACTTCGGCGATCAAATCCTTCACGCCGCCTTTATCAAGTTTTTCATTGACGAACTGAACCTGCTCAGGAAGCACACGGTTGAAGAGTGCGCGTCCAGCAGTTGTGTTCACAATCCGTACTTCAGCTTCAGGAAGACGATCGCCTTTGTCATCGTACCAAGTCTTCACACGAAGTTTGATCTCGGAATGCACTTCCAATTGACCAAGTGCATATGCGAGTTCCACTTCGTCAATGTCTGCAAATGCGCGGCCATCACCTTTATGAACGGCTTTCTTTTCCATGGTCAGGTAATACACACCCAGCACCATATCTTTGGACGGGGAAATGATCGGCTCACCATCAGCAGGTTTGAGTAGGTTCTTGGAAGCGAGCATGAGTTCGCGGGCTTCAGTAACTGCCTTCTGTGAAAGCGGAACGTGGACAGCCATTTGATCGCCGTCAAAGTCCGCGTTGAAAGCGGTGGTGACGAGCGGATGCAATTGAATGGCAGAACCTTCGATGAGGATCGGCTCGAACGCCTGAATACCCAAACGATGCAAAGTAGGAGCGCGGTTCAGCAATACGGGACGGTCGCCAATTACACCTTCGAGAGCTTCCCACACTTCGGGACGGTTGCGCTCAATAAGACGGCGGGCACCTTTGACGTTCGCAGCGTAATTGTTCTGCACCAAGCGCGCAATTACGAACGGACGATACAGTTCGAGCGCCATGCTCTTGGGCAAACCGCACTGATTTAATTTCAGTTGAGGACCAACCACGATCACGGAACGACCAGAATAGTCCACGCGCTTGCCGAGCAAGTTGCGGCGGAAGCGACCCTTCTTGCCTTTGAGCATATCGCTCAAAGATTTCAGTTCGCGGCGTCCACGGCGTGAAAGAGCCTTGCCGCGCTGGCTGTTGTCGATGAGGCTGTCAACAGCCTCCTGTAACATGCGCTTCTCATTGCGGATAATGACATCTGGTGCGCCGAGTTCGAGCAACCTCTTCAAGCGGTTGTTACGATTGATCACGCGGCGATACAGATCGTTGAGGTCGGAAGTCGCAAAGCGGCCGCCGTCTAACTGAACCATCGGGCGCAGGTCGGGAGGGATCACGGGCAGAACGGTCAGGATCATCCACGCGGGGCTGTTGCCAGAGCGGCGGAACGCCTCCACAACCTTCAAGCGGGTCGTGGACTTCTTGCGCTTCTGCTTGCTCTTGGTGGTGCGGACTTCGTGCCAGAGTTCTTCAGAAAGTTTATCGAGGTCAAGACGTTCGAGAATGTCGAAGAAGGCTTCGGCACCCATGTCGGCGCGGAAGACCTGTCCCCAACGCTGCTTGAGTTCGCGATAGCGAATTTCGCTGATGAATGTAAAGGGGCGAAGCTCCAACAGTTCATCGCGCAGGCGGGAGGATTGATTCGATGAGACGGAGGTTTGATTCTCCAACTCGCTGCGCAGCGCTTCCATATCCAAGTCTGCCTGAGCCTTAATGGCTCCAGCCTGAGTCTTGAGAGAATCCACTTCGCGCAGTTTCTTGTCTTTCAACTCATTCTCAAGAGATTCCATTTTCTTCTGGACCGTCTTTTGAATAAGAGTAATGTGCTTGCTGGAAACTTTGTCGTTGGCATCAATAATCTTCTCGCCAGTCGATTCAAAGACAACAGCCTTCTTTGCAGCTTCGCCCATTTGTTCCTGAAGTTGTTTTTCCAACTTCTGGCCTTCTTTAATGATGGGGTCCATCTGCTCGGCAATGCCCTCATCGTAGCCTTGTTCAAGCAATGCTTGCTTTTGCTTGAGCTCCGAGATGCGCTGGTCGCGTTTGGTTTTGATCTCCGCGATGCGGGAGTTCACATCAGTCGCCTGTTCGCGCTCGGATACCGAGATTTCATCCTCAAGGCGCTGCAAGGCTTTCTTGCGGGCTTCCTCGTCCACGTAGGTGACGATGTATTGAGCAAAATACAAAACACGGTCAAGGTTGCGGCGTGAGACATCCAACAACATGCCCATCTGAGATGGGATGCGGCGGGTGTACCAAATGTGCGCAACCGGAGTCGCAAGAGCAATGTGACCCATGCGTTCACGGCGGACAGCGGAGCGTGTTACTTCCACGCCGCACTTATCACAAGTGATGCCTTTGTATCGGGGGTTTTTGTATTTACCGCAATAGCATTGCCAATCACGGGTCGGGCCAAAGATGGCTTCACAAAACAAACCATCCTTCTCAGGCCGCAAGCGGCGATAGTTGATCGTTTCGGGTTTGAGCACCTCACCATACGACCAAGACAAAATGGTTTGAGGTGAAGCAAGGCTAATACGGAGTGCAGTTAATCCCTTGGTTTCCACTGGATTCTCTCCTAATAAAAGATTACGATTCAATAGTCTCTAAGCAGCGCATAGTCGCTTATTATCAGAGACAAACAAAGGCAAGCGCTTCGAGAGTATTTTCTCAAGCGCTTGCTGTTTATAGCTCGTTTTTATATCCAACAGAATGATTATATGCACTCAAAGGATGCCCGTCAAGGGTGTTAATCATAGAAGAGCAGGCGACTTTAAAGCTGATTCCGCCTCTTTTTCAGACTTTTGTCCTGATTCTGGCTACGTTGGCACTTCCCTCAGCTGCAAGTCAGAGAAAGCGACCCCAATTGCCGACTTCTCACTCGGCTCCACAGCAAGGTACAGCTTCCCCATGCTAAACCTGGAATCCTTGAAAGAGGTGGCCAACACGCCGTTCAGGTAAACACGAAAACTGTCCTCATTGCAAATGACCCGCAAGCGATTGACCTCATTTAAGCCAGAACGCAATGCGTTGTGATATGCCCAGGCCATTATTTTTTGAAATATCAACTCCCCTTTTGCGTCTTTCACAAATACCCCAAACGTGTATGAAGCCTGAGCAGATACCAGAAAAGCATATCCTCCATCATCTGTGAAGCGGGCATAAAACCCAGCACGGATCCACTCCTTATCACCTTCGGTATATTTGATATTCACACTGGCATCGAAATTATCAAACAGACCTGAGCTTCTCAAAGCGTAGTACGAATTCACTTGCGGAGTGAACCTGCCTCGCAACTCGGACGGCGGGCCTTTGTAGAAATTCAACTTATCCAAATTCAACGCTTCCCAACCTGGCATGATTTGGCTGCTGAAATCCGCACCAAGGAGCAAGTCGCCCATGTCGGGCTCGGGTGTGAGAGTCTTTGGGATTCGAAAGGAAGTGCCGCAAAATTCACAGGTGGCAATATCCATTTTGGCGGCCTGCGGCGAGAGAGCCGCTCCACAGTTGGGACAGGTAAGAGCCTTCATGGTTAAGGTGCTGCCGTTGGTGTTTCAGTCGGTATGATGAGCACAGGTGTATCCGTCGGGACGATGATCGCCTGCGTGGGCGTCTCGGATGGGACGGCAGTTGGCGAGGGAGTCTCTGTCGGCGTAGCTGGAGGCACGGTTGGAGTCGGCAGGCTGAGGTTAAGTCGGATGCGCTTGTCTACTTCCGCTTTATCGCCGACCAGAGTCAGGCGCAAAGTCACAATGCCATTGGGCACGCCAGATAAATTCCATGTGGCGAAAGTCCCATCTTTAACGGGATTACTGCCTTCGCCTAAAACTGTCCACGAGCCTGGGTCTTCACCCTGCCCATACTCCAGAATCCATTTCTTAAACCCTTCGCTGGCATCTGCAGTGCCTTTAACTTCAAGCGTTGGGGATGAAATAGCCTGCCCATCATTAAGACTGAACTCAATTACGGGCTGCGGGTCACCTTCTCTGCAATCGCGCTCGGGCGCGTAGTATGGATTCTTTGGCAGGTTGTTGTCTTCGAGCCATGCTTTTCCATCACCCGTTTCAAACCATGCACGAGCCCATTTGTCGGTCACGTTTAAAACCATCTCTTCCTTGCTGGGGCCTTTGCAAGCATCGGATGCCTGATAGCCTGTCCACACGTCAATGTTGATGCGGCGGGCAAGGTCCTGACTTGGCGGAAGTGGAAGCTGGTCGAACGCGAATACTTCGCTAATTTGCGAACCGCAGAAGTTGGAAGGTTCGGCTCCCGAAAGACGGCAGACGATCTTATCCACGATTCCATTCGGGCGGTTGAAGGGAGTTGGTGCGCCATTGGTGAGATACGGTACGGCAAACTCCATGAACTGTGACCAGATGGGCGCTGCTCCACTCAAGCCAGACGAGTTGACCATGGGCGTGTAATCTGCATTGCCGACCCACACGCCAGTGACGAGGTCGGGGGTGTAGCCCATTGTCCAGTTGTCGCGGATGTCGTTGGTGGTACCTGTCTTTGCCGCAACCGGGAAGGATAAATTCAGCGCGGAGTTTCGACCGAATGTGTAATTACGCGCTTCATTATCCGAAAGGATGGATGAAATGAGGTAGGCATGTTCTGCGCGGATGACTTGCTCCCCATCTTCGGGTTTGTATTCGTAGATAATGTCGCCTGCAAAATTGGTGATCTTGAGGATGGCAACAGGCGGCATTTTCTTTCCGCCGTTCGCGAAGACGGAGTAGGCGGCAGTCATATCCATCAAGCTGACATCACCACCGCCGAGGGTTAGAGACAAACCGTAATCATTGCGGGTGAGAGAGGTGATACCCAGCTTCGTCGCCATGCCAATTAGGCCTTCTTTTTCAGGCGTGTTCGGGTCATCATAAATACCGACGAATTCAAGCGCTTTGACGGCAGGGATATTGAATGAATTAGAAAGCGCCAAGCGGACAGTTAACCCACCGTGGAATCTGCCATCGTAATTTCTTGGTTCATACGGCGGATTGGCTCCATCTGGAAATTGGGTGGGGACATCCCAAATCCATGTGGAGGGCGTCCAACCTTTTTCAAATGCGGCAACGTAGGTAATGGGTTTGATGGATGAGCCTGGCTGACGCGTGGGGCTGATCGCCATGTTGATCTGGCCGGAGATGGCGGCGTTGTTGAAATCTGGCGAGCCGACCATTGCCAATATCTCGCCTGTGGATGGGCGGATGGAAACCAACGCACCGTTATGTGTGTTGTTATCCACCATTGCATTGACCTGGTTGGTGACCAATTCCTGCGCGCGATCTTGCATGATCGGGTCGAGTGTTGTGTAGATCACGAAACCAGAGCGGTAAATGGTCTGCGCATCGTACAACTCTTCAAGCTGGGCGCGGACGAAGTTAACCCAATGCGGATATTTCGCGTCAAACGAAGGCGGACGATAGGAATATGCCTTCATTTCATTCGCTGCTTGCGTTGCCTGAGTAGGATCCACGCAAACTGGCGTTTCGCTGTTGCTGACAGTGATGCAGCCTTTGTTGGAGCTTAGGTCGAACATGAGCACGAGCACTTGCTGCTGGCGCACCAGAGTGACATCGGGGTTGGTGTAAATATCGTACACGGCAGGGGATTGCGGCAATCCGGCGAGAAATGAAGCCTCACCCAGTGTCAGGTCTTTGGCTGATTTGCCGAAATAGGTTTCGGCGGCGGCTTCTGCACCGTAGGCAAGATTGCCATAATAAATTTCATTCAAGTACAGTTCGAGGATTTCATCCTTTGTATAGCGGCGGGTGATCTCTGCAGCGAGGATGATTTCGCGCGCTTTGCGTGTGACGGTACGCTGTGTGCGCTCTTCAGGCGAGAGCAAAAGCGCACGCGCCAATTGCTGGGTAATGGTGGATGCGCCGCCGCCCTCACCACCTGTGACATAGTTCTGCCATAAGGCGCGAGTGATGGCGATCGGGTCAAAGCCAGGATTGCTGTAGAAATCCTTGTCTTCGGTGGCGATGGTGGCAGCGATGAGATTCGGGGAAATATTTGCCAGCGGAATATAGTTGCGGCGTCCGGCATTGGGGTCGAGCAGTTCGTACAAGACCTGTCCATTGCGGTCGAGGATGCGGGTGGTTTCAAATTGCGAGGCGTTGTCTCGCAGGGAGCCCGAATCCGGCAGGGTGCGGGCAATGGCTGCGTATTGATAAACGAAGATCGAGCCAAGACACAGCCCAACGATCACCAGAAGAAAAGCAGAGATGATCAACCCGCGTAGAAAACAGCCTGTGTTCCCTTGCAAGAAACTTCCAAAGGATGAAAGTCTGTCCGTCAACGATGGTTGAGATTGCGGCGGCTCGTATGCAGGTTGTTGGTATGTTGGGCGCTGCTGATTAACAGGTTGTTGATATTTCGCCGGTTGATATGCCGCAGGGGTAACACGCGTGCCCTCCAGATCAATCTCATCCACGCGGCGGGGCAAGGGCATGTTGTCTTTGTCCAGTGCGGGGCGGGTGAAGACAGGGGTGGTGCCATCTGTCTTCGGAGCAGGAACAGGCTTGGGCGGAGTCTGAGGCGCGGGGGTTAAGTCGGCGCGAGTCTCTTCTTCGGATCTTAATAGTCGGCGTAGTCTATCGTTATCTTCGTTACTCATGGGGTCTCTCTTCAATTGGCAATTGACAATTCCTAATTACCAATTGAAAAAACTATTTCGGTTTGCTTAATACCAATAAATTCAATGTGCCTTTTTGACAAACTTCATCGTTTTGATTGCGGGCTTCCACCGAGGCGATCAATGAGCCGCCGCCGATGCGAGGCAGGGCTTTAGTTTCGCTGATGGTCAAAATGGCATGGACGGTGTCGCCGATGAAAAACGGCTTGACGAACCGCCAATCTTGAATTTCGCGGAAGGCAAGTACCGTTCCTTCGAGCAGACCCGTTTGCATGATGAGTCCAACCGAGATGGACATGCCCAACAAGCCATGTGCAATGCGTTGACCAAATTGAGTTTTGCTTGCAAAGGCCGCATCCGTGTGAATCTGGTTGAAGTCACCCGTCAGCCCGGCGAAGGAGAAAATTGCATCCTCGCTGATGGTGCGACCTATGGTTTTGACGCTCTGTCCCACTGTAAATTCTTCGAAGTAAAGTCCTGCCATGGTGTAGTCTCCTCGTCTGTTTGTCTTTTAGTCTGATAGTCTGATGGTTGACGAAACGACTACGCGACTATCAAACTAAATTATACCCGTTTGACCATCCATCATTCTGCCCGTACAATAGGCCCCATGCGCGACTGGTCATTATCTCTCGGCGACCCGCTCCACCTCACATTGGCGGCGGATGCCCGCCTTTGCAAGCCGGATTACGTCAATGACCACATTTGGGAAGTGGAGCTTGGCAACGCCGACCCTGAACGAGCCGCTATTGCGCTCAACACAACCTTTGGCTTGCGCGCCCGTTCGATGCGCATTTTCCTGCGCTTTCACGAAGGCGGCAACACGGTTACAGACCCTAACACCTTTGTCACCAAACCGTCACTGCGCCGCTTCTACCCAAACTTCCTAACCCTCGATTTTGTTCCCCTCGAAAACCTTTTTGTCAGCACCGATTTCTGGGTCCCCGAATCCCATGCTGTGGCTGGGCGCGTGACGCTCACCAACAAAAGCAATGCCGTCCGCCAAATAAAATTAGAAGTCTGCGCCACGCTGATGCCGTTAGATGGACAATCCATCGTCCCGACTCAACAACAACTTGTGAACATTTTGGCGGGACAGACCAGCGGAATCGCACCCGTGATCTTTACGACTGGCGGCCCCAAACACGGCCCCGGCCCCTACCCCTCGCTCATTCTGGACTTGGAACTTGGTCCGGGTTCCACACGGACATTAGCCTTCGCTGAAGCCGCTCTCGACACCATCCCAGAAGCCTTTGAACTCGCCCGCAAAACCGCCGCCCGCGCATGGCAGGCGGAACTCGCGCGCATCGAAATGCTGGACGCCTCACAAGTGTTGGACATCCGCACCGGAGATACCGATTGGGATGCCGCACTTTCGTTCAGCCAAAAAGCCGCGCACGCCCTGTTTTTCAGCGGCAATGGACATTTGCCCAACCCATCCTTCGTGAACGCCCGTCACATTGACCACGGTTTCTCGCGCAAAGGCGACGGCACCGACTACCCTCCCGCATGGAACGGACAATTTCCGCTGGATGCGTATTATCTTTCCAGCATTTTGCAAGGCGCTCCGAATGTGACGAAAAACCTGCTGCTCAACTTTTTATCCACGCAGGACGAAGACGGCGAAGTAGACGGCAAACCCGGCATCGCAGGTCAGCGCGGAAAATTCCTCGCTGCTCCATTGCTTGCCAGCCTCACATGGAAATATTATCAAGTTACGCAAGACGAAGTTTTTCTTTCCGAAACTTTCCCTAAATTAATTAAATTCTTCTGGTCGTGGTTCTCCGGTCTACATGACCGCAACCGAGACGGCGCCCCCGAATGGGACAATATTCTGCAAACCGGTTTTGAAGACAACCCGATCTTTGATGTCTGGCATCCGTGGTCGCAGGGCTTGGATATTTCGCTCGTACATAGTCCATCACTCGAAGCCATGTTGTATCGCGAAGCGCAGTCGCTTGCGAAGATCGCAAAGAAACTTGGCAAGCCGAGTGAAGAAACTTCCCTCGTGATCGCACAGGCAGAAACTCTCAAAACATCCATCGAAGCAAGTTGGAATTCGCGCAACAGTTTTTATTCCTACCGTGAGCGCGAAACGGGATTGGTTTCAACAAGCAAGCTCATCGCCAAGCGCAAAGGGGATGGCAACATGCGCCCGAAGTTTGATTCAGAGACGCCCATCCGCTTATTGATCGAGATCCAGACCAAAGATCCAGGTGCGAAGCGGCCCGAAGTGGAGATCAGCGAATACTTCACCAAATCCAAAGGCATTGTAGAAAATATCCCCGGGCATCAATTCCAATGGCGTACGGGCGGGCTGGTGGCAACGAGCCAAAAAATCTACTATCGCATCGGGCGCATCACCGTCACGGGCTTGGATGAAAAAGACAAGATCACCGTCAGCATCATCGACACGAACGGTGAAGACATTACATTGGCATTGCCGCTCTGGGCAGAGATGCTTGAAAAGCAAAAAGCCTACGCCATGATCGGACGTAACGTGATGACCGCCGAACGCTTTGACCGCCCCTTTGGGATGCAGTTCCTGCCGATCTCTCCCGACCCCGAAGCTGAAACTGTTTCAATGAGCGTGAGCATCCCCTGGAACATGCTCATCGCCGAAGGCCTGCTGGCTTACGGATTCCGCGCCGAAGCCACACGTCTGACCGCGCATTTGATGAATGGCGTTATCCAGAACTTAAAACAGAACCGCGCATTTTATCAACGCTATCACGCTGAAAAAGGTGCAGGCATTGGCGAACGCAATTCCCTGCACGGACTTGCTCCAGTCGGTTTATTTATGCAAGCCCTTGGCGTGACGATCCTTTCATCCACGCGGGTGAAGCTCGAAGGAAAGAATCTTTTCCCCTGGCCTGTCACAGTGAAATACAAAGGACTCACCATCGTCCGAGGCATGGAACAGACCACGATCACATTCGTGAATGGCGAGAGTATTATTGTGAAGGAAGAAACTCCCTGCATCGTTGAGATGTAATATAGATGAATATTTGCAGGTCACGCTTGACGCGTGACCTGCTTTTTGTTTAACGAGAATTAATCTTGACGCAATAAAGCATGGTATAAAAAACAAGAGGATTTTGAATTTAATGTTAACCATAAAAACATGACAATGAACAAACTACTTGACCATCTCATCTTTTTATACGGAAAAGACAAAGCGCCGCAGTTGTATGAGCGTGCGCAAAACATGGTAGATGGATATCGCACGCGAACGCGCAGCGTTACACACAACGGGGAACTGACAGAACGCGACTCCATGCTCATCACCTACGGCGATCAGGTTCAAACGCCAAACGAAAAACCCCTGCAAACCCTCAACAAATTCTGTAAACAATATTTGACCGACATCGTCAGCGGGATTCACATCCTGCCGTTCTATCCGTGGACATCGGACGATGGTTTCTCGGTGGCAGATTATCGCGAGATCGATCCGAACCTGGGTGACTGGGACGATGTCTCATCCATGCAAAGCCATTTCTGCTTGATGTTCGATGGGGTCATCAATCACATCTCTTCGCAAAGTGAATGGTTCAAGGGCTTCCTGCGAGACGACCCGCAATACCAGGATTATTTTATTGCCATTGAAAATTCACCCGAACTTTCGCGGGTGGTGCGTCCGCGGGCACTGCCATTGCTGACTCCGTTCACCACTCCCTCAGGTGAAAAGCTGGTGTGGACGACCTTCAGCGAAGACCAGATCGACCTTAATTTCAAAAACCCCGAAGTCCTGCTGGAAATACTTGATATTCTGCTTTTGTACGTGGAGCGTGGGGCGACATTTATCCGTTTGGATGCGATTGCCTACTTGTGGAAGGAAATTGGCACGACCTGTATTCATCTTTCGCAGACGCATCACGTTATCCAATTTTTGCGCGCAGCGTTGGATGAAGTAGCCCCG
>Ga0209277_10000596_pt1 | contig 18189 bp, 11 predicted proteins | sample JI81AbrownDNA_FD_187503 | JGI IMG/M metagenome (GOLD analysis project Ga0209277, IMG submission 187503) | Wastewater effluent complex algal communities from Wisconsin, to seasonally profile nutrient transformation and Carbon sequestration -... | ecosystem: Engineered > WWTP > Effluent > Algae... | reverse complement strand
CCTGGGCCAGGGCTTCGAGTTTCTTGACGGCCACTTCGCGGCTCATGGGGGCCAGGCCACAGTTGGTACAGGGGAACAAGCGATTGCGTGGCACATGCTGCAGCGCCATGCCAATGGTGTCGGCAATCTGCTCGGGCGTTTCGATCACATCGCTGGCCACATCGATCACACCCACCATCACGTCCTTGCCCTTCAGCAGGTCCATCATCTCGGGCGGCACATGCGAGTGGTAGCACTCCAGGCTGACCTGCTGGATGCTGCTGGCCGCCAGCGCCGGGAACACCTGCGCATACTGGCGCCACTCGCCGCCCAGGGTTTCCTTCCAGTCGGTGTTGGCCTTGATGCCGTACCCGTAGCAGATGTGCACGGCCGTGGTACAGGTCAGGTTGCGGGCCGCAATCTCCAGCGCCTGCACGCCCCAGTCGGCCGCGTCCTGCATGTAGACGTTGAAGGCGGGCTCATCGAACTGGATGATATCCACGCCGTCGGCCTGCAGGGCCAGCGCCTCCTGGTTGAGCAGCTCCGCAAAGGCGAACGCCATGGCCTTGCGGTCGCCATAAAAGCGGTCGGCCACGGTATCCACAATCGTCAGCGGGCCGGGCAGCGTGAACTTGAGTTTCTTCTTGGTGTGGGCGCGGGCCAGCTGGGCCTCGAACGCATGCACACGGCCCTTGAGACGCAGCGGCGCGATCACCTGCGGCACCATGGCGTCGTAGCGGTTGTTGCGGATGCCCATCTTGACCTTGTTCTCAAAGTCAATCCCTTCGACCTGCTCCAGAAAACCATGCACAAAGTGCTGGCGGCTTTGTTCGCCGTCGCCCACGATGTCCAGGCCAGCGTCCTCTTGCTCCTTGATCCACAACAGCGTGGCATCCATCTTGGCCCGTTGCAGCTCGGGGCCAGCCAGCTTCCACTGGGGCCAGAGCTTTTCGGTTTCCGAGAGCCAGGATGGCTTGGGCAGGCTGCCTGCGATGGCGGTTTCAAACATGGTTTCTCCTTGTGGTTTTAGGTCGTAGTGCGCTGGTAATCCGGCAGGCGGGCGCCACAGTGCAGGCAGTAATTGGCCTCGGGCGCGTGGCCTTCGGTCAGGCATTCGTGGCAGGTGCGGGTGGTGACGGTTTCGCGGCCGCGCTGGCCGGTCATCTCGGCGGTAACGATGCCGGTGGGCACGGCCAGCGTGCCCCAGCCCAGCAGCATCATGACCGAGGCAATCAGCCGCCCCAGATCGGTCTTGGGCGTGATGTCACCAAAGCCCACGGTGGTCATGGTGGTGACGGCCCAGTACACCGCAATGGGAATGCTGGTAAAGCCATTGGCCGGCCCTTCGACCACGTACATGAGCGTGCCCATGACCAGCACGATCATGAGCACCGCCGCCAGAAACACCATGATCTTGCGCCGGCTGGCCTGCAGCGCCCGCCCCAGCGACTGGTACTCGGACATATAGGCCGTGAGCTTGAACACCCGGAACACGCGCAGCAGGCGCAACACCCGCACATCAATCAGCGCATGCACCTCGGGCACCAGCAAGGCCAGATAGGTGGGCAACAGCGCAAGCAAATCGATCACACCATAAAAGCTCAGGGCATAGCGCAACGGATGGCGCACACACAGCAGGCGCGCCACATACTCCACAGTAAACACCAGGGTGAAGCCCCACTCCAGAATGTCGAACACCGTGCCCAACCGCGCGTTGATGCCGTGCACGCTGTCAAGCACCACCACCGTGACACTGGCGAGGATGATGGCAATCAGCCACTGGTCAAACAGCCTGCCTGCGCGCGTGTCCGCCTCAAAAATAATGGTGTAAAGCCGGAGCCGCCAGCCGTCCAGCGGCTTGCCCCATGCGTCGTTCGATGCCACTGCCATTAGCGTCCTCTTGTTATCGTCCTTCTGCTTCCTGCAATACCCGCCACATCACTTTACCGGCCCCGCTCTTGGGCAGGGCGTCGACAAACTGGATGGAGCGCGGGGCCTTGTAGACCGCCATATTCTCATGGCACCAGGCCAGCAGCTCCTGCTCGGTCACCAGCGCATGGCTGGCGCGCTTGACGACCACCGCCTTGACCGACTCGCCGCGGTAGGCGTCTTTGGTGGAGATGATGCAGGCTTCCTGCACTGCAGGGTGGCGGAACATCAGCGCTTCCACCTCGGCCGGCCAGACCTTGAAGCCCGAGGCATTGATCATGCGCTTGAGCCGGTCGGTCAGGAAAAAATAGCCGTCTTCGTCCACATGGCCCAGGTCGCCCGAGCGGAAAAAGCGCTTGCCGTCGAGCTCCACGAATACGGCCTCGGTGGCCTCGGGCCGCTTCCAGTAGCCCTTGAACACTTGCGGACCGTGGATCAGGATTTCGCCTTGGCCGCCGGTGGGCATTTCCGCCAGCGTGTCCGGGTCCACCACGCGCGCATCCACCCCCATGAACGGAATGCCCAGGCACTGCTGCTTGGGGGCATCGGGCGGGTTGCTGTGCGACGGGGCTGCGGTTTCGGTCAGGCCATAGCCCTCCACGTAGCGCAGGCCAAACTGTTCCCACAGGCGCTGGGCCACGGCCTGTGGCATGGCCGCACCGCCACCGCCGATGTAGACCAGGCTGGAGAGGTCGTACTGCCCGAAGTTGGGGCTGGCCATAAGGTCAATCACCATGGTGGGGATGTTGGTCCAGTGCGTGATCTTGTAGCGGGAAATCAGTTGCCCCGCCAGCTCGCGGTCCCAGCGCGGCATGATGACCAGCGTGGCCCCGGCGGCCATGTTGGTGTGCATCAGACTCACCATGCCGGTGATGTGGAACATGGGCACCACCATCAGCGTGACGTTTTCCATGGTGCCATTGCCCCACAGGCCGCTGGCCACGGCGTTGTGCATGATGCTGCTGTGGGTGTGCATGCAGCCCTTGGGCAGGCCGGTGGTGCCGCTGGTGTAGGGCAGCACGGCCAGGTCGGCCGGCCCCACGGTCAGCGCCGGCGGCGCGCCTTCGGTGGACAGCGCAGCCTCCCAGGTGTGCACCTGGCCGCTTGTCAGCGCAGGCAGGGCGTGGCGCGTGCACAGCCAGTCGCGCCAGGCGGCGGGCATGGCGCCCTCTTCGAGTGCGCCGGGGTCAAATGCATCGGTAAAGTGCGACACCAGCAGGTGCTGCAGGCGTTGTGCGGGCTCCAGCGCATCGCTGGCGCGGGCCAGTTCGGCTGCCAGGTCCGAGGTGGTGATAGCCACGCGGGCATCGGCGTCGGTGATGAAATGTTTGAGTTCTTCAGCCCGGTTCATCGGGTTGACCGGCACCACTACGGCGTTGGCGCGCAGGATGGCAAAGTGTGCAATCACCAGTTGAGGGCAGTTTTGCATGTTGAGCACCACCCTGTCGCCCTTTTCGACCCCCAGCCCCCGTAAACAGGCCGCAAGGCGCTCTGATTTTTGTAGCAGTTCGCGGTAGGTCACCACCCGTCCGAAGAACACCAGAGCCGCCTTGTCCGGATAGCGCCGGGCGTTGACCTCCAGGTTGTCCCACAGCGAGGTGGCAGGCACCGTAATGGCGCGTGGCAGGCGCTTGGGCCAGAAACGGTAATGGGGACGGTCCATGAAAGCTCTCCTAGATTGCATTGCCCTGCACGATAAGGGATGCCCGCGCGGCGAATGTCCCAACGGTGACTATGCCTCGTTGGCACGGAATCTGCGTGTACCAGGGTCAAGAGTAAACCCTTACGCGGGCGCCTGTGCGATGGCGCTAAAGTCAATCACCCTTGCGCAGTGGCCCTCGCCGCTGCGCAATCTTTCTTTTCTTTCGATCTGGAGTACCTGCTGATGAAATTCAACACGCTTAAAAACGTTGCCACCGTGGTGGCAACCCTGGGCACCCTGGCTGCTGCACCCGCCTTTGCCGGCAAGACCCTCGATGGCATCAAGGCCCGCGGCCAGGTTATCTGCGGTGTGCACACCGGGCTGGCCGGCTTCAGCGCAGCGGACTCCAACGGCAAATGGTCCGGCATTGATGTGGACATCTGCCGCGCCGTGGCAGCCGCCGTGCTGGGCGATGGCGAGAAAGTGAAATTCGTGCCTCTGGTCGCGCAGGCGCGCTTTACCGCCCTGCAGTCCGGCGAAGTGGACGTGCTGTCGCGTAACACCACCTTCACGCTGACCCGCGATGCATCGCTGGGCCTGAGCCAGACCGCCGTGACCTACTACGACGGCCAGGGCTTCATGGTGCCGGTCAAGAGCAAGATCAAGAGCGCCAAGCAGCTCAAGGGCCAGACCGTGTGCGTGCAGTCCGGCACCACCACCGAGAAGAACCTGACCGACTACTCCAAGGCCAATGGCCTGAACGTCAAGCCCGTGGTGTTTGAGAAGCTCGACGCCGTCGAAGGCGCCTACTTCTCGGGCCGTTGCATTGCCTACACCACAGATGCCTCCGGCCTGGCATCGGTGCGCAACAAGTCGGCCAAAAATCCGGCCGACCACCTGATCCTGCCAGAGCTGATTTCCAAGGAGCCGCTGGGCCCACTGGTGCGCCGTGGGGATGACGAGTGGGAAGCCATCGTGAAGTGGACCATCTTCGGCCTGCTCGAAGCCGAGGAGTACGGCGTGACTTCCGCCAACGTGGACCAGCAAAAGGCTACCAGCAAGGACCCCGTGGTGGGCCGCCTGCTGGGCACCACCGAGGACACCGGCAAGCTGCTGGGCCTGGACAAGGACTGGCTGGCACGCGCAGTCAAGACCACCGGTAACTACGGCGAAATCTTCGAACGCAATGTGGGCCCCAAGTCATCCCTGCAACTGCCCCGCGGCCTGAACAACCTGTGGAACAAGGGCGGCATCCAGTACGCACCGCCCATCCGCTGAGCACGGACTGAAACACGGGCAAGGTCGCTTGCCCGCGCTTGACAAAGGGCAGATGCAATCGTTTTTGCGCTGCCCTTTTTCACTGACAATCCACCGTACTTCTTTTGCCCGAAGGACCACGATGTCCCCCACTCCCTCCGCTCCACCCAAAAAGAAATGGTCCTGGCGCAGCCAGGCGTTTCGCGCGCTGGTCTACCAGATTGTTGCCGTCGCGGTGATCGCACTGACAGTGCTGTACCTGGCCAACAACACCGCCACCAATATGCGTGCGCGGGGTATCCAGAGCGGCTTTGACTTTCTGGGCAGTGCCGCCGGGTTTGACATTGGCGAGAGCCTGTTTGCCTTTGACTCTGGCGAGTCCTACTGGCGCGCCTATCTGGTGGGCATGGTCAACACCCTGCGCGTGGCGGTGGTGGGGATTATTTTGACCACGGTGATGGGTACGCTGATTGGCGTGGGGCGCTTTTCCCACAACGGACTGGTGCGCGGCCTGTGCCGGGCCTATGTGGAGCTGTTCCGCAATATCCCGGTGCTGCTGCAGCTGCTGATGTGGTACCTGCTGTTCACCGAGGTGCTGCCCGCGCCTACCGAGCCCTGGGTACTGGGACCGCTGTTCCTCAGCAAGGGCGGGCTGAATTTTCCAATTCCCGTGTGGGCCACCGGCCATGTGCTGGCGGCCTGGGGCGCGGTGGCAGGTTTGGCCGCTGCCTGGGCCTACCGGCGGTATGCACGCAAGGTGTTTGAAGCCACCGGACAGGCGAAAAGTCTGTTCTGGGTGCCCCTGGTCATTGTGCTGACAGGCACCCTGCTGGGCTGGTTGCTGGGCGGCGCGCCCACCGCCATGAACGTACCGTTCAAAGGCGAGTTTGCCGTGGAAAGCGGTGGCTCGCTCACCCCCGAATACCTGTCGCTGCTGCTGGGCCTGACCGTCTACACCGCGGCTTTTGTGGCCGAGGTGGTGCGCGGTGGCATTCAGGCTGTGCCCACAGGCCAGTCCGAAGCCGCCAGCGCGCTGGGCCTGAGCCGTGGCCAGACCATGCGCCTGGTGATGTTGCCCCAGGCGCTGCGGGTGATCATTCCGCCACTGACCAACCAGTACCTCAACCTCACCAAGAATTCATCGCTGGCGGTGGCCATTGGCTACCCCGATGTGGTGTCGATTGCCAACACCGCCATCAACCAGACCGGCCGCGCGGTGGAGTGCATTGCCATCATCATGCTGGTGTACCTGAGCACATCGCTGTCGACCTCGCTGCTGATGAACTGGTACAACGCGCGCGCGGCCATCAAGGAACGTTAAGGACACGCCATGACCTCAAAGACGTTTCAACCCATTCCCCCGCGCCCGGCACCAGTGCGCACCGAAGGCGCTCTGGCCTGGTGCAAGATCAATTTGTTCAGCGGCTGGCAGACCACGCTGGGCACCCTCCTCGTGGGCGGGGTGCTGCTCGCGCTGCTGCCGCGCCTGGTCCAGTGGGCGCTGATCGATGCCGTGTGGGTGGCCGACTACCAGGCCTGCCACGATGCCAGCGGCGCCTGCTGGGGTGTGGTGCGCGAAAAATTCCGCTTCATCCTGTTTGGCCGCTACCCGTTTGACGAACACTGGCGTGCCCTGATCTGTACCGTGATGCTGCTGGCGCTGATCATGGCCAGTTGCACCCGCGCCTTCTGGAAACCCTGGCTGGGTGCGCTCTGGGCCGTGGTGTTGGTGGTTTATTTCACGCTGATGCGTGGCGGCGTGCTGGGTCTGGAGCGGGTCGAGACCGACCTGTGGAGTGGCCTGCCGCTCACCATCCTGCTGGCCTCGCTGTCGATGGTCATGGCGTTTCCCATTGCGCTGTTCATCGCGCTGGGGCGCAGCTCGGCCATGCCGGCCATCCGCAGCTTGTGCACCGTGTATGTGGAGCTGATCCGTGGTGTGCCACTGATCTCGGTACTGTTCATGGCGTCGTTCATGTTCCCGCTGCTGATGCCGCAGGGCTTCAACATCGACGTGCTGATTCGGGTGCTGGCTGGCATCACGCTGTTTGCCGCGGCCTACATGGCCGAGGTGATCCGCGGCGGCCTGCAGGCCATTCCCAAAGGGCAGATTGAAGCCGCGGCCACGCTGGGCCTCTCCTACTGGCAGACCCAGCGCAAGATTGTGCTGCCCCAGGCCCTGGCCATGGTGGTTCCGGGCATCATGAACAACTTCATTTCCACGTTCAAGGACACCTCACTGGTGGCCATCGTGAGCCTGTACGAACTGACCGGCGCCATGGGCATGGCCATGAACTCGGATGCCAACTGGCGCCCCTTCCGCATTGAAGGCTACCTGTTCATCGCCCTCATTTACTTTGTGTTCTGCTACTCCATGTCGCGCTACAGCCAGTGGATCGAGGCGCAGGTCAACAAGAGCAAGCTCCGCTAAGGATTTTCCATGTCAGAACCCATCATCACCTTCGACAAAGTCAACAAGTGGTACGGCAACAATTTTCACGTGCTGCGCGACATTGACCTCACCGTCACCAAGGGCGAGCGCATCGTCGTCTGCGGCCCCTCGGGCTCGGGCAAGTCCACCCTGATCCGTTGCATCAACCGTCTGGAAGAGCACCAGCAGGGCCACCTGACGGTGGACGGCGTGGAACTGACCGACGATGTGAAAGCCATTGACGACGTGCGCAAGAAAGTCGGCATGGTGTTCCAGCAGTTCAACCTGTTCCCGCACCTGACCGTGCTGGAAAACCTGACGCTGTCGCCCATGTGGGTAGGCAAATTGCCCAAAAAGGAAGCCGAAGAAAAAGCCATGGAGCAGCTCCGGCGCGTGCGCATTGCCGAGCAGGCCAGCAAGTACCCACTGCAACTCTCGGGCGGTCAGCAGCAGCGCGTAGCGATAGCGCGCGCCCTGTGCCTCACGCCCAAGATCATGCTGTTCGACGAGCCCACCAGCGCGCTGGACCCCGAGATGATCAAGGAGGTGCTGGACGTGATGATCGAGATGGCTGGCCAGGGCATCACCATGATCTGCGTCACGCACGAGATGGGCTTTGCCAAGGCCGTGGCCGACCGTGTGATCTTCATGGACCAGGGCCAGATCGTCGAGCAGAACAACCCGCACGATTTCTTCAACAACCCGCAGAGCGAACGCAGCCGGGACTTCCTGTCGAAGATCCTGGGGCACTGAGCCCCAGAGTGCGCTTCTAGAGGTATTCGCTGGCCTTGAACCTTCGCGTCTGGAGCCAGTATTCCCACGTGTAGCCGGGCCACAGGGTGTCGATCTCGCCCTGGGCGTTCTGGTACCAGCTCTTGCAGCCGGAGGACCACACCGTGCTCTTCATCTTCTGCTGCATCACGGCATAGTCGTCGCGCTGCACGTCGGGTCGCAGCCGCAAAGCATTCTTGCCGCTGGCGCGCAAAGACTGCAGGGCTTTGACGACGTAGTGCACCTGGCACTCGATCATGAAGATGATCGAGTTGTGGCCCAGCCCGGTGTTGGGCCCGACCAGCAGAAACAGGTTGGGAAAGCCTGCCACCGCAATGCCCAGCCGCGTGGCGGCTGGCTGCGCGCCCCAGAGCTTGCCCAATTCCAGCGGCTCGCCGTTGGCCGATTCGCCATAGACCTGCATCGGCGCGACAAACTCGGTGGCCTTGAAGCCTGTGCCCCACACGATCACATCGCAGGGGTACAGCACACCGTCGGCACCGACCACACCCTCTGGCGCAATGCGTGCCACGCCCTGCGTCACCAACTGCACGTTGGGCCGCTGCAGGGTGGGAAACCAGGTATTGGAGATCAGCAGGCGCTTGCAGCCCGGGTTGAAGTCCGGGGTCAGGGCCTGGCGCAGGGCTGGGTCCGCCACCTGGCGTTGCAGATGGTGACCCGACAGCTTGCGCAGCATGTTCTGCACGCGTCTGGAGCCCATAAAACCCATGCCCACCATCTCGTTGAACCAGTAGACGCGCCATCGGCTCAGCCGCTGCAGGCCCGGCACATGGCGGTACAGCCAGAGCCGGGCGGCACCGTAAGGTTTGTCCCAGCGGGGCATTACCCATGCAGCGGTGCGCTGGAAGACATCCACGTGCGCGGCATCGGGCGCAATCTCGGGCACAAACTGAATGGCACTGGCGCCGGTACCTACGACGGCAATGCGCTTGCCCTTGAGGTTCACGTCATGGCGCCAATGGCCTGAATGGAAGGTTTCGCCGGCAAAACTGCCCAGACCCGGAAGATCAGGAATGGCCGGCTTGCTCAGCGGCCCGGTGGCCAGCACCACATGGCGCGCCAGCAGGGGGGGCTGCCCCTCCACCGCCAGTTCCCAGCACGATCGGTCTGGGAGCCAGCGCATGCTGCGCACATCGCTGTGAAAGCGGATCAGCGGGCGCAGGCGGTAGGTGTCCGTCAGCCGCAGGATGTAGTCCTGGATTTCAGGCTGCTGCGGATAGGGGCGTGTCCAGCGCGTATTGGGCTCAAACGAAAAGGAATACATGTGTGAGGGCACATCGCAGGCGCACCCCGGGTAGACGTTGTCGCGCCAGGTGCCTCCCACTTCGCCACTGCGCTCCAGAATGGCCACGTTGTCCACGCCACTCTCACGCAACCGTATCGCAGCACACAGCCCGCCAAACCCGGCACCCACAATGGCAACATCGATGATTTTCATGCCCCAAACGGTACCACGCAGTCCCGCGGGAAAGGGCAGCAACCCACTGCAGACACTGGGTAACTAGGGTGACGCAGCCACCAGCCGTGGCCCCAGCTTTTCGTCGGTCCAGCGCATCAAATCGATCCACATCTGGCGGATCTCGGCGTCCTGCGGCGTGCGCAGGGCATGGGGCAACTCGATGGTGACCACCGGTACCCGCTTGTGGATGCCACCGTAGTTGCCCAGTGACCCCGGGGAAATCCCTACCTGGTCCAGATACAAGCGCCCGAGCCGGCTTGGTGGAACCGAGGGGCCATCGAAGTCGAGCACACCGTAGGGGGCGTGCACGCTAACGATCAGGTTGGGCTTGAACGTGTTCATCTGTTCATGCAGGAAACGCGACTCCGGCTCCGACAGGGGCTTGTTCCCGGGCCAGCGCCGTGGGTCCTTGCGGGTGCGGTTTTCCCAATAGACGCGAGCGTCCCGTGCCCAGTTGGGCGTGGGGAAATTGCGGTTGAGATCCACCCCGCTGGCATTGGTGCGCCGTGCGGGTCTGGCAAACAGCCCGTCAGGATTGATCGCCGGAATGAAGCGCCAGTGCACCGGGAGCTGGGTGTCGGACAGCGGTACGCTGGCCAGGGAGATCCAGTGGAACACCAGGGCACTGGACGACATTTCGTCGCCGTGGATGCCGCCGATCACCAGCACGCGCAAGCGGGCATCGTCCGGCTGGATATCCCGGCCATAGATGGCCCGCCCCTGCACCGAACGCGCCTGCATGTCGCGCAAACCCGCGGATTCGCACAAAACCGGCCGCACATTCGGGAGTTTTAAAGGAAACTCCTTGCAAGCCCCCGTCTTATCTGCATGAGCAGCTACGGAAAGCATAGCAAACACCGCTGAAATGCAGATTCGCAGGAACATGGGCCCATTGTAGGTTGGTCAGGCGTTAGCCGGACGAACACACGGGTGACATGCTGCTGCCCTGAAATTCGGTTAAATTCGTCCGATGCTTTCACCCGTGCGGCAACGCCAGGCTCACCCCCCCAATTTCTCGCTCCCGGAGTTCCGCTCCGCGTTGGGCATGTTTGCCACGGGCGTCACCATCGTTACTGCGCGGACCGCGCAAGGCAGTCTGGTCGGTCTGACGGCCAATTCGTTCAACTCGGTTTCCATGTCGCCCCCGCTGGTGTTGTGGAGTCTGGCCCGCACAGCAGGCTCGATGGCGGCATTCAGCGCGGGCTCCCACTACGCCATCAACATCCTGAGTGCCAGCCAGCAGGACCTGGCACGGCAGTTTGCGGCACAGGGTGTGGACCGGTTTGCCAATGTGGAGTTCACGCATGGCACCGAAGGCGCGCCTTTGATCCAGGGGGCTGTGGCAACCTTTGAATGCTTCAACCGTAGCCAGTACCAAGAGGGTGACCACGTCATCTTCGTGGGCGAGGTCGAGCGGTGCGCGTTCCAGCCGGGTGCATCGCCCCTGCTCTACCACGGCGGAAAGTTCTACGCCGAGCACCCGCTGTAGGCGGGCACCGGGGTGGTCTAGCGGTCGATGGAGTTGTCGGCGTCGGTCAGCGCACTGCGGTAGGCGCCACAACCAATCAACAGGTCATCGGTCAGCGGCAACACATAGGAAGATTTGCCTTTGACCGTGCCAGTGGCCAGGTTGATGATGTTGTATTCGACCCAACCGCCCCCCTGATCGCAACGGTGCCATGCATCGTCGAGCAACTGCTGGGCATCCACCCCTGGCGCGTCGAACAGGCTGGAACCTACCCGTTTGCGGTCCGCACCCATGACGCGGTACACGCCCTGGCGGTCAAACACAAACACATACAGATCGCGGTCCACAAAGCCGCCCTGTGGATCGTGGAATACCGCGGAAGCCTGCTCGTAGCCAATCTCCTGCACCAACTGGTGCGCACGGGTCGTCAGGGCCATCGCCTCGTCAGCCGTACCCTGACGCAGCTTGATGTAGGTCACCGCGTCTTCCAGCTGCCTGGAGCGCTGCATCAGACGGGCTGAACGGTGGGAGGTGCGATCGACCAGCCCCGAGTTTTCGATGGTGACCTTGTCGAGGTCGCCCACGGCCTGCACCACTTCGGACAGCGCAATGCTCTGTTTGGCACTGCCATCGGCCATGGCTTCCACGTTCTGGGCAATCTCGGAAATGCCGGTAACCAAACTACCCATCAGGCTGCTGACGGCCCGAATTTCCTGCACCGTCTCACCCACCCGGGTGGCAGACTCGGCAATCAGTGTACGCACCTCACCAGCGGCCACCTGGCTGCGTCGGGCCAGCCCGCGCACTTCTGCCGCCACCACGGCAAAGCCCTTGCCCTGTTCGCCAGCGCGGGCGGCCTCCACAGCGGCATTGAGCGCCAGCAGGTTGGTCTGGAAGGCAATGCCGTCGATGGTGCCAATGATTTCCCGCATCCGCTCGGAGGTACTCTGCAGCCCCGCCATGGCGCCAACCGTTTTGCCCATCAGCGTACTGGCGTTGTCTGCTTCGGAGCGAAGGCTGCGGGTCATGAGACTGACCTCCTGCGCTGCCTCGGAATTGCGTGCCACGGTGTCACTCACCTGCCCCACATTGGACGCAGCCTCTTCCAGGCTGACCGCCTGTGACTGCGTGCGCTGCGACAGGGAGTGACCATCTTCGACCAACTGCCCGCCGACGTGGGTGACCATGCTGGATGCGCTGCGCACATCGGCCACCAGGGCGGAAAGCACTTCCAGCATCGCTTCGAATTCCTTGCTGATGTACGCCAGTTCATCCTTGCCGGGAACCACCACCCGTGTAGCCAGATTGCCCTTGGTGCCTTCTTTCAACGCCCGGTGCAGGATACGGATGCTGTTGACCGTGGCAAAGGAGAACGCCATCACGAGGTACAACACCGCCAGAATGCCCAGTGTCGCCAATGAGCCCAGAAGAATGGCCTGCCTCAGGGCGTCCTGTCGGCGAATTTCCAGACGTTCCAACAGCATCGCGGCCGTGCCACTGCGGAATGCACGCCCGGTTTCAATGGAAATGCCAGACTGCCCAAACAGGGCAGCAATCTGTTCGGGCAAAGGATCCTTGCCTGCTTGCGCACGTGCCGCCTTGGTGAATGCCTGGGCCGCAGCAATCGCAACGTCGCCGAACGCGGGCAAGGCGCCCGTATTGGAGCGCGCAAACGCCTCCGTCTTTTCAATGATTTGCTGGGTGTGCATATCCACGGCATCCACTAGCACCACAAAGTCAGCACCCAAGGCGGTACTGTCCGCTGGCTGACTTTGCGTCGCCGCCAGCCGGTAGCGGAGATTGCTGACACTTTCCAGCCAGGGAATGGCGTGCTCGGTCAGAATCGTCTGCAGAAAATAGGTATCGGCAAAGGGGTCAAGCACCAGCGTCGAGCGCTCCGCGACCAGCACGGACATCTTGCGAAGATCGTCCACCAGTTTGGTGTATCGCTGCCCCTGAACGGGTTCTTTGGTACCCGTCGATGCGATCGCCTGCAGTTCCGATCGCAGTTGCATCCAAGGGCCAGAGAGCTGCAACTCCGTCTGATTTTTCACCACCACATCCAGCTCGCCCACCAGCCCGGTCATGCGCTGATTTGTCTGTGCACGCAAATTTTCAGAATCCGGTTTTGCCGACATGTAGGATTCGACCCGGTGGTGCTGCACCTCGGTGACCAGATCAGTGATCTGGGATACCACCCGGGCTCCGATAGCCTCGCTCCTGGCCGTTTCGTAGTCGGTCAACAACCGGAACACTTGCAGGTAAGTCACGAACACCAGCGGCACGATCAGGATGGCCGCCATGACCGCCATCTTGGCCGACATGCGAAAGCACTGCATCAGCGCAACGCCTGGCGCCAGCCACGCGCCTACTTTTATGACAGAGGATTCAGAACTCATGATGGGGGACTCCAGCTACGCGCCAACGCACCGTATGTGAGGGCATGATAAACCCTTTAAATAACCCTTCAAGCGCCAATAACCCGGTTCAATTCAGCCCTTAAAGACCCTATCTCCAGCGGTTTGGAAACATACCCATCTGCCCCAGCACGCTTGAACCGGGCTGCATCGCCTGGCTCGGCATGTGCTGTGGCCATGACGACCGGCAAATGCCCACCCCGTGACTGCTCCTGCGCACGGAGGGCCGCCAAAGCTTCCAGTCCATCCATGACCGGCATCATCACATCCATCAACACCACATCGAACTTGAGTTTGGCCAGGCATTTGAGCGCCTTCTCGCCATCGCCCACCACCACGCCGGTATGGCCCAGGTCATGCAACATGCCCACGGCGAGGCGCTGGTTGATGATGTTGTCTTCCACCACCAGCACCTTCAGGGGCCGTATGGGGGTATTGGGGTGGTCCGGCATGGCGATGCACTAACTCCATTGGCTGATCAGTTGTTCACACTCTACCGCAGCCGCCTCGAACTCCAGGTCGGCCATGGCGGCATCCAGCGGCGCCATGGCCTGCGCCTCGCCATCCCCAACCGTCTGGCGCAGAGTGGCATGCATTTCCATGGCACACATGTCGGATGCCTGCAATGCCGTCAACAACCCACGCAGGCTGGCGACCAGGCGAGCCTTCCCGGGCCCCGCCATGGCGCCGCCTCCATCGGAGTCGGATAGGCCACCCTGGCTCGGCACAGGACCCAATCGCTGGCTGATGTCCTGAAGTATGGGCAGCATGGGCATGAGGACGGCAAAGACGCGATCACAGGCACCGCCAACCGTGCTGGCGTCTGCGGTGTCCGTTGCCAGTTTTTCGGCCACACCGGCCAGAGTGGCCACCTCCGCCACACCGAGAGATGCTGCCACCCCCTTGACGGAATGCATTTCCCGCCGCACGTCTGCCAGGCTGTGGCTGTCCAGCCATCCCCGTACACGCTCTGGCAACACTTCTGCATACCGCAAGAACGCTGCGATGGAGCGCTGCAACAGGCCCGCATTGCCTCCCATGCGGTTCAAAGCAGCTTCTACATCAACGCCAGACGGCCAGATCTGACCCAGCAGATTCCGGTTGCCGCCCGCAGGGGGCACTTCGGCGGGAGTACCAACCGGCACTTCCCCACGCGGTGTCCAATGCGTATGGTCCACCAGCGTCTTCACCAGGTCGTTCAGGTCAAACGGCTTGGCCACATGGTCGTTCATGCCAGCCTCCAGGCAGGCCTCACGGTCAGACGCCATCGCATTGGCGGTCATGGCAATGATCGGCAGGCCACCCCACCGGGCATGGCTGCGGATGGTGCGCGCTGCAGTCAGCCCATCCATGACCGGCATCTGCAGGTCCATCAGCACCACGTCAAAGGGCGGGTTCGCAGTCAGAACCGCGTCCACACCTTCCTGACCGTTATTTGCCAGGGTCACGCTGGCACCTTGCGCACGCAACAGTTCGCTGGCTACCCGCTGGTTGATCGGGTTGTCTTCCACCACCAGAATGCGCATCCCGCCAAGTGGCTTGAGGGGCGTCACGTCTACGGCATCCCCTGCACTTCCCAGATTGGTTTGCGTGGACTCGACATACGGCGCATCGTAGGCCTGCGCCAGCGCATCACGGAACATGTCTGCCGTCAGGGGTTTGACCATGTAGCCGTTGAGCAGCGCCTGCTCGCGCTCGGTCCGCTCAAAGAGGGCGGCACGGCTTTGCCCGCTCATCAGTACCAATGCCATGCCTGGTCCGCTGCCCACGACCCTGCGGATCATGCGCAAGGTTTCCCAGCCATCCATACCGGGCATATGCCAGTCCACAAATACGGCATCGAACGCAGGCATTTGCGCGGCCTGCCGCTGTGTGACCAGTGAAACCGCCTGCTCACCCGACGCAGCCTGAACCACACTCCACCCCAGGCTGCGCATGGCAGCCGCGTTGACCTCCAGAGCCACCGGGTTGTCATCCACCAGCAACGTCTGCACCACATCGGTTGCGGACAATGCGCGCGCGCGCTCTCCAAACGCCACCGCATCCGGCGGAACCGGCAGTTCCAGCGCGAACCGGAAAGTACTGCCCTCGCCGAGCGCACTGCTGAGTTCGAGTTCCCCTCCCATCAGGCGGATCAGTCGCTTCGAAATGACCAGCCCCAGACCTGTGCCCCCAAAGCGGCGCGTGGTGTTGGACTCGGCCTGGGTAAAGGCATTAAAAATACGGGCCTGGTTTTCGGGTGCGATGCCAATGCCGGAGTCAACCACCGAGATTTCCAGCCGCACACGGTCGGTGTGGCGCGCCAGCATCCGCAGCCCGATGAGCACATGCCCTTGCTCTGTGAACTTGACTGCATTGCCACCCAGGTTGATCAACACCTGCTTGATGCGCAAGGCATCCCCCACCAGGGTTGCAGGGATATCCGGATCCACATCAAACAGCAAGTCGACATTCTTGCTGCCCAGGTTGGAGGACAGGATGGTGGACAGTTCGTCGAGCAGGCGGCTTAACGCAAATGGCTCCAGCTCCAGCTGCATCTTGCCGGCTTCCACTTTCGAGAAGTCCAGGATGTCGTTGAGCAGCCCCAGCAGCGAGCGGGCCGCACCTTCGGTCTTGTCCGCATAGTCCAGTTGCTGCGGCGACAGGCGGGTACTGTGCAAGAGTTGGAGCATGCCCAGAATGGCGTTCATGGGCGTCCGGATTTCGTGGCTCATATTGGCCAGGAACTGGCTCTTGGCCACACTCGACTCCTCGGCACGCCGCATCGCGTCGCGCAAAGACGCCTCGTATTCCTTCTGGCGGGTTACGTCGTACACAATGGCCATGTATCCGGACAACGCGCCGCCTGCGTCCCGCATCGATGAAATCACCAGGGAAGATGTGAACATCGTCCCATCCTTACGCACCATGGTCCACTCAGGTGAGTCCGCGGATTTCGCCACCTCCATGAACACCTCGTCGTCGTTCGGCTGCCGCCCCAACTGCAGTGAAAGGGACTCGCGCACCAGATCCATCTGGGAGCGCTCGAACAGCCTGCCCAAGCCACTGCTGCCCAACATATCCCCGGCCGCATAGCCCGTCAGATTCTCGGCACCCCTGTTGAAAACAGTCACTCTCTTATCCAGGTCGGTGGCCATGATCCCCACCTCGACAGCGGAGTCCAGCACAGCCTGCAACGTCGCGCTGGTGCGGGCCAACGTTGCGTTGGCAGCCTGGGTGGCTTCATTGGCCAGCTTGAGTTCCGTGATGTCCACCCGAAAGCCCACGCGATGTCCATCGGGCATCCGCCTCTCCACCACGCGCAGCCAGCGGCCGTTGTCCAGCCGCTGCTCCATGTTGGTGTTGCCCTCCAGATGCACCCGCATGCGCTCGGCCACCCAGGCGTCCACCCGGCCGTTGGCTTCCACGTACTGCCCCCGCTCGGCTCCACCCCGAATGATGCTCTCGAAGGTCGCTCCGGGAACAATCAGATCGGACGACGCCGCGTACAACTCCCGGTACTTTTCGTTGCAGTACGCCAGCCGGTCCTGCGGGTCGTACAGCACATAGGCATCACTCACCGCATCAATCGATGCGCGCAGGATGGCCTCGCTACGCTCAATCCTGAGCTGGGTTTCACGCTGCTCGGTGACGTCCTGGAATGCCCCCACCAACCGCACGGCACCGCTATCGTCAAACTCCGGCTCACCCGCAACCCGGATCCAGCGCAACTGCCCCTGTGCAGTGAGAATTTGCGTCGTGACGTCCCAGCCCAGAGCCATGTCAATAGACCGTTGGATGGCAGCCTGCATTTCAATACGCCCCTGCTCGGTATAGAAACTCAGGGCTTCTTCAACAGTCGGTTTGAAGTCGGGCTCCACACCGTGGATCAGACAGGTTTGCTCACTCCATTTCACCTCGCCGGTTTTCAGGTCCACTTCCCACGCACCGACACCTGCCAGCCGTCCGGCCCGGTGCAGAAACGACTCCATGTCCCGCAGGCCAATCTCCAGCGCCTTGGTATCCGAAATGTCGGTATGGATGCCGCCAATCCACTCGACATCGCCCTCGGCAGTGCGGGACATCACTTTGGCCCGGCTCAGAATCCACATCCAGCTGTCGTCCTTGCGCCTTACCCGCACTTCGGTCGAGTATTCGTCCGCGAGCCCCTGCCGGCAACGCTGCGTGGCGTTGGTGGTGCGCACCAGATCTTCCGGATGCACACGCTGCGTCCAGAAGACATCGGCGTTCGGCACTACCTCATGGGGCTCAAAGCCCATCATCCCGGCCCAGCGGGCGTTGCACTGCGATTCGCCCGTCTGCAGGTTGGACTGCCAGGTGCCCACGTTGGTGCCGGAAAGAATGCGGTCAAACCGCTCTTTTTCCCGCACCAGGGCCTCCTTGGCCCCCTTCTCTGCAGTGATGTCGGTCTCGATGGCCATGAAGCCATTGACCTCGCCTCGTGCATCGCACACGGGTTGAATCTCCAGGCTGACCCAGTATTCTTGGCCGTCCTTGTGCTGGTTCAGGATTTCAAACCTTCCGCCCTTGCGGGCACGCACGGCATCTCCGATAGCCCGCACCACGGCAGGATCTGTGTTGTGGTTTTGCAGCAAATACCCGGGCGCTTTGCCCATCACTTCGTCACTGGTGTAGCCCGTAATCCTGGTGAACCCCTCATTCACCCACACCGTCAGGCCGCGGACATCGGTAAACACCACCGCGTTGCTGGTGCCCTTGGCCACCAGAGCCAAACGTCCCAACTCGGCAGTCATGCGTCCAGCGGTCGTGACGACACGGACCCGCGCTGAAAACAACAGCCAGACCAGGGCTCCA